>JAEEGL010869556.1_pt1 | contig 17137 bp, 7 predicted proteins | sample 9134231 | NCBI WGS metagenome assembly JAEEGL01 (sample SAMN16246548, study PRJNA631951) | gut metagenome | biome: gut microbiome; feature: rumen; material: fiber-attached | host: Bos | place: Iran: Karaj | collected 2018-10
AGCGAGGCGAGGCAGAAGCCGGCGGCGGGGTCGCTGTAGCCGGAGGAGGAGTTCTCCAGGAGCTGCTTGTAGCCGAGGTTCGAGCAGGAGGAGAGGATGTTGTTGGTCATGTGCCAGAAGGCGGCCGACGAGAGGACGGCGTTGACCGACATCGACCCGTCGTTGGAGATCATGTTCTGCCACTGCTCCTGCGAGAGCCCCTGGCCGCCGGCGGCGTCGCCGGTGTAGCGCCAGTAGGGAAGGCCGTCGGGGCGCGAATAGGAGCCGCCGTCGATGCCGAACTGGAAGAGGTTGGGCAGCGTGGGCACCAGGTCGTGCATCGTGCCGTAGCCCTGGTCGATGGCGAAGGAGGTGAGGTTGCCGATGTCCTGCGCGGCCGTGTAGTTGTTGTTGTCGGTCAGCAGGTTCGACTCCTTCATCCCGATGCCGATCATCATCTGGAGGTCGATGCCGAAGTATTCCTGGTTGGCCACCAGCGCCATCCAGAAGAGGGCCCCCTGGCCGCCGCGGTTCACGTCGAAGGCGACGTGGTCGCCGGACGCGGAGGCGCAGTAGGAGGCGCCGCAGTTGTTCATCCACTTGCCGGAGACGCCGACCGCGCCGTTGCCGGTCTCCTCGGGCGTGCCGGGGATGGCGAACTGGAACTGCGTTTCGCCGAAGAAGGTGTCGAAGATGCCGCCGGAGTAGGCGCCGCCGTGCGAGCCGAGCCGGTCGCCGCCGGAATAGCGGTAGGTCTCGGCGTAGTAGGCGGGGTTCTGCATCAGCGCGGCCAGTTCCGAGACCGAGATGGGGTCGGCGTCGGTCCGCGCGCCGATGGCGTTGCACGTCCCGGTCTTGATCAGCGTCTCGGCGCGGCCGGAGGCGGAGAACTCGTAGCCCCAGGGGCCGTCGTAGCTGTACTTGTCCCCCGCGGCGAGCGGCGAGGAGAAGGTCACGGGCCAGAGGTCCTGGTAGTAGAGCCCGCCCGGCGCCTGTCCCGAGACGTCGGGATAGTCGGAGTTGTTGAAGGGATAGGGCTTGGAGGCGGGCAGCGCCTTGTCGTTCCAGAGGCGGAGGCCGACCTTCTGCGAGGAGGTCGTGTAGTTGGTCAGCGCCCCGGTGGAGGCCCCCTTGGTGACCGTCCCCTGCACCCCGCCGCCGTCGGCGAAGAGGGGAACGCCCAGAAGCGCGGCGGCGACGGCCGCGCGCGCGGAGAGGGAGAGAAGAACGTCGATTTGCTTCATGTTTCCGTCCTGTCTACTTGAACTGTCCGCGGGTCACGCCGAAGAGGCGCGTCCCCTCGAGAGTTTCCACGCGATTGCCCCAGACGCGGACCTGCTGGATGTAGGCGCCCGTGCCCACCAGCCGTCCGTCCCCGGCGCGGTAGTTCCAGGGAATCCAGACCTTCACCTTGCGGCCGGCCGGATAGCCCCGGGGGCTGCAGACCGCGGCCAGCAGCCCTTCGCCCTCGCGCTCCATGTCCTCGCAGTTGAACTTCGCGGCGGAGCGCTTCACGAAGTTCCCGAGGTTGTCGAAGAAGGCGATCTCGTATCCGAACAGCTGGCCCGTGCGGTCGGGCTCGTCGGACGAGTCGGCGAAGCTGATGGTGAAGGCCGTGCCCGCCTGGAGCTTCGCGATCGAGTCCAGGTCGGTCCGGTAGTCGAAGAAGAGAACCGTGTCGGGCGCCGACGCGAAGGCCTCGTCGGCCGCGAAGACGTCGGCCAGCGGGAGCAGCTGCCCGCGCAGCTTGCCGGAGAGGACGACCCACGGGTTCTGCGCGGGCGCCTTGTTCCCCGCGCGGTCGCGGACCAGTCCCTCCTCCGCCTCGGCCACGAGCCGCAGGCTGTCGCCGACGGCCGGACGGACGAGGTGGACCTTCGGCTGGTAGTAGACCAGCAGCTCGTCGCCCCGCACCAGGCGCTTCTTCTCCGCGGGCGACTGGTGGACCGTGCGCACGGGCGCCCCGTCGCCGCTCTTCGTCCAGTAGAGGCGGTCGGAGAAGAGCGAGGTGACCGCGGTGTCGATCGGCTCGGAGAACTTCACGCGCAGCGTGTCGGGCCGCACGTCGCCGCGCACCGCCTCGGCGTACTTCGCCGTCAGCGCCACGGGGCCCATCGCGTCGGCCATCTCGGGCTCGTCGGTCCGTTCCTCGCCGGTCACCAGCGCCTGCTTCACGGTCATGCGGCCCCAGCCGTCCTGCGAGAGGTCGTAGTAGGTCTGCTGCGCCAGCTCGTGCTGCTCGGGGACGTCGTAGTAGACCGTCATCTCGTCGAGGTCGTCGACGGTCAGGTCGGCGCCGTCCACCTCGAAGGTCCTGTTCTGCGGCGCGCGGCCGTCCAGGCGCCAGACGAAGGAGAGCGAGAGCGTGGCCAGCTTCTCCGCCGCCGGGCGGGTGAACTTCAGCCGGACGCGGTCCATGCGGCCGTCCGCGTCGACGTCCAGGTAGGCGCACCCCTCGGAGGCCAGCTTCAGCGGGCCGTCGTCCAGCACGATCGGCACGGGGACGTTGTTCGCCGCGGCGGGGTTCCCCTTGATGTCGAGCACGGCGCCGGCGACGATGCTCGCCTTCTTCGAGCCGGCCTTCACCTCGGACTCCTTCAGCGGCTCCACCAGGACGAAGACCCAGCTCTGCCCCTGGCGGAAGACGTTCTTGATCTTCGCGACGTCCCCGTTGATCTTCAGGTAGTCGCCCGTGGGATTGGCCAGCGAGTCCACCGATTCCGAGAAGATCACGTAGAGCGTGTCGGGCGCGTCGGGCCGGATGCTGGCGTACTTGATCACCGGGCCCACGCGGTCGGCGATCGACCCCTTGACCACCACGTTCCCGATGGAGATCTCCACCTTGCCGCCCAGGCCGGCCGCGGCGCCGCCCTTGAGCGTCCTGTCCTCGATCGCGAAGGTCCCGGGACCCTTCCGGACGTCGGAGAGGCTCGCCGCGCCGTCCGCCCAGGAGTCGGAGCCGGGCCAGGAGTAGCGCAGCCCGGTGGCGTCCTTCAGGCTGGCGGTCACCTCGCCGTCCTCGAGGGTCGTCACTGTGATCCTGTCGCCGTTGCCGTCGCCGTCCTCGTCCTCGATGTACGCCTCGGCGATCTTCGGGTACTTCACGGCCACGATCTTCGCCTTCGCGGCCACGGCGTTGCCGCAGGAGTCCTGCGCGCGCACCCAGAGCCAGCCCGACACGCCGCCCAGCGGGGCCAGGTCGCTCTTCGAGAGGTCAATGCGGTACTGCGCGTCGTAGGGGGTGCCCGCCACGAACGAGACCTTGTTGACGTTCCAGCTGCGCCAGAGCGTGTCGATCGTCCACTCCACCGAGCGGATGCCGCGGTCCTGCCCCTCGCGCGGGTCGGCCGCGCGGATCTCGACGGCGAACCCCTCGGCGTCGGTCGCCTCCACGGGCGTCATCTCGAGGAAGGGATAGGTCTTGTCCACGCGCGCGCCGGTGCCGTCGTACTCGCCGCCGCTGTACTTCTCGATGATGTTCGTGTTGATCCAGCTGACGGGCTGGGGGTTCAGGTCGCGCGGGATGTAGGACTTGCCCACGCGCAGGTTGCTCAGCCAGTCGTAGCGCAGCGAGATCTTCCCGCCGCCCCACTTCTGGGCCTGCAGGTCGAAGGCCGCCTTCACGTCGTTCCAGAGGGCGCGGCGCTCGGCGGATCCGAGCTTGAAGTGGAGCAGAAGCCCGCCCACCTGGTCGCGCGCGTCCATGTCGGGCGTCCCGGGGGTGGAGTCGGTCCACGAGACCTGCCCGAACCAGAACCGCTTCAGGTCGCTTTCGGTGATCCAGCGGTCGAGGATCTCGATCGAGGCGTCGGTCTCGGCGTGCTTCGAGGCCGACTCCAGGTGGCCGGCGTTCGCGACCACCGGGCCGGCGTAGCTGCCGATGTTCCCGGGGATCAGCGTGTTCACGTAGTCGCAGGCGTTCGGGTTGTCGAGGATGTTCCGCAGGTAGTCCTGGTTCGGGTCGAGCGCCCGGTAGACCATGTCGGTGTTGAGCCCCTTGTTGTAGAGGATCGCCGCGATGCAGAAGCCCACCGTGTGGTCGCCGAAGCCCGCCGTGGAGTTCTCCAGCACCTGGGTGTAGCCCAGGTTGGAGAGCTGCGAGAGCACGTGGTAGTTCAGCTGGTAGAGCATCGCCGGCGTGAGGATGGCGTTGATGGCCATGGAGCCGTTGTTCGAGACCAGGTCCTGCCACTGCGCCAGCGTCAGCCCGATGTTCGCCTTGCGGTCGAAGGAGGCCTCGTCGGCGCCCGCCCCCACGTACTGCCAGTAGCGCAGCCCGTCGGGCGTGCCGTAGGAGGCGCCGTCGACGTTGCTGATGCCGTGCTGGAACATCGTCGGGAACGAGGGGATCAGGTCCGCGGAGACGTTGTACTCCTCGGCGAAGGCGAAGGGGGTGAGGTTGCCCACGTCCTGGTTGGCCGCGTAGTTGTTGTTGTCCAGGAGGAAGTTGGTCTCCTTCATCCCGGTGCCGATCATCACCTGGTAGTCGAAGCCGAAGAGCTCCTGGAGCGCGGCCGCGGCCATCCAGAACATCGCGCCGCGTCCGCCGCGGTCGATGTTGAAGCTCACGTAGGTCTTGTTCTTGCCGTCGGGCGTGGTGGAGCAGACCGTGGCGCAGTTGTTCTTCCAGGTCGGGTCCTCCTCGGGGATCGCGAACTGGAACTGCGTCTCGCCGCAGAAGGAGTCGTGCATGCCGCCGGCGAAGACGCCGCCGTTCTTGCCCAGCCAGTCGCCGCCGGCGTAGCGGTAGTTCCTGTCGTAGTAGCCCACGCTCTGCGTCAGCGCGGCCAGCTCCTCGAGCGAGATGGGGTCGGCGTCGCAGCCGGGGCGCGGTTCGTTGCAGGCGCCCACCTTCAGGAGCGGGGTCACGGCCGTCGAGGCGGGGAACTTGCCCCAGGGGCTGTTCCACGCCAGGTCGTAGGCCAGCGTCTGCCCGGGTTCCTTCGACACCTCGTACTTCGAGGGCCACATGTCCTTGTACTCCACGCCGTCGCGCGAGCCGCTGTCGAGGAACGCGCCGTTGTTGGCGTTGAACGGGGCGTAGGGCATGTAGGGAAGCGACGCGGCCCTGGCGGTCTGCACGCGGATCCCCACGTTGACCGCGTTGGCCGTGGAGTTGGTCACCGAGACGGAGGTTTCGGAATCGCGCGAGCCCCACACGCCGCCGCCCGCGCCCCAGAGCAGCGCCGCCGCCGAAGCGACGATCGCGGCCGTCCGGAAGAGGGACGGCCCGGAGAGGCGATGTCCGCGCTGTTCTTTCATCCGATCCTGCCTCGGCCGCCCCCATGGACGGACGACCTTCATTTAGAGATATATTCCTTTATCCGCGGGGAGGGACACCTCAAATGCGATAAACGCGCCCAAAAACGCCTTTTTTCGTTCAAAAAGGGTTCCAGCGGCCTCCGTTTCCGCAAAAATCCCCCGATTCGGCCAATTCCGAGGTAAAATCGGCGGATACCCTTTTTCGCCCTCTCGGGGCGGGGGGTATATTTCGCAAAACGACCCGATTCGAGGTGCGCCATGCGTTCTATCGTCTCCGTCACCGGCCTCGTCATGGCTCTGCTCGCCGCCCCGCTCTTCGCCGTCGGCGAAGCGACCACGGTTCAAGTGATTCCCCAGCCATCGAGCGCCGTCGTGGGCACGGGCGGGCCCTGGACGCGCGACATGGGCCTTCTCCCCTCCTACGCCTCCGACCAGATCACCGCGGAAATCAGCCCCTGGATCAACGCCGCGCTCGCGGCCACGAACACCTCGAAGTCCGGAACGCCCTGGACCGTCCGCAAGACGCTCTCCCTCTCCGAAGTCGGCGAGGAGGGCTACCGCCTGACCACCTCCGCGGAGGGGTGGACGCTCGACGCCGCGACCGACGCCGGGCTCTACTACGGCGTCCAGACCGCGCGCCAGCTGCTGAACTCCGGCTCCGTCGCCCCGCTCGAGATCGAAGACGTCCCCGCCCTCTCCTGGCGCGGCGTGATGTACGACCACGCGCGCAACTTCCTCGGCGTGGAGTTCACCAAGCGGCTGATCGACCAGATGGGCGCGCTCAAGCTCAACCGCCTGCACCTCCACCTCACCGACGACCAGGGATGGCGCATCGCCCTTCCCTCCTACCCCGAACTGACGACCACCGGCGCGAGCTCCTCCACCGGCGGACAGTCCACCTGGGGCGCCTTCACGCGCGAGCAGTGGCTGGAGCTCGACGCCTACGCGCAGAAGCGCCACGTGGTCCTGGTGCCCGAAATCGACCTCCCCGGCCACACGCACGCGGTGAAATCGACATACCCTTCGCTCGGCCTCGGCTGCGGTGCAAACAACGGCTGGCCCTACACCGGCGAAGAGGTCGGCTTTAGCTACATCTGCAACAACGACGCCGGAAAGAACTTCATCAAAACGGCGCTTGAAGAGCTAAGCGAAATGACCTCCGGCCCCTACGTCCACATCGGCGGCGACGAATGCCAGGCAATGAATCTAGCGGACCCTTCGGCGTATCCCACGCTCGTCCGGCACGCCGAATCGACGGTCAACGCCAAAGGCAAAATCGCGGTCGGTTGGGCGGGAATCGCCAACGGCGCGCAGAGTTCCACCTCCATTCTGCAAAAATGGGAGAAGGGAGGCGGCGCCCCCGGCGCGAACTGGATCAACAGCACCTGCTCCTCCGCCTACATCGACCACCCCGAGGAAAGTCCGTCCGATGCGTATTCGTGGGCATCTTGGTGCGAACAGGAAGTCTCCAGTTGGTCGGTCTACAACATCGCGGCAGGTTCGATGGGCGTCGAGGCGACTCTTTGGAGCGAAAAGAACACCAATGCCGCCAATGCGGAGAACAAGCTTTTCCCGCGCATCGTCGCCCTGGCCGAAAACGGCTGGACCCCGACGGCGAAGAAGGAGTGGAACCGCTACGTGTCGAACCTCTCCGCACTCGGCGAGAACTACTTCCGGAACGTCCCCGCGCCCGCGGAATCCGACCCGATCGCCGGCATCGAACGAGCCCCGGTCCACACGCTCGCCTCCGCGCGGCCCGTGGAGCACATGGTCTTCACGGTCTCGGGCCGGCGCGTAGCCTCGTTCGCGGCCGAGGAGGGCGTGGGCATCGCCGACCAGATGCGCAACGGCATCTTCGCTCCCGGAAGCTACCTCGTCCGCACGCGCTGGAGCGACGGGTCAGTGTCCCGCCGCACGGTGCGGCTGAGGTAGCGCGTACTAGATTTAAAGGATGATGGAGAGCTTTTCGCCGAACGCGTTCTTCCAGGCGCTCCTCCTCGCCGGAGGGGTCCTGGGGCTCTTCTACTTCCTGGTCGACTGCGCGCTGCTCCAGGGGCTCTCGCGCCTGCGCCGCCACGACTCCAGGGAGCGCCCCTTCGTCAGCGTGGTCGTCTCCGCGCGCAACGAGGAGGGCCGGCTGGAGTACTGCCTGGCGCACCTCTTCTCGCAAAGCTACCCGAAGGAGCTCTACGAGGTGCTCGTGGCCGACGACCGCTCCGTCGACAAGACCGACGTGATCCTCCGCGAGGCCGCCGAACGCCACGGCGACCAGCTGCGCGTGCTGCGGATCACCGAGTGCCCCGAGGGGATCTCCCCCAAGAAGCACGCCCTCTCCAAGCTGATCGAGCTCTCCCGCGGCGAGATCGTCCTCACCACCGACGCCGACTGCATGGTCCCCTACGGCTGGATCGACTCGATGGTCCGCGAGTTCTCCCCCGAGACCGTCATGGTGGCAGGCCACAGCGAGTTCTCCCTCACCACCGACAAGGGGTGGATGATGCCCGTGCAGGCGCTCGACTTCCTCTCGCACGGGGTGATCTCCGCGGCCCTCATCGCGCTGGGCTTCCCGGTCACCTGCACCGGGAACAGCCTGGGCTACCGCCGCTCCTTCTTCGACGAGGTCGGCGGCTTCGGCGGCGACGAGCGGATCCTCTCCGGCGACGACGACCTGCTGCTCCAGAAGGCCTTCCGCGCCCACCGCAGGCAGGTGCGCTACTGCATCCGCCCCGAATCGTACGTCGTCACCGAGCCCCAGACGAGCGGGATCGGGCTGGTCAACCAGCGCAGCCGCTGGGCCTCGAAGACCACCCGCTACTCCGCCCCGGTGGTCGCCTTCTTCTGCGGCATCTTCGCCTGGTACGTCTGGATCGCCGGGCTGGTCTGCGCGGGGGCGGCGGGCTGCCTCCTCGGCGCCGACTGGGGCCTCCCGGTCCTGCTCTGGGGCGCGGCCGGGTTCCTCTGGAAGACCCTCTGGGACGGCATGGTGATGACCCGCGGGGCCAGGCTCTTCGGGCGCGAGAAGCTCCTGCGCGCCTTCCCCGCCACCGCGCTGCTCCACATCCCCATGATCGTGGTGCCCGTCCTCTTCGGGCTGAGCGGCGTTTTCCGCTGGAAAGGGCGCCCCGGCGCCTCCGCGCTCCGCAAATAGCGCAAATTCCTCCAAAAGGGGCGGCCGTCCCGGGCCGGACGGGGGGAATTTTCCGCCCGAACCTATACTTATATATATTAGGTGCCGTTTGAAGAAGGACCCGCCATGACCAAGAAGAGCACCGCCGCGGCGCCCGCCGCCGAAGGCACCAAGAAGATCCTCGTCATCGCCGAAAAGCCCAGCGTGGCCGGCGACTTCGTCCGCGCGCTCGAACCCTCCGAAGGGAAGTTCGTCAAGGACGCCAAGTTCTGGGAAAGCGCCCACTACGTCATCTCCTACGCCATCGGCCACCTGGTCACCCTGGCCGACCCCGCCGAAATCGACGAGCGCTACAAGGGGTGGAAGATCGACTCCCTCCCCATCATCCCCGACCGGTTCGTCCTCAAGCCCATCGAGGAGAGCCGCCCCCAGCTCAGCGCGCTGGGCAAGCTGATCCGCCGCCGCGACGTCGACCTGGTGGTGAACGCCTGCGACGCCGGCCGCGAAGGGGAGCTGATCTTCCGCTACATCATGGACTACCTGGGCAAGGACAAGAAGCTGACCAAGCCCACCAAGCGGCTCTGGCTGCAGTCCATGACCGCCGCCTCCATCCGCGAGGCCTTCGCGAAGCTCCGCCCCGCCGAGGAGATGGTCAACCTCACCGCCGCCGCCATCTGCCGCTCCGAGGCCGACTGGCTGATCGGCATCAACGGCTCCCGCGGCCTCACCGCCTGGAACTCCCGCAACGGCGGCTTCTTCCTCACCCCCTGCGGCCGCGTGCAGACCCCCAGCCTGGCGCTCATCGTGGAGCGCGAGAAGGAGCGCCGCGAGTTCGTCTCCAAGGACTACTGGACCGTCGAGGCCCGCTTCTCCTGCGGCGGCGCCGAATACTCCGGCCGGTGGTTCGACCCCTCCTTCCGCAAGGACGACTCCGACGCCGACCAGCGCTCGAGCCGCGTCTGGACCGAGGCGCGCGCCCGCGAGATCGTCGCGAAGACCGCCGGGAAGACCGGGACCGTCTCCGAGACCACCAAGCCGACCTCGCAGCGGTGCCAGCCGCTCTACGACCTCACCACGCTCCAGCGCGAGGCCAACAACCGCTTCGGCTTCTCGGCCAAGACCACGCTGAGCATCGCCCAGTCGCTCTACGAAAAGAAGAAGGCGCTCACCTACCCGCGCACCGACAGCCGCCACCTGCCCGAGGACTACGTCTCCGCGATGTACAGGACCCTCGGCTCGCTGCAGTCCGGCCCCTTCGGGAAGTTCGCGGCCATCGCCGTCGAGAAGAAGTACGTCCATCCCGACAAGCGCATCTTCAACAACGCGAAGATCAGCGACCACCACGCCATCATCCCCACCGGCGTCATGCCCAAGGGGCTCACCGAGGCGGAGCAGAAGATCTTCGACATGGTCTGCCAGCGCACCATCGCGGTCTTCTTCCCCGCGGCGGAATACAGCGTCACCTCGCGCGTCACCGTGGTCGAGGGCGAATCGTTCAAGACCGACGGCAAGATCCTCGTGGTGCCCGGGTGGAAGGCCATCTACGGCAAGGCCGAGGAGTCCGACTCGCTCGAGGCGCTCCGCGGGACCGAGGCGAAGCTCCTCTCCGCCGAGGTGCTCGCGGACAAGACCAACCCGCCCGCCCGCTACACCGAAGCCAGCCTCCTCTCCGCCATGGAAGGGGCCGGCAAGCTGGTGGACGACGAGGAGCTGGCCGAGGCGCTCAAGGACCGCGGCCTGGGCACTCCCGCCACGCGCGCGGCCATCATCGAAAAGCTGATCTCCGACGACTACGTCGCCCGCGACGGGCGCGACCTGGTTCCCACGCGCAAGGCCTTCGACCTGCTGGGGCTGATCGGCGCCATGAAGATCGAGGACCTCCGCTCCCCCGAGCTGACCGGCGAATGGGAGCGCAAGCTCAAGCAGATCGAGCGCGGCGAGATGACGCGCGACGAGTTCATGGAGGGCATCCGCCGCTCCACGCTCGAGATCGTGGACCGCATCCGCGGCTTCGACGAGGACGTGGCCCGCAAGGAGGCCTCCTTCAGCCCCGTGAACGGCGAGCGGATCTTCGAATGCGTCAGCCACTTCGAGAAGGAGGACGGCTCCTGCCGCGTCCGCAAGATCCTGGGCGGCCGCCACTTCTCCGCCGAGGAGATCGCCGAGCTCTACGCCAAGGGCGAGGTGGGCCCCTTCCACGACTTCCGCAGCAAGCGCAACACCCCCTTCAGCGCCGTCATCCGCCTGGCCGACGGCAAGCCCGAGTTCGTCTTCTCGCAGGAGAGCGCCGAGCGCAAGATCGACACCAGCGCCATGACGCCCCTGGGCAACTCCCCCATCGACGGCTCCCCCGTCTACGAGGACATCCAGGCCTACGTGTCGCAGTCGCACCTCGACGGCTCCGACAAGGGGCTGCGCATCAACCGCACCATCCTCGGCAAGTCGCTGACGCCCGAGAACGTCGCCGAGCTGCTGAGCAAGGGCAAGACCGGGCTCATCCAGGGCTTCCGCTCCAGCCGCACCCACAAGCTCTTCGACGCCATGCTGCTGCTCGGCAAGGACGGCAAGATCTCCTTCGAGTTCCCGCCGCGCCGCGCCGGCTTCCGCAAGGGCGCCCCGAAGAAGGAAGGGAAATAGCCCCCTCCGATCCGACTTTCACACCACGGGCGCGCCGCCACACGCGCGCCGCAAAAACAAAAAGGAGTCAACCCATGATCAAACTGGTCCTCGTTCGCCACGGCGAAAGCGACTGGAACAAGAAGAACCTCTTCACCGGCTGGATGGACGTCGATCTGAGCGAGAAGGGCCACGAAGAGGCCATCGCCGCGGGCAGGCTGCTCAAGGCCGAAGGCTACGACTTCGACGTCTGCTACACCTCCTACCTCAAGCGCGCCATCCACACGCTCAACCACATGCTCGACGAAATGGACCGCAACTGGCTGCCCGTCGTCAAGACCTGGAAGCTCAACGAACGCCACTACGGCGACCTGCAGGGCAAGAACAAGGCCGAGGCGGCCGAGAAGTTCGGCGAAGACCAGGTGAAGATCTGGCGCCGCTCCTTCGACGTCAAGCCCCCGGTGCTCTCCGACGACGACGAACGCAGCGCCGTCAAGCAGCCGATGTACCGCGACGTCGACCGCTTCTTCCTCCCGCAGAACGAAAGCCTGGAAACCACGATCGAACGCGTGGTCCCCTTCTACCTCGAGACCATCAAGGCCGACATGAAGGCGGGCAAGCGCGTGGTCGTCGCCGCCCACGGCAACTCGCTCCGCGCCCTCGTCAAGTACCTCGACAATCTCTCGAACGAGGAGATTCTCGGCGTCAACATTCCCACCGCGACCCCCCTGGTCTACGAATTCGACGACGATCTCAACCCCGTCAAGCACTACTACCTCGGCGACCAGGAGGCCCTCAAGGCCAAGATGGAAGCCGTCGCCAACCAGGGCAAGAAGAAGGCCTAGCGGCGAAAAGAGCGTCTGTTACACATCCCGAAACGATTGCCCCCCTCCGTGGGGGGCTTTCCTTTTGCGCCGGAAATGAAAGCGGCCCCGCGGAAGCGGAGCCGTTTCGTTTTCCGGAGAGTTGCGGGACGCTCTACCGCTCCGCGCCTTCCCAATAGAGACTCGTCGAAGCGCCGCCCACGCGGACGGCCAGAAAGCCCGGCGCGAAGGCCGACAGGTCCAGCCAGCGCTCGCCCGGAAGAACCGGCATGCGGCGGAGGACCTTGCCGTCCACGGCGCTCACCTCCAGCATGCCCGCCTTGGCAACATCCATCCTCAGCATTGAGCCGATTCGGGAAAACCTCGTCGTCCCCGCGACGCGCACCGCGGGATCCACGGAGGCACCCCCCTGCTTCGGGAACGGGCGCACGTTCACCGAACCCGCCGTGTCGCGCAACGCCAGCAGGTCATGGCAGACGCCGTTCCGCCGCAACACCGAATCCTTGTGGCACAGCAGAATCGAATCGCCGGATTCAATGTAGACCCAGTCGATAAACCCCGCAAAACAGTCAGTTTCATTGCAGCGGAACCGGACTAAATCACCATGTTCAAGAGAAACTTTGACATACTGGCCATACAACCCCGGCGTAGCCAAAGAATCGTAGACGTATTTTCCGAAAACAAAGCCCGCCAAAGTGTCTTCTCGCACCATTAACGAGTTTTTAAAAATTTCAACGGGAAGTATCGAGAAAACACGATCTGCGCCGCCACAGACATCCAACCATGACGAATTGTAACGTACGCCATAATGCTCTTGGACATAATCCACTATAGACGCCGAATCGCAGACGGTCATCAGCGTTTCGTCAATCATCCCGATGATGTCGGTCTTGTATTCGCCGCGCAACAGCAAATCAGACACCGCCATCGTGTCAAAGCTGCAGTAGCGAACGAATCTCCCGTCGAGGAACTCGAACCCACGGCGAATGACATACTCTCCTGGGATGTAGTCGATATAGTCCGAAATGCCTGCTTGTCCCCAACTGCAAGATGTGAGCGGAGGTTCCGTGTTTGCTTCGGCTCGTTCTGCGAATGCGAACAATGCAAACAACAAAATGAAAATTGATGCCTTCTTCATTGCACACCTCCCATCGTCCACCATTCGGGCGCGACGCCATGGACGATTGTCCCGTTTTTGTCCGTGACCACCACGGAATCGGTCTCGACGAACGTCACGGACTTCGGATTCGACCAGTCGTCCAGAACGTTCAAGGTCTCGTAGTTCGTTCCTCTTAAATGTAGCTGATTTTCCAGCCCCGCGGGAATGATCGCCCCCGGAGCGAGGTCATTGACAAACTGCATCCGCAGCTCGTAGCGCCCTTCGCCGAGATCCACGACCTGCGGATCAAAGTCCGGGGTGTAGTAGTCCAGCAGATAGGGCGTCGCCTCGGGCATCGTGAAGAAATAGTGCAACGTCGCGCCTTCGAGCGGCGTTTCGCCAAGATTCTCCACCTGGAAGCTCAACACCGAAATCTGCGGATGGCCGAAGTGGTGGTCTCGCGCCAGCACCTTCAATCTCGGCAAAACAGGCTCGATTGCCGAAGTATCGCCATTTTCGACATCACCGAGAACCGCGAAGTGGAACAGCGAACTTTCGCCGACGAACTCGTCGGGTTTCGCCTCGCTGATCGCTCCGCCCTCGATAGCAACCCAATGCGCTCCCGGAGGAAGCGTGTCGACGACGACCTCCACGCGGAACGGCCCGCTGGTCTTGTAGTCGCTCCACTGAAGGACATATCGTCCGTCGCCCGCATAGGCATCGCCGTTCATGCCATCGTCGCGCAGGAGGACCGTGTCGCACTTCGATTCCGGGCGGGAAATGTCGCAAATCTCCGCCCTTGGACTAATCCCAGCCAACAGAGCATCGGTTCCAATCTCGTAATAGAGCTTCAACGCTTCGCCCGGAAGAAGATTGGCCATGCCGGGAGGGGAGTAGAGCCGACTCATCACGGTTGTTCTTCCAGACATCACAACAGAAGACTTCCCATTCCACAAGAATTCATTATACGGAATCGCGTCCTTGTCCGAATTGACGCGGTCTATCTCGGCAAGGCACTCTTCCTTGTTGATGTTATACGTAAACAACAACGTCGAATCCGATCCCAATCGAGCATGTTCGACCTCAAGGAGGTATGCCAGCGGGCCGTCGCTTTTGTTTCTAAATCCAAATCCATAACCAGAAAGCGAATCCCCCGCTAGTCGACTAATCCCCGCCCAGCCGCCAGAACACCATTCTTTTGCAGCAGCGCCTGCGGAAGCATTTCCGATTCGATCCAACAATTTCCGTTCTTGGTCAATCTTCTGTCGCCGACCGCCATTGTTCAACCACCACATGGTTTTTTTCGTTTCCACTCCTAGTACACTGGAAAGGAACATGACAAGGTTGTCCGCCTCGGTTTCGGGTTTGTCGACAATATGATATGCGGAGGAACCTGTCGACATGCGGATAAGCCTGGAAGCTGCGAACGTCTCCGAAAGCTGTTCTGCGGAATCCAGGAAATTCTCCACATGCAGCCTGATTCCGGCGTTTTCCATCTCCGCTCCGTAAATATCCTGCCACGGCAGCAAGCCATTCCCGCGCAGATGCCCGCTCGTCAAGAACACCAAGTGCTTTCTTTCCGTCATCGGACGGTTTTCCAGCACCTGTACGCCATACCCTCCAAGATCGTAGTCCATGAAGTCGCCCGGCCTCAGCAAATCGCCGCTTGTGAAATCCGGATCTTCGAACTTCAGTTGCCCAAGCGCGGACAGAATATCGTTAGCGACGTCCTCTGCGGGCCCAATCGGAACACTAACATGGTTCTTGCCGGCGGTCACGACCGCTTCCAGCCCGATGTTAAGCCCCGGAACGTTCTTCGCAAACAACGTAGCCACTTCCAACGCGCGCACCATTTTCTTCTGGACCTCATCAGACGCATACTTGGAGAGGTCGACGAGGAAAAGAACCGTCCTGTCGAACGAAAGCGACGAGGTGTCCGCGTTCCAAAGCGACCAGTCGAGTTCAAGGAAGGCTCTCATAATGTTGGTGGAGGTCGAGTCCATCTTCACATAGCGATTGCCACGCGGATCCAGATCGTTGTAGGTGGGCGCTACAGAGGCGAGTTCCGGCCATCTGTAATCCGATTTGGAAAGCACCATCCATGCCGGATCCGCCGGCCACGGTCCATATCGCCGCATCACTTTCGCACCGCCATATTCGCCGTAGAACGTCCGCGGAGTGCAATGACCCATCGTAGCATTCGCCCCCTCTTCGCAATACATATAGGCCGTGGAGAGGTTGGCGTATCGCATCGATCCCGCATCGCCCAAATCGGTCACCCATTGGTGATACATCAGGGACGGCGCCTCCGACATAGCCCGTCCCAGGATTTTGGAGGCCGAATCGAGGTTGTTAATTGCCGTCAAGACGCGCTCCACAATAGCCGTATCATTCCACTGCCATTCACTTCCAACGAGTGGCGTAGAAATCGGCTTATCGGGATTCACCAGCAAATTGCGGTATTTCTCCGGATTGATGATTGTGTATCCATCTTCGCTGGCGTATTCGTCATCCAGCCCGAGCGCATAATGCCCCCACTCGTGCGTCAGCGTGGCGGCGAGACTATTGGGACGCAATAGTTTGTTTCCATTATACTTGTCGCGATGGACAAGACGCAATCCCGACTGCCCTTGATCCAACCCCCACGCACCCAGCGATGCGCAAGAGTTGCTACCGCGGCGGCCATATTCATCTGCTTCGAAATACCCGCGACCGCATCCACTGCTTCCGCGATTACTGATCCACTTCACGTCTACATATGCCGAATCCACGTAATCTCTTACGAAATGGACTTTGCCAAGCAAATGTTTACCGTTTGTCGCTTCATAGAGCCAGTCGGCGAAAATCCTGAATGTCTCTTCAATATACCCCTGATAGCAGTATCCGCGCGGATGGTATGTGGTGTCCGTCGCCCATCCGTTCTCGAATTCGTTCTCGCATGCGGCGGCCATCCTCCACCAGTTTTTCCCCAGCGAATCCTGAACCACCAGTCCGTCCACGTCAGCCGAGTCGATGCGCACGAGGATGTCGAAGACTCGGACGGAGTCGTGGGTGATTGGGTGAATGGTCATCTCCGCGCGCTGAAACGGGCTTTGAGCCGCTTCGGAAACACCGGATAAAACAACAAGAAACGCAAAAATCCCGAGATGTTTTTTCATAGCGGCGCGATTGTAGAAAAAAAAAACTCAAACGCGTCAATGTTTCCAAAGCGCTAATTTCGCCCAAAACGCGAAAAAAAGATGAAAACAAAAGAACGGGCCCCGGAGGGCCCGTCGGGAAAGCTTTCGCGGAGCGCTACTTGACGAGGCAGGAGGAGCGGCCGACGGCGCGGTCCCATTCGTCGCGCAGCGTGGCGAGCATCGACCGTTCCGCGGTGGCGTCGACGTCCTGGCCGACGTGCCAGATCATCAGGCCGCGGTAGCAGTTGTCGATCGCATAGTCGACCTTGCGCCGCACCGATTCGGGGCCGTTGTAGTTGTAGCCGCCGGCGGCGTTGGCGGAGTCGGCGGGCGCGAACTCGGTCAGCACCTGCTCCCACGACTTCCAGTCGCCCCAGTTGGCGTCGCGGCGCGCGTAGAAGGGGATGCCGAAGACCAGCTTGTCCTTGGGGGCGTAGTCGTCCCACATGTCGAGGAACTTCGTCAGCGAGTCGGGGGCGTGGGGTTCGGGCATCGGCACGTTCTCGGGCGCCCAGCCCCAGTCGTACGACATCAGCATGATCAGGTCGACCGCGTCGAAGAAGCGCTTGTCGAATTCGGAGGGCTTGTGGCCCAGGCCGATCGCGCTGGTCAGCAGGCGGTCGCCCATGGCGGCCTTCAGCTCGGCCATCAGCGAGGCGTAGTCGGCCATCTCCTCGGGCTTGGGGTATTCCCAGTCCACGTCGAAGCCGTCGAAGCCGTTCGCGTCGAGGAAGTCGACCACGTTCTTCACGAAGGTCGCGCGTTTGGCGGGGTCGGCCGCCACGGAGGAGAAGCCGCCCGAGCGGCCCCAGCCGCCGATGCTCACCAGGGCCTTCACGCCCACGCTGTGCGCGTCGGTGACGAGCGCGGAGTAGTTCGGGGTGACGGAGGTGTCGACCAGGACGCCGTCGTCGGTCGTTTCGAGGCTGAAGGCGATCACGTGGGTCAGCTTGGTCAGCTGCGCGACGCTCTTGACCCCTTCGGGCGCGTAGCCGAGGAGGAGCGCCTGTCGCGGGGCGGCCGCGGCGGGCGCGGCGGCTTCGGGAGCGGG
>JAEEGL012166858.1_pt1 | contig 17137 bp, 15 predicted proteins | sample 9134231 | NCBI WGS metagenome assembly JAEEGL01 (sample SAMN16246548, study PRJNA631951) | gut metagenome | biome: gut microbiome; feature: rumen; material: fiber-attached | host: Bos | place: Iran: Karaj | collected 2018-10
ACAGGGCTGCGCAGAAAAACTGCCGCCGACGCATTTGTTCAATGTCGTTTCATTCAGGCAGACATCGGCGGTGCATGCCGAAGTTCCTTTGTCCTGACAGGCATTACCGACGCATGCCTGGCCTTCAGGACAGGGCTGCGCTGAAAAACTGCCGCCGATGCATTTGTTCACTGTCGTTCCATTCAGGCAGACATCAGCGGTGCATGCCTGATTGGCAGCCCTGCACTGATTGCCTTCGCATTTCTCGTTTGCCGCACATGGCTGGACACTCGGAATACCATTATTGCATTTAATCAGTGTCGCCGCATCCTGACAGACATCGGCCTGACACGTTCCCGATGGTCCCGGCTGTGTCGAATTCTCCGAAGATGATTCATCACAACCGACAGCAGCAATGCTGACAACGATAGCCAACAAACAGAAGGGCCTGGACATTTTCCGTCTCCAAAGTATGAGTTCATGAAAGAACTAGTGTTCAATTGCATAAGTCATAGATATTACCATCAAAAGAAGCCCGTAGGGCTTCAAGGTTTGCAGCCACCGGTTGTAGCCGAAGGCGACTACCGGGGGGATTTTAATGGAATCCACCAGAATCGAACCCCGTAGGGGTTCCATAAATTATCTCTTACTTTTGCAATTAAACACCAGATAATACCATTAACCGGGGCATTGCGGGAATTCCCTGCAACGCCCAATGATCAATAAAACCTGCGAACTGATGCGCCGACTGGCGCGGGAAACGAAGCAGGTTTTATATTGCGAATGGAGGAAGCGCATATTTGCCTGCAAATAACACCGCAGGAGGACTCTTTCCCCAAAATGACAAACTATCAAAGATTCCTTACAAACCTTCGCCAAGTTTGCGAGCTTCCTGGATCTTATCTTCAGTCACTGAACCTGCGGCCCACGCAGATGCGACGACGACCCCGACAGTATCCCAGCCAAGATAGTCGCAGACGGCCTTAAAATGATCTATCGAAGGCTGTGCCGTTTTCATCTCGGTATCCGCCATCGAAAGCAGCAATGCCGTCTTTTTATGTGCATTCATCAGCTTGTCGTTAAAGGCATAAAACCGATCCATGGCGGCCTTCAGCTGAGAAGATATGCCAAAGTAGTACACGGGCGAAGCAAACACGACGGCATCAGCAGCGATCACTTCTTCACGAATCTTTGCCACATCATCCTTTTGAACGCACTCCCCCTGATGTGACATACAAAAATCACATCCCATGCATCCGCCAATCTTCAGGAATGCGCAATCCAGGCGTCTGACATCGTGACCGGATTGCTTTGCTCCTTCAATAAATGCAGAAGCCAATGCTGAAGAATTGCCATTTTTTCTGTGACTGCCAGTCAATACAAGAACTCTCATTTCCTTCTCCTGTTATTAAATGATGGTTCAACAACTACTCTGAATTCGCCGGAGTTTTTATTTGTTTTGTCGGGGTATTCTGAGCAGTTTTCATTTGTACTGTCGGTATATCCTGAGCTGACTTTTTCTTCTTTTTTTTGATTTCGATCCAGCGATGGCTGCGCCCGAGAAATACCAGATGCAGCAGCATCAGCAATGGAATACACAAAAAACTGACGAATGCAACGCCGAGCAAAAAACGATGTGCTTCCGGATCTGCAGGATAAACCAGAAGATCGTAATAGGCCCACCCGACAAACGTCATGATTCCCAGCGTTCCAAGGGTCTGAATCACTGTCATTACAATGCGCATCGCCCGATATGCAGAATGATAAATGATGACCTGAACGAGCAAAATGAATACGACGACAAAAAGCGAGAGCAGATAATTCGGAGAAACGACTGAAAAATGAATCAGACCAGCCGAAAATCCAATCACGATAAACAGTATTTCCAGCAACGAAACCGGCATTAACGGCACTCGTCCAGGTACGCAGATCCTGTCGCCGACGACCTCGATACCCTTCTGATAGGAGAGCTCAACAGAGAGGAGCGTCTTTTCTGCATCGAGGCGTAATCTGGCACGTTCATCCAGGTCTTCCTCTCCTTCTTCCTCTCCATCATCCAACAGGAGCTCAAGGGCATTCGGATCGCTCAGATCTATGTCCTTCAGGTCCTCGGGAAGATCTTCTTTATTCGGTGCAGCAGGGCTTTCTTCTTTTACGTCATGCACCACAATCCTGACGTGTTCATCTGCTTTGGCATTTTGAACGACAGATTTTACCGCATTTTCTGCTTTGGCATTTTGAACGACAGGTTTTACCGCATTTTCTGCTTTGGCATTTTGAACGACAGGTTTTACCGCATTTTCTGCTTTGGCATTGCGTACGACCGGCTTGTCGGCAACTTCTTTTGAGGATTCAAGCACGACCGGCTTCTCTTCTTTTGCCTTTTCAGAATCCTGATCAGCGGCAGCTTTCTTTTCCCTGCGAACCATTTTCTCTAGTTTCGCAGAAAGTGTTTTCAGTCTGTCAACCAACTTTGCCATGAATCATCCGTCAAATTGCCCAATTCTCCGCGCAATGCGCCTTTAGTCGCTATACACCGGTAAATCATAAATTGATAATGATTATTTTCGTCATTCCTCTGCACACGCTTTTTTTACATTTTTCAGCCAGTCGTGGACTTTCATTATATCCCCCGGATTACCGTAGGCCTCTGTCAGTACGAACTCTCTGTCATGAAGACGAATGACTATTTTGGAATGAGAATACAACAGAAACCACCCAACCGTTGAAACATACTCAATCCCCTGAATCTCCGTCATTAAGATACCTTCGGAAATACTTCTTTCCGTAAGCCGGGAAGCACAGACAAGAAGTTTTAAACCGGGACTCAGGTAAAAATGCCCACTCCGAAACCATGCATAGCACCAGATGCAAACCATGATTATCCCGAGGGCCGCAATCATGAATTTTCCCAGAAAAATCAGAAATCCGGCATCCCGATGTGAATAATCAAAAATAAAATCCGGCAGCATGATGACGCACAGAGCACCGAACACCAACAGTCCGACGACAACAAAATAACGAATAAAAATCAGCAATTTCTGTTTGAACACAGGCGAAATGTAAACCCAATCATCTGCTTGCCCCACCCGGGAACACTTCGAAATACTGAGCTGGTGTCCCAGCGAGGGCATTTCAAGCACATTCTCTGCTTTCATTTCGGGTTCATCATTACCATTCATCTCTAATTCCTTTATCCAATGCACTTACCGTATTCTGACTTGCCTGTTTACGCATATTTCCCAGAATAATATTGATTTTTCTGGCCTCAGGGAGCGCACGCAATCTACCGATCCAATTCAGTATCGCAAGTGTTCTTTCGGGATGCTGCAAAAACTCACACGCATGACCGGAATGACAACGAACCACCCAAATCCCCTTCTCACAGCTCAATAAAACGGTCGAATCCGCAGTTTCCGGATCGACAGCCATTCTCCATGCGAATTTGCGCCACAAAGCCTCCGGCGCCTGACGGATGATGCGAAACATATTGAACGGCATTCCAAAGTCATTCGGTGCAATGGGTTCAATCTGAATCAGTCTTGGCAATCTTCGGAGGGAACTGATCTGATGCACTCTCGCCACAATTTCCTTGTTCTGAAACAGTTCCCCGATCGACATCATGGAATTGCACCGAACAAACCATATTCCCTCATCAATCCGAACGATCTCTGTCTTTCCCGAAACGATGCCATCCACTGCAAGATGCCACGCTGCTGTCAACCACTCTCGTTCCGATAACGCCCAGACGGTTTCTGGCGTCAGATGTGATATTTTATTTGCATCAAGCATGTTGACAAACCTCTCAAATGCAATAGAACGCGTCCACCCGCGTGAATTGTTCGCGGTTCTTTTTAACACATAAGGATAAAAACATGACACAACGAACTCTCAGCATCATCAAACCCGATGCAGTCCGTGCCGGCAACGCCGGCAAAATCATCGCCGAAATCGAAAGCCATTTTCATATTGTGGCCATGCGGAAGCTCCAGCTTACCCATGCACAGGCCGCAGCATTCTATGCAGTCCATCAGGGCAAACCGTTTTATGACGGCCTGGTTGAATTCATGACTTCCGGTCCTGTCGTCGTCATGTGTCTCGAAGGAGACGACGCCATTGCCCGCTACCGCAAGCTGATGGGGGCAACGAATCCCGAAAAGGCAGAAGAAGGCACACTGCGCAAAAAATATGCGACCTCCATGTCTTTCAACGCCGTCCACGGCAGCGATGCCCCCGAAACGGCTGCGGTCGAAGTCGCATTCTTCTTCCCCGGATGCGATCTGATCTAATTGTATTATAAAGGTCTGCGGCACATACGTGAATCATCCCGGCAAGACCACAAACCAAAAAAAAGCACCGCATCGCGGTGCTTTTTTTATTCATGCGTTAAAACGGCATTACTCCGCTGCAGGAGCATCACCGGCTGGAGCATCACCGGCTGGAGCATCACCGGCTGGAGCAGCCTCGAAAACAAACGGATAATCGACCTGAGTCTTGTCGTCATCTTTTACAAGGCCTTCGAATTTCCAGCCACCAACTTTACCGACGAGACAGTCTTCAACTTCCTTGTTGTTCATATCGCTTTCCTTGACTGTAACTTCCGAAACAGCCCCGCTGGCATCGATTATCCACGACAATAAAATACGTCCTTTCAAACCGGGATTATTGGCCAGAGCAGATTCATAACACTCCCTGATTTCAGCAGTATGTTCACGGACAACGTCCTGAATTGCCGCTTTCCCCGGATTCGCCGCATCACCGGCTGGGGCTGCATCACCGGCTGGGGCTGCATCACCGGCTGGGGCTGCATCACCGGCCGGAGCCGCATCAGCAGCAGGAGCTGCATCATCAGCAGGTTTGGCTTCATCGGCAGGTTTGGCTTCGTCGGCTTTGGCCTCAGCAGCTGGAGCTTTTTCTTCAGCAGGCTGTGTTTTGGAACATGCAGAAATACAGATGATACATGCCAGGCAGCAGCAAATGACAAAACTGACTCTAAAGAACACGTTCATAGCTTCCTCCTCATGATAACGTGAAACCCAATGAAGAAAATGCACCCATCATACAAACAAAGGCTATCCGCAATTTCTCCACAACTGGGAGTCACTTTAACACATATCCTAACTGCAACGATATAAAATAATAAACTATGTTATACGAGTGTGGAGATGACGCCCAAATGAAGCAGGAATTGGACTTTCGTAAGCTCATAGGGCTTTTCGTTTAATAGCCCCCAGTTGCGAAGCTACTGGGTAAAAGGATTGCCATCATCCATTAATCCCGTAGGGATTGCCCAACAAAGATCTTTCGGGAATCCTCTCTGTGAATAATTTGGATGTCCCCTTTTTTGATCCCCGGTATTCGCTGCGCTTAAACCGGGGGCTGCAAACCGTGAAATCCTACGGACTTCTTTTTTCCTTCATGAGACTATTGCATTAAAGATACATTCACTACTCAAGGCACCAAGCCCTGAATTGCAAATGTTCATGAACAAAATATCCACACTCGCATAGCAGAGCCAAATCATATACATCCAGAACAAGTATTTGGCGCACCTGATTTCGCGTGAATCCAAGGTTCTGAGCAACAAAAAAGGCACCGGAACCGGTGCCTTATTTTTAAAGATATAACCGAATAATTATTCTGCAGCAGGCGCAGCATCAGCTGCCGGTGCAGCATCTGCTGCAGGAGCTTCGGCCGGAGCAGCTTCCGTCGTCTGCGCCGGTTTCAGGGAATCCATCCAGTCTGTAATGATGTTCATATTATCCGTAAAATACAGCGCAGCCAGTCCACCGCCGATCAGAATAATCAAAACGAGGAAGATGATGAGCCCAATGGGCGTCTTCTTCTTGTAGGGGTCTTCCACTTTGACCTTCGGATACTGGGCCAGTTTCGTAAATGTCTTGCCAAACGGAATATTGACGATAATCCGCGAGTTGATAGCCCAGCCGTTTGCATTGAGCACCGGAGCCAGATTACGTTTGCGCAGTTTTCGCCATGCGATGAACATCGACGGACCGGAGACGAGAATCAAAATGAGGAGAATGAGTATCGGCGCGACGTACCAGTGAGCCATAACGCCTTTGGCCACTGCCGTACAAGCATCGAGAACGAAGCCGATGGCGAGTCCGATGGCCGCAAAAATACCGGCAAACTTGGCGATGTCGAAACCGCTGACATTCGTCTTCTCTTTTGCAGCAACAGCAGCCTCATCCGTCGTCGGAATCTCCGTCGTCGTCGCCTTGTCGACAAAATCGGCATCCACTTTTGAATTCTTTTCGGCAGCAGATTTGTCAATGCGTTCAGAAATCAGGCGGCTGAGCTTGCGATAAGGTGACCAGAATGCCTGACGGATACTGATGGGATTTTCGAGAATCTTTGTGACCACGGCATACCAGTCATGACCTTCTCGATCATAGAAAATCGCATTCTTGCCCACGCGCAGACTGTCGACATCACCATCCGTAAGGACTGCAGCAATCGTCATCGTCTGATTATTCTCTTTCGATGTACATTCACAATACAGTACATACATACCACTCAGCTCGCTGACATCCCCCTGTTTGCCCATGTCAGATATTCTGATACAAAGATCTGTACTTCTCTGATCGATATAAAGCGTTCCAGCCTGGAATACGGCCCAATTCTCGATCTTGCGCGGTTCCGGCGAATAGAAATCCGTCATCGTTACGAAGTTTTTGAGAAGTTTATAGAAATATCTGTAATATCTCATGAACTTCTCGACGGCATCGATAGAAGCAGATTCTTCTTCGAGTTCCTTGTCCTTCGCGATCAAATCGAGCAAATCGGCCTTGCGGTCATCGGCGAGGATCTTTTCGATTTTTTCCAGGCCCAGGGACTCGACTTCAGCACCTTTCTTGGCATCCATCCAGGCCGTATAATCCGAAAATCTGGCGAGTATATCGTTCCACTGTTCCTCCGAAAGCGCGCCATGGGATTCAGAATCGAGCAGCAGCGATTTGAATTTTGAATAAGCCGCCTGCCAGGCGGGGTTGATGGAGGCATTGTCGAGAGGAAGCGTCGATTTTCCGGTAATGCGAGCGATGGGATAGGCCGAGATTTCATCCATGCTTGCCGCAAGGTCCTTCGCGCCGATTTCCCCGATTCGTTCTGCGGAAATATCCAGTGCCGCCGTGCTTTCCGTATTGAATGCAGCGAGTTTGCAGCGCATAAAATAATCCGAAACTTTTTCTTTGATGGCATTGCACGCATCGAGCGCATCCGCAGTCTTATCGCCATACGGGAAAATATTGTCCGTGCCGGCATCTTTCCATGCCTTGTAATCACTGCAAGCCGTATAGAATTTTTCGAGCAGTTCGGTATCAATGCCTTTAAGACCGCTTCTGTCGTCCAGCGATCCGACCGTCTCGACGGCAGATTTAATGACATCCTGAAGGACTTCATCCGTCGTGGACTGCTCTGTAATAATGCCATCGCCATTGAGTGCGGTTTTGGCAAATATAGCCACGCTGTCGCTGGCATCGGCCAGGCTGATTTCATCCTTATCCAGTTCAAGATTGCTAAGAATCTGCTTTGCCGAATTGTAGAGCTTTGCCCCTTCGGGTTCATCCTGATTGAATTCCGAAAGCTTAATCGTATCTTCCTCGCGAATCAACAAATCCGGATTTTTCAGAACGGTTGTCAGCCACTTGGCTGCCGCCTTGACCTCATTGACATGAATTTTGCCGTCGCTGTTGACATCCAGCATACTGAGCGTTTTTTCATCAAATTCAAGTCCTGCCACCGGACAGCTCAGAACCGTCCACAATTTCTGATCAAGCTCACCCAAATGCGCAATATCCTGGCCCGTAGCAATTTTAACGCGGGTCACACCGCCAATTTTACAAAACGACCACTTGTAGCCTGAATCCTTCTTAGCCATATTCACTCACTCTCTTATGATGCAAGTCTTTCTGAAACGAGAGCATTTTGGGAAATCCAGAATGCCGCCCATAATTACTCAATCCCTGCCCCCAATGACAAGAAGTTTATCTATTTTTATGGTTTCGTCCGCTATCGGCCAAAGGCCGATACGCGGCCGACAGACGTCTATTGCCGGGCAGTCCTGCACTGCCCGGCAATACGCCGTCTGTATGCTTTTTACGCAATGCCCTCAACCATGGCTGTAGATTTCGGTTTCATGTATCTTTCCATTCTATCGGCATTCATATTATTCCCCCAAAAAGAAAACGGCAGACGTATTGGCTTTTGGCCAATAGTCTGCCGCACCGCGATGCGTATCGCCGAACAGGCGATAGCAGCGCCCCATAAACAAACGATCTATTCAACGAACATCGTCTTCCATTTTCCGCGTACAAAGCGTGCAAAATACAAGCATCCGCATAGGATGATGGCCGCAGATGATGCTATCCAGGCGCCATATATTTCAAGATTATATACATAATCGAGAATGAACATCATCGGCAGCATCACGCCCCATATACCGATAAAACAAATCAGCATCGGGAAACGCGTATCCCCGGCGCCGCGCAAGGCTCCGCTCGTCGTAACACCCGCGGCATCAAAAATCTGATATGCAATGGCAAAATAGAATAGTTTTACGGCAATATCCACCACGACAGCATCGTCGCTGAATGCCTCCGCAATCACATAGCGCAGAATAAACATCATGATGCCGAGCGACAGAAGACATACGATGGACATAATAATGGCATAATGGGCACTTTTCTCGGCGGATTTTATATTTTTGGCACCCATGTACTGTCCCACCATCATCGTCGTTGCAATAGAAATCGCCAGTCCGGGCGTCCAGGCAACGTACATGAATACCTGCACAATGGCATTGGCCGCAGCCTGTTCCTTCGGCAGTGTCGTAATATATAAATTATATACCAGCCACCCCCAGTTTTCGATTGCCCAGGCGGCACCTACAGGAAGCGCAACTTTGGCAATGTTTGCATAGGCAGAAAGAACCGGTTTGACCATTCTGCGCGTCGCAAACTGCAGCGCATTTTTGCGTTTCAGAACCACGCTGCCATACAGCAGCATTTCCAGGCCCTGCGCAATGACAGTGCCAATCGCAGCCCCGGCCACGCCAAATGCGGGAATCGGACCAAGACCAAACGCAAATATATATGTCAAAGGTATATTCGCCACGACGACGAGAATCGCAACGATCAACTGAGTCCGGATATTGCCGATGCCGCGCAGAAATGACAAAAAAGTATATGCTGTAAACATGATCGGACACGCCCACAGGCGAACCGTCATATACTCGGATGTTACATCAAAAATGTCCGGATTCGTCCCCATCGCCGTGAGCATGAGATCCACGAGCGGTCCCATGAAAATGGCACACACAATGCCCAGACCTACTGCAAGATAGAGCATGTGCCACAGCATTTTGCCGCAATCCGAATGGCGCTTTGCCCCGAAATACTGACTCACAAATGTCGTCAGACCAGAAATCAGGCCAAAAAACAACGACAGAAGACAAAAAACAGATTGTCCGCCAAAACCGACCGCAGCCTGGGCCTCCGGTCCAATCCATCCCATAAAATAGGTGTCCGCAAGCGCAAGAAAACTCATCGAAGCCTGCGAAATAATCAAGGGAAATGCATTTTTCAGGAGTTCCCCGACACTTGCCTTGCGTACAGACAAATCGTTGGGATCGACAACTGACGCATCACTTGCCTCATCCGTTTTCCCCGCCATGCCGGCCTTGTTTTCCTCCGCAGAATCCATCACACACTCGCCATTCTGCTCTTTGATTTCATCCACTTGCATCACAAACAGCCAATATCACACTCAACACACACGTAAGAAAACATAACACCAACACCCACCCAAAACCACACCGGCCGGTGAGGTTTTGTCTTCTAGTTGGATAATCCGCAATAAGCAATCATTATCTGAATTAAGTTCTGAGCTCACTCCGGGCTGTGTCCTGATATCTTGTATGCCCCCTCAAATGAGAATAGGAATCATTCTCATTCTCATTTTAACCAACAAAAAACAATACAGACGTTCCATGGAACAACTCTATTCACTAACCACTAACCCCTGACTTCATTTGATTCAAATTGCGCCTTGTTTCTGGTATCACCCGGTCAGGAATGTTCCGGCATCATTCAAGGCGGTATCATGAATATCTATCTCAATCTTTTTCTGACATTTGCCAAAGTTGGCGTATGCACCTTCGGCGGCGGTTATGCGATGCTTCCCATACTTCAGCGCGAAATTGTCGAAACGCGCCACTGGGCGACCGACGAGGAACTCAGCGATTATTTTGCCATTGGTCAATGTACACCGGGCATTATTGCAGTCAACACAGCTACATTTGTGGGAGCAAAACTCAAGGGGCCCGGCGGCGGCATTGCGGCAACGCTGGGGGTCGTATTTCCCAGCATCGTCATCATCACGATAATTGCAGCGACATTATCCAATTTTCAATCCTACCCTGTCGTCGAACATGCCTTCAACGGCATACGTGCCTGCGTATGTATTCTGATCATCAATGCAGTCATCAAGCTGTCCAAATCGAGCATCGTCGATATTCCAACGGCTATTCTGTTTGTCACGGTATTTCTCATTTCCGCCATTTTTGGGCTTTCTCCGGCCATTCTGGTCATCATCTGCGGCATTCTGGGGCTCGTCATCAAACGAACGCACAAAAAAGCGCCGGCCGAGCCGAAGGATAAACCATGATTCTGCTCAAGTTATTCTTTGAATTCTTCTGCATCGGCCTGTTTGCAGTCGGCGGCGGCCTTGCCACGGTTCCATTTTTGACCGATCTTTCCATACGAACGGGATGGTTCTCACTCGATCAACTGACCAATATGATTGCAATCAGCGAATCGACCCCCGGACCGCTCGGCGTCAACATGGCCTCGTACGTCGGTTATGAAATCGCCGGTATTCCCGGCGCAATACTCGCAACGCTCGGCCTGATTACGCCCTGCCTCATCATCATACTTATCGTCATCCGATGTCTTCAGAAGTTCCGCAACAGCCAGAATGTTGCATCCATTTTTTACGGTCTTCGTCCAGCATCCACCGGACTGATTGCGGCTGCAGGCTGGAGCGTCGTGTGTCTTTCGCTCATTCATATCACGCGTCCCGAAGGCCAATTCTTCCCGACAGCCGTCGAAGTCAGCTGGTCTTGTCTGGTACTTTCGGCCATTATCCTGGTTCTGACCCACATAAAATATACCAAAAAAGTCCATCCGGTCATCTGGATCGCCCTTTCTGCTATTGCCGGAGCAATTTTCAAGCTATAATATGTCTATTCCCATCACCAGGGAATGACCGAACAACAATCCCAGCCATTCCCCTCGTTATCAATGCCCGTTTTCATTTTCGAAAATTTAATATCAGTAAATCAGATTCCCTGAAAATTCCTCTTATCTAATTAAAGGAGATTCAAGCTATGAATAAAGTACTCACTCAAATCCAGATATTTCTTGAACGTACCGCCTATTATTGTGCATACACAGCCATTGTACTCCTGATGGTATACCCGGTTGAACGAGGGGGATTCTCACTTGAACCGACACAGAGAAATGCTTTAATAATGATCCTGTCAAGCATCATTTCATTTCTGCCCATTTTTGCTGGTCGTCTGTGCGATTTCTTTGGCTGCCGAAAATCACAATTGTTTGCCCTGGGCATGAATCTGGTCGGATTTCATTTGCTCATTCTCAATGCTTATATTGCCTCTTCCGCTCACAGCACTTCAACAGTGTTTATATTGTCCATGATTTCGGCCATTTTAATTGGTCTGGGAACAGGATTATTCTATCCGGCAGCCTACGGTAAATTGGCGCAGTCTTTCCATCCCAAATATCTTGGTATTGGGTTTGCGATTGCCATCATTTTAGCGAACATCGGTGGTTTTTTGTCCGCGATTATCAAGAGCATTTCCATTGATGACTGCATTACTGGAATTTATATTGCGGCTGTCCTCACCCTTATCAACATTCTTTTGACAGCAATTCCAGACAAATCACTCCCAACATCAATGCAACCGGAAAGCACGGAGTGTACTGAGCGCCCAGTCTCCTATAAAACCATCATCCTGTTTCTGCTGACTATCACTTTATTCTTCATTCCAGTCTCATTTCAGACAGACCTCATGGATAAGTATTTTATCGACTGGATGCCGAAAACAGATATTTCCGAACTGATTGATACAAGTATAGTGAGTGTGCTGCCCGATTTTTCATCATCAGCCTTTCTGGGGATGAATCTGATACTGAATGCCATTGCGTTAGTCCTGATCATTCCTCTGACACTGATATTATCCCGTTTCAAGCGCCGAACTGGCTTGCTGACAGGCATGGTACTTTTTATCGCCAGTTTAATTCCGCTTTGTTTTATCAGAACCAATATTTTCAGCATTTATGCAATACTTCCACTGCAATGCGGTCTTTACCTTTTTACTATCAAACTGCTCGAATACCTTGCGGTGAATGCTCCCGCAAACCGAAAAGCGACCTTTATGGGATTGTACAAACTCCCAATTGCGCTTTCCGGACTCCTCAGCTATGTCCCCATCTATAATCTTTTTTTTGCCAAGCGAACACTTACAGAAAATGCGCTCATGCATATGGACATAGATACTTCCGCTCTCAGTACCGAACAGCAGCAGCACTCGCTCTCTGAAATTCTCGATCTGTCGGATTCTGAGCAGCTCACCCAGTTTTTATGGGAGCATCATCATCCCTGGCATCTCTGGGTCATTCTCGGAGTTATTGGCGCATTTTCAATCATACTTGTATCCAGTTATCTGAAGCGCCATTCCGAACTGAATGCCCATCCGACGAACTGATTCAGTTTTTTTCCTGCACACATATATAACAGATACAAAAAAAGCGGCTCTCCGAGCCGCTTTTTTGTCTTTTGAATGCTGCAGAAATTAACCGACATTCACGACGATATCATCTTCCGTATTGGGGAGACCATCCGAACCGGAGGAATACATTTTGATCTTATTGCCGGTTTTTTCAAAATTATAGGCATTTCCCCAGGGATCATCGGGAACTTCATCGATGATCTTGCGGTTATCCGGCGTATTGACGAGATCCTCGAGTTTATCGGGGAATTTCTTATAATACAGACGATATGCTTCACAATTCGACTTCAGGGATTTAAGCTGAGTCATCGCGAGTCCATCGTTGGCCTTATCTGCCTGCCCAATGACGTTCCATCCGATAAGTCCCATGATTGCGACCATCAGGGTAACGACGATCATGATTTCGATAAGGGTCATACCCTTGCGGGCTGCAGAGCACTTGCGCGCTTCCAAAAGGCTTTTGCGGAAAGATTCAAACATAATTATCTCCAGGATGCTATGCGCTTAGGCGCCGTTATATCACTCATTGCTGCAAACGCAGCGTTCTTCCAGTTTAGTCCTATCACGAAAAATTTCTCAACCAAAACCATCACTGAGCTGCATAATTGGCAGCAAAATAGCGAAAACGACGAACCCGATGGTACCGCCCATGACGACGATCATAAGCGGCTCCAGCATGGCAGTCATTGCTTCTACACGGACGCTGACCTGTTCCTCATAATTATTGGCGACAGAGTTGAGCATTTCTTCGAGCCGCCCGGCTTTTTCACCTACACTGACCATGTGAACCATCAACGGCGGAAATTCACCCGATCGTTTCAGAGGAGCTGCGAGCGTTTCACCTTCTTTGATGTTGTCATGAGCCGTATCGACGACTCTGGCAAGTACTTCATTGCCCAGAACAGCCTTGACAATTTCGAGAGCCTTGAGCAATGGCACACCGCTGGCGAGCAAGGTCGAAAGCGTCTTGGCAAAACGCGAAATGGAAACCATCCGGATGATGCCGCCGAAAATGGGCAGTTTGAGCAAAAAAGTGTCGAATTTCAGACGGCCTTTCGGAGTCGATGTCCATTTCTTGAACAGGAACCCGATACCAATAGCCAATATTATCAGCAGCCACCAATAGTTCGTAACCAAATCGGAAGATGCCAGCAGAAACTTGGTAATGCCCGGCAATTCCTTGCGCTGCTGTTCAAAAAGCTTGGTAACACGCGGAACGACAAATCCCAGCAATAATGCCATCAGAAGCACACCGATGACGACCATAATCATGGGATAAACCATGGCTCCGGTAATCTTCGATTTCAATCGCAGCTGACTTTCGAGGAACCCGGTCAGTCGCTCAAGAACGATATCCAGGCTGCCCGAAGATTCGCCGGCTCGGATCATACTGATATAGAGGGTATCAAACAGTTTTGGATAATCCGCCATGGCATTGGCGAGACTCGAACCCTCACTGACCTTTGCCTTGATATCCGTCAATGCTGCTTTAAGAGTTTCCTTTTCGGCCTGATCGGCCAGTGCATTGAGACATTCAACCAGAGGAATGGCGGCTTTCTGCAGCGTACAGAACGAACTCGTAAAATCTTTGATATCCTGCTTTGTAACCCTGCCGCCAAGCTTGATCTGAGGAGTCCCCTTATCTGAATCCGCAGATTTTACACCCGTTTTTTCAGTGGCCTCACTCAGGTACACGCCGGTCTTAAGCAAAGCTTCGCGCAATGCGTTCTTGGTGGGTGCTTCCTTCGTCCCTTTGGTCGGTTTACCGCTGGTCGTCAGACCTTTGTATTCGTAAAGTGGCATGGGCTTTCAGTAGTGTGAAAAAAACGAGTTTTTAAAATGTCTGTTTAAAAATATCGACGACACCGTCATTAATCACTCGAATCCTGTGTAACGCGCAAAACTTCCGGAATACTCGACTGTCCGGAAAGAATTTTTGCAATACCGTCTTCGCGCAGATTAGTCATACCATTTTTTACAGCTTCATTCTTGATCGTTGCAGCATCTGCGCGCTGCATAACGAGTCTTCGAATAGCATCTGTAATGACCATCATTTCGTAAATTGCCGTTCGTCCCTTGTATCCGGAATTATTGCATTCCTTGCAGCCACAGGGTTTATACAGAATTCCGCCCACAGAATCGACTTGTGCCTGCGTAATTCCAATTTCACTCAGTTCTTCCGGCGTTGGCTCATAGGGCATTTTGCAGATTGGACAAAGACGTCGAATCAGTCGCTGAGCCATCGAAAGTTCCAGAGATGAAGACACCAGGAACGGCTCGACGCCCATATCGATCAAACGGGTGAATGCACCGGCGGCATCGTTGGTATGAAGTGTCGAAAAGACCAGGTGGCCGGTCAATGCAGCCTGAATGGCGATTTCAGCGGTTTCCTGGTCACGAATTTCACCGACCATGATGACGTCGGGGTCATGACGCAAATAGCTTCGAAGCCCGCTCGCAAACGTCAGTCCGATTTTTGCATTGACGGGCATCTGACTGATACCGGCGAGCTGATATTCGACAGGGTCTTCGACGGTAAGAATGTTCTTATCGGGCGTATTGATGCGATTCAGACATGCATACAGCGTCGTGGATTTACCGGATCCCGTAGGGCCGGTAACGAGAACAATGCCATGCGGCTGTGCAATTGCATGCGTAATAATATGATAATGGCGTTCATTAAAGCCCAAATCCTTTAAATCACGCAGAATGGCCTGCTGATCGAGCAGACGCATCGTAACCCTTTCCCCATGAACTGCCGGAGCCGTAGCGACACGAACGTCGATATCGCGACCGCCGATTTTAAAACGAATACGACCATCCTGGGGTACGCGTTTTTCCGCGATATTCAGGTTCGACATGATCTTTACACGAACGATAATGGCACTGTGAAATCGCTTGGGAGCACGTGCAACTTCCTTCAAAACACCATCGACGCGGAATCTGAAGATGACGTTTTCTTCCGAAGCTTCGATATGAATATCGGATGCATGCTCTCGCATGGCCTGCTGGAAAACCATGTTCATGAGCTGAATAATCGGGCCTTCATCATCGCTGGCTGCACGATTGAGAATATCCTCAATCTTCTCGGCCTCTTCTTCTTCGGCAGGTTTCTTGTCATCAAGATCACCCACCATATTGGTCAAATCGCCGCGTTTATCAAAAATACCGGTGATGAGTCCTTTGACTGCAGCTGCCGGAGCAAGGATCGGAACGGGTTCACATCCCGTCATCACACGAATAAAATCGATGCCATCGATGTTGAGCGGATCCGTGATCGCGGTCAATACGAAATCACCCCGTTTCTGGTATGGCATGATGAACTGTTTCATTGCGACTGCATAATTGTAGTCTTTCGAAAGGCTCATATCAGCCTGTTCGAGGTCAAAACTCTCCCAGACTTCAATGCCAAACTGAATTCCCAGAGCGCGGACGACGTCGATTTCCTTGACGTATTTTGCCTCAATCAGAATTTCCCCAATGCGCTTTTCAGGCGTTTCATCTTGCTTATTCAGGCATTCGGCCAGCTGATCACGCGTAATATGCCCATGGCTCACTAGGATTTCGCCGATTTTACTTCGTCCGAACATTCAGGCTGCTCCCCACAAAATAAAATGCACCGTGCCCCACTGGACACGGTGTCTCTCAGAATAGCACAATAGCAGGATATTCCGGCAAATACTTCATTATCTGTTACCATCCCCCCGGTTTGGCCTGTTTCCGCCAAAACCGCCACGCGGACGCGAACCGCCCTCACCCCGTGGTCCCGGAGCCGGTGCTGCAGAATTCCCAGATCCACCGCTGCCCGAACCACCGCCGGAACCAAACGAAGAATAACCGTCACTGAATCCATCGGGCAAATCAATGCCCTCATCCTCCGAAGTCATTTCGATGATGTTCTGAGCTTCACGAATAGCATTCAGCTCGCTTTCCTTGGAATCGATGGATTGACGGATTTCTTCGAGCAAACCATGTTTTTTGTCATAATCCACGCTGCGCGTGTAGTTCATGTCCTTGCGGCCGAAATATGCGACAAATTCATCGCGCTCAGCTTGCTTGCGTTTGGTAATCTTGTCGAGATCCGCGCTGCTTTCGATGATATAAGGCGTCAGCAACAGCAAAAGGTTCTGCTTTTGAATCGTCGTCTCGGTCGAACGGAACAAATACCCCAGAACAGGAATATCGCCCAGAAGCGGAACCTTCGAAACAGACTGCGATTCGCTGTCGCGCACGAGACCGCCCAATACGACCGTCTGCTGATCGGGAACGACGACGACAGTCTTCAAATTACGTCTTCGCGTCGACGGACCACCGAGATCTGAACCG
>JAEEGL012308689.1_pt1 | contig 17137 bp, 9 predicted proteins | sample 9134231 | NCBI WGS metagenome assembly JAEEGL01 (sample SAMN16246548, study PRJNA631951) | gut metagenome | biome: gut microbiome; feature: rumen; material: fiber-attached | host: Bos | place: Iran: Karaj | collected 2018-10
CTCCATCCATAGGTCGTAGGCGTTGCGGGTGCGCTGGTAACCCGGCAGCTGCGTCAGATTGTCCTTGTACGTGTTCTCCAATATATCCGGCAGGAAGATGACGCGATACATATATTTCTTGTCGTAGTCGATGTTGCTGTCGGTCATTTTCAGGGAGGAGGCATTGCCGTTCAGCGTATTGACAAGGGTGTAGTCGTTGGGCTTGCCCGACTCGTAGCGGATCACATACCATTTGCCGTCGGTGCGGCAATTGACGCTCTTGGTCGTGGAGCCGTCGTAGGCGGTCTCGGTCTGGTTTCTTTCCCAACTGACGGTCACCTGCTTGGTCCATTTGTTGTAGTCGGTGCTTACCGATACAGGACGCGTGTAGGGCTGCACATAAGTGCCCGTGACATACGGCTGGTAGAGGTTGTTGTCATGCGCAAGGGTTCCGCCCAAGTTCACATGCATACCGCTTCGGTATTTCAGATAGACGGGCATGGTGTAGGCGTACTCGGTATGCCCTGCGTTGGGGGTGCGGAGCCAGGATTTCCACTCCAGGTCCATCTTGCCCCCGCTCTTTTCGGTGATGCTCACATTGCTGTCGGAGGTGTAGAAGTACTGGTAAGTGCTCTTCTCTCCGCCATCGTAGTAATACTCCCTCACCTCGTACCACTGCTTGAAGCGGTTGTCAGAGCGTTTGTCCGGCACATCCGTCGCCACGCCCCGCACGGTGCCGTCCGTGCCCCATGATACGGAAGAGAGCTTCGGCATCGGATAACCCTCTTTGAGCGCCGTGCAGTTGATGCTCTTGTCCCATTGCACAGACACCCAACTGGGCCAAAACCTGTCCTTTGCGTTCTCTTTCATCATAATACACTTCACGCCATCTTCAAAGGCTCTGGAGGAAGGCATATATTGTATGGTTATATATCTATAATTGGATAAATTGGAAGCATGGATGTAGCCCCATGTGCTGTCGGTAATACTATAGGATACTTCGTCCCATTTTAAATTTTCTTTCTTCCAATTGGCTATCGAATGTGCCTGACTGTCAGCAGTCATCACATAGATTTCTCCAATATACTCACTGTTATTATGTGGCTGACTGTAATAATCAGCATAACCCGCAAACACGGTGAATTCCCAATAGAATTGGTTGTTATCAGGATTGAACGTTTTCTTTGTCTCGAAAGAGCCCGAAAAATCCATTATACCAGCAATACCGGAACACTCTCCCCTGTATCGCACTTTCCCTCCGCCTTCATCATCCCTTGTCCTATCCCATGAACCGCTTGCCCATGCGGGTATAGCGGTGGTGCAGAGTAAGAGCAGCATAGCCGCCACTCTCGCGGCGTATGTTGCGCGTCTCTTGCGCGTCTCTTGCGATGCGCGTCCACACTCCGATAAGTGAGTAATCAGTCTTCCGACTGTCGTTTCTGTTTTCATTTGTGTTGTCGTTTTTTTGTTTGTATATATTTGTTTGTTTTCTTGTTTTGGAATGATCAAGATTATTACCGGTCTGCGCCGCTCCGGGATTACCGCTTAAAATTTGCAAAATATGACTTATAACTATGATAGTTGCGATTAGGCTATTTCTATAGCATGCACATCTGTAAGAAATTGCTTCAACCCCATAGTTACTATTCCTTTTTCATCTCTGCGAGGTAAAATGTCTTCATGTACCAAGATGATTTTCCGGAACGTCTGACACCGGTGATTATTTTAACCATTCCGTTGCCTCTTCCGGCAAGAAGTTGTTGTAAGTACTTCGAACGTAAAAAACGCATATTTACAAGGAATTTTTGTGATTAGTAACATTTTTCCGCTGCAAAGGTACAACAAAATTCTGACATGTGCAAATAATTCTGCACATTTTCTTCTTTTTACGGTAATCCATTATATCAAAGATCGTTGCGGGCCGTCGCGCCCGCGATTATTATAGACCGCTTACGCTATCCCGGATAAACCAGGCGAGCATAAAAAAGCGTTAAATCGCTATATTGGATTACCTGGTTGCACTAAAAAAATGCATATTTATGTAAAATCTGCACTAAAAAGATGCATTTCTTGCGGAATTACTTGCATATATCATTTATTTTTAGTACCTTTGCAGCCGGAAATGAAAAATGTTGCAACAACTGAACATTTTTTACTTTACTTTTGAACATTTTTATTCGATATGATACAAAGGTCTGAAATTAAGAAACTTACAGCAAGGTTGAAAGAGCCGAGAAAGTTCATTCAAGTGATCGTTGGTCCCCGTCAGGTAGGCAAAACGACGATGGTAACCCAAGCTATGGAGCAGCTGGACATTCCTCATCTGTTCTTTTCGGCGGATAATATCTACGCCTCTGACGAATGGCTGGCGGAGAAGTGGCAGTCTGCGCGGTTGATGGTACAATCCCGCCAACCGGAGCAACTGATTCTGATTATTGACGAAGTACAGAAAATCCCCAACTGGTCCGAACGCGTCAAGAAGGAATGGGATCTGGATACATTCAACCGTATGCCCATCAAACTGGTGCTTCTGGGTTCGTCCCGTCTGATGATCATGAACGGACTGACAGAGTCCTTAGCCGGACGGTTTGAACTCATCCGCATGACGCACTGGACCTACTCCGAGATGCACGAGGCGTTCGGTTGGGATCTCGACACCTATATCTATTATGGCGGCTACCCCGGTGCGGCAGAGATGATTGCTGACGAAGACCGATGGCGGGCGTATGTCGAGAATGCCATTTTAGAAGCCTCTATCAACAAAGACGTTCTGCAAACCAGCAATATCTACAAGCCCGCTTTGCTGCGCCAGTTGTTCACGATGTGCTGCGCCTACTCCGGTGAAGAGTTGTCATTCAGGAAGATGTTAGGCAACCTGCAGGAAGCAGGCAATGCCACTACGCTCGCCAACTATCTGCAACTGCTCGCGGAAGCCAATCTGGTATCGGGGTTGCAGAAATACGCACGCGACAAAGCACGCAAGTACAGCAGCACACCGAAACTGCAGGTGTTTGACAACGCGCTGATGAATGTCTATAACCAGACCACTTTTGGTTCCGTCCGGACCGATGCCGCCCTGTGGGGACGGCAAGTGGAATCGGCGGTAGGCAGTTATCTGCTATCCCAGGCGGAGAAACACCGCATGCAGGTTTACTACTGGCGGGAGAATAACGCCGAGGTGGATTTTATCCTCCAGCGCGGTCTGTCCGTAGTGGCGATAGAGGTGAAAAGCAACAACGCCCGCACCAACGCCGGACTGCATCTCTTCAGCAGCAAATACAAGCCGCTGCAAGCCTTTGTCGTAGGAAACGAGGGAATGCCTCTGGCAGATTTCCTGCAAACGGACTTGCGTCTCCTGTTTCGGTAATCCAATATGTCAAAGAGCATTGCGGGTGCGTCGCGCCCGCAATATTTTTATGACGCATTTTTGGCTGTTATATCCCATCGCCCCATCGGTTTTAAATTGTTTGTTATGTTGATTTTGTTTGTTCAATCTTAATGGCAGGAACATATTGCAAAGCACAAACAAACATACACAAAAAGCGTGAGTTTCACTTGTTCCTCACGCTCTTCAAGGGCTTCGCAATCCCCGCAATAAGTAGAAAAACAACCGAAATCCACGCCCGATATGTATTACCCACCTCGCCCTATGATGGGCGTGGGGCATATTTATACATACCCACGGGACATTCATTGGGGTTGTTACGACTTATTGCTGAATTTTGCGAAGATTCTGAAGAGTCGCAAACAACGTTTACAATAAACGCCTTTTATTATGTCATCCCATTTAACGTCTCAGATCTGACGCTCCCGATTTAACGTTCCGGAGAGGACGAATATTCTGTTTTTGCTACCTTTGCAACTTCCGGCTGCAAAGTTACGACTTTTTTACGACATACGCAAGTTTTTGCACCTTTTTTTGCAAAATGAATTGTTTTTTGTTTTGTTAAACATTCATATACATACAAAAAGCGATAGTCCGCTTCATTGGATTACCGAATTGCACTAAAAATGTACATTTTGCCGGAATCTGCCCCCAATAAGTGCATGCTTTATACGAAAAATCCCTCATTGAGTGCTCATAATCTACAAAAATCTCCCTCATTGAGTGATTTTTCTTTAAAAATATTTGTTTATATGCAAAAAAAGCAGTACCTTCGGCACGCCCCTATAAATTGTTTATATAGCCCCTTCCCGTGTTACGGTTTCCCCGATTAACGGGGACACCTAGTCTCCGAAAGTACGTTCGCGTTCTGCGGTGCACATGCAAGTTTTGTAGTATCTTTGCAGCGCATAAAATATTGAGTACCATGAGAAAATTCTTTTGTGGCATCGTTGCCGTCTTGCTTGCAGTAACCACCTCGGCGGCTACCTCCTATCCTTCGCGTACGGATTTTCGTGACGAGCAGATCTATTTTCTGCTGCCTACGCGTTTCTATGACGGCGACCCGTCGAACAACACGCAGTGTTGGGACAATCAGTCTAAGAATGCCGGTGACCCCGCGTGGCGCGGTGATTTCAAAGGCCTGATCGAGAAGATGGATTATATCAAAGCACTCGGTTTTACAGCGATATGGATCACGCCGATCGTGGAGAATGCGTCCGGATATGACTACCACGGCTACCATGCGCACGATTTCTCCAAAGTGGACCATCGTCATGAATCGGAGGGCGTCTCGTTTCAGACGGTCATCGACGAAGCCCACGCGCGAGGAATGAAGATCATCCTGGATATCGTTCTTAATCACACGGGTAATTTCGGCGAATCGAACCTGTGCAAACTCTTCGACCGCGACCCGAATGCCGACCAGTCGTCGCTGGACTGCATGGTGCCTTTCACCCGGAAAGACGGCGGTCTGCTGCCCGATAACTATGCGCAGCTGGAGGCAGGCAAGCAGTATGCGGCGCGACTGTCGAAGATGAAGAATTCATCCGATGAGAACGGCCGGAAAAAGAACTACGACTCCAGTAACTTATGGCATCATTTCGCGCATGGCAACTGGGACGAGCCCAACCGCTGGTTCTTCCAGATCGCCGGCGACTGCGTGGACCTCAATACGGAGAATCCCGCCGTGTATAACTACCTGATAAAGTGCTACACCTCGTTTATTAAGATGGGCGTGGACGGTTTCCGTATCGACACCGGCGGTCATATACCCCGTCTGTCCTTCAACAACGCCTTCATCCCTGCTTTCATCGCGGCGGGCGAAGCGGCGAAAGACAAGCGCGGCGGCACGCCGTTCTATATGTTCGCGGAAGTGTGCGCGCGCTACAGTTCCATCCTCTACCGCGAACATGCCAACCTCTCGCCGTTCTATTACACTTGGGCGGAGTCGAAGAGTTATGATTGGGATAACACCGCCGCGTCGTGGGACAAGCTCGTGGAGATGGAAGGCTCGCCATGCACCTCGCACACCAACTGGCAGTCTGTATGGCAGCAGGCCGAGGACGATTACGGCGGATTAGCGACCCAGCCGACCTCGAACAACGCCTTGCTCATCGGCAATGAATACCATACACCCGACTACTCCAAAGCTTCCGGCTTGCATGTCATCGACTTCCCTGTACACTGGAACTTCGCCAGCGCAGGCCAGGCATGGAACATCGCCAATCCGTCCAACGACAAATATTATAACGACGCGACATGGAACGTGGTCTATGTGGACTCACACGACTACGCGCCGGACGAGGTGCAGTTCGAGCGCTTCTCCAAGCCGCAGGACACCTGGGCGGAGAATCTGAGCCTGATGTTCACCCACCGCGGCATCCCTTGTCTCTTCTACGGCTCGGAAGTGGAGTTTCAGAAAGGCAAACGCATCGACGAAGGAACGAATATCGCCCTGCAGAACTCCGGACGTGCCTATTTCGGCGGATATATAAAGGGTACTGTTCACACCACCGATTTTGCGGAATACAGCGATGCAACGGGTAACCTCGCGACCTCTCTCTCTCATCCCTTGGCGCAACATATCCGGCGTTTGAGCAAGATCCGTATGGTTGTGCCCGCTCTCCGTAAAGGTCAGTACTCCGTGGAGGGTTGTTCGGGCTCTTTTGCCTTCAAACGCCGTTATACAGACGCTACGACAGACAGTTATGCCCTCGTCTGCATCAGCGGAAACGCCACCTTCTCCGGTATCCTCAATGGCACGTATGTCGATTGCGTAACAGGAGACACGAAGAATGTCACGAACGGCAAGTTATCCGTCACTTGTTCCGGTAAAGGCAACCTGCGCGTGTATGTGCTCTCAACGGCACTGACCCCTGCACCGGGCAAGATAGGCGAGGACGGGAAATATATCTACACTTCTTCACCGAAGAACATCTCTGATCCTACGTGGGACGGCACGGAGATGGAACTCACCGATGATCCCGAACACCCGGGAGGCGGCGAGACCACCGATCCGGTAGCGCCGTGTCTGGCAAACAACGACGAGCGGGCGGTGTTCTTCACCAAGTCCGAGGATTTCGGCAATACCATCAACTGCTATATATGGTACACGAAGGGCGGACAAACTACGCAAGTATGCGGCGGATGGCCCGGAAAGAAAGCTACTTCGCTCGGTAACAGCAACTATAAATTCGTCGTGCCGGATGAAGCGGCCGCCATAGACAGCGACTGGATGATCATCTGGAATGACGGTAGCGGCAATCAGACCCGGGACCTGAAATACAAGAACCACTATCTCTATGCGGGCGCGAATAAAAACGCTATCGCAGCAACCACGGAGATTACTGCGATATGCGAGACGACCGACCTTCCTTCCCTCCGGGGAGAGACCGACGGAAAGCCCGTCAAGGTGTTGAAGGATAATCAACTGTATATCCGGGTGGGCGACAAGCTCTACGATGCAACAGGAAGACTTATTTCCTCCTGTACGCCCACGCGATAAACCCTCCGAGGGCGCATAGGGTGATGCACCCGGCGATGAGATAACCGACCCATCGGTATTCTTCCGGCAGGTGCAGTCCTTCCGGCGCGATGAGGATGTAACTGCTGCATACCATCGTCATGAACAGCGCAGGAATGAGCGCTATCAGGTATCCGAACCGATAGGGGTTGTCATGGATCTTCGCTTCATGCCGGTAGAGCCACACGGTGCCCGTCCAGAGCGTGAAGACCGCCAGTGTCTGGTTGGTCCATGCGAAATAGCGCCATACCACGTTGAAATCCACAAAAACCATTCCGAAGACGCAGAAGAAAAGCGGCAAAGCAATCAGCAATCGCTTGCGCGGCGGTTTCTGGTCCATATTCAGATAGTCCGCTATGATGAGTCGCGCGGAACGGAGGGCAGTGTCTCCGCTGGTAATCGGCGCGGCTATGACACCTATGATCGCCAATACACCACCTACTATGCCCAGCCAGGAACGACTCACTTTATCTATGACGAGCGCTGCGATATTCTCTCCCGGGTGCTCCGCTGCAAAAGCCTGCAGGCCGTCAATGCCATACAGACCTTTTTCCGGATCCGCGAAGAAAGTACCTGCGGCTGCTGCCCAGATAAGCGCTAAGATACCTTCCGCCACCATTGCGCCGTAGAAGATCCAGCGACCCTGACGCTCGTTGGTCACACAACGCGCCATGATCGGACTCTGCGTGCCGTGAAAACCCGATATGGCACCGCAAGCAATAGAGACGAACATCATCGGGAAGAGCGGCAGGCCATTCGTCTGTCTGTTATGTAATCCGTCGAACACTTCCGGCATTTCGGCGCTATGCCATCCCAGCATCACTACCATGATTCCGATGCCCATGAAAAGCAACATCGCACCGAAAATAGGGTAGAAACGACCGATCAGCTTATCGACAGGCAGTACCGTCGCTAATGCATAATAACCGAAGATAATCAGTACCCACGCGATGGGGATAGTAGATAGATGAAAGTGGATGGTGGAAAGGGGACAAAGACCTTGCAGCAACGTAGCAGGGCCGCTCAGGAAAGTGGTGGTGAGTAAGATCAGCAAGACCAGACTCAGCGCACGCATAAGCGTCTTCACGGCATGACCCATCTCATCACCGATGATATCCGGCAACGAATAGCCTAACTTGCGGATAGAGAGCATGCCGCTTAAGTAATCATGTACACCGCCGGCGAAAATCGTTCCGAAGACAATCCACAGGAAGGCGGCGGGACCGTAGAAGATACCCATGATTGCTCCGAAAATCGGACCGAGTCCTGCGATGTTCAGGAATTGTACGAGGAAGATGCGCCACGGCGCCATCGGGACAAAATCCACTCCGTCCGTCTTTGTCAATGCCGGCGTCTTGCGCTCCGGATCAATGACGAAAATCTTCTCCACCAAAGTGCCGTAGGTAAAGAACCCTACAATCAGGAGCAATAATGCGATCAAAAATGTAATCATAATTTGTCAAAATGCAGTTTTTTTGAAAAAAAATGCAAAAAAATTTGGTCATATCAAAAAAATGTAGTACCTTTGCACTCGCTTTTGAAAAGGGCGTTTAGCTCAGCTGGTTTAGAGCATCTGCCTTACAAGCAGAGGGTCTGCGGTTCGAATCCGTAAACGCCCACAAGGAGACATCAGTCTCCTTTTTTCTTTATTAGCCGATAATTATACCATTTTTTGTCCTCATAGCGGCTGAAAACGGCATAGCATACAATCGTGATAAGACACCCGACGAGCATGCCGCCAAATACATCCGCCGTGAAATGTTGGCTTAGATAAATACGGCTGTACCCGCCCAGCGCGGCGGCAAAAAAGAGCAGGAACTGAACAAGGATCCTATGGAGACTAGGAATCCTATGGCTCCTAGTAAGCAAAATACATGCCGCAAAGGTCAACGCGAAGAAACTCGTCGTATGCCCGGAGGGGAAGGAGAGCCAATAGTTCATCCTCACTCCTTCGGCTAAGGGCAGTTGTACGTCCGGCATGTGCTCCGCAAACCATGTGAGAGGGCGGGGGGCTACCAGAATATGCTTGATGATCTGTGTGGTAAGTGCCGCGAATGCCTGGCAGGCTGACGCAAACAGTCCGTCGCCGAGTCGTCCGAAAAGCAGGATGGCGACGCACACTATGTACGGAAACCACTCTGCTACCTGCGTATAATACCTATAGAATATATCGCGCGCGGGCGTGTGACGGTCGCATAGCAGCAGGTGCAACTCTCCCTTCGGAACGCATAAAAGGGCTAAGCCCAATACTATAAGAAGTATCAGGCTTAGCGATATAAAAACGGCATTTTGTCGAAAGAGGTTTCTCATTTTATGCGTTGACCGTACATGTCGTAGGTTCGTCCGTCGAACTCAACACACATCCGGTTGTTGATGAGTTTCTTCGTTGCCGCGGGAGCCTCTTTCTTCGTAGTGTAGTCGTCCAGATCTTCCTGTTTTGGAACGAAGAACGAGCAAGAAGCCAATGCATCTTTGCCTTTCTCCGTAAGCATTACGAAGTACTCGTCGCCCGGAGTGAAGATCTCTTCCGTATGGAAGACGGAAGTGACTGCAGACGGATTCTTGAGAGGATCAATCTTCTCGCCGTTCAGATACCACTGGTATGTTACGAAGTCATAGCCCTTGTTTTGCAGTACGGCAAGCACATTGTTGAACTTGAATACCAACAACTCCTCCGGATACTTCACCGTGATATCCAAAGCTGGAGAAGGAATTGTATCGGGTACAGCGATTCCGCCTTCTGTCTTTGTGCAGTTCGCATCTACCATAAGGACGCAGCCTGTATAGTGACCCGGAGCCCATGACTTAATCGGCAAGGTTAACGTAGCGAGTTTGCGGTCTCCTTCTTCACCTTTGTCTTCAAATTGTTCAATAGGAATCCTGCCAACCAATTGGTAACCCCATTCTGCCGTAGGATCGTGCACTACAATGCTCAGATACGCTTTTTCATACCCGCCATCACGATTATAAGAGAATGGAATCTCCAAGTTCTCTCCGGCACAAACCTTTTGCGAATCCGGTTTATTCTCCATCTCTAAACCGAGGCATTTTACGATATTTAGCTGGTATGTAATGGCTGAGTCGCATCCTACGAAGTTGGGGACGGTATCATAGATTACCGTTGAGGTGGTATAGGTTGAATCTTTGAAGGTCCATGAATCTTCAACAGAAACCGGTATCGTGGCAGAAGATTTACGATGGAGGAAGAACAGACCAACCACTACAGAGTCGCAGCCGTAAGGGATGGTGTCTAATACTGTTAAATCGCCTGAGTAGTCTTCTGCCACGCAAGAATCCCTGACATGCCAAACCGTATCTGGACGCGATACATAGAAAGAGAACTTAACTGTGCCGAGATCAATATAAGCGCCTTGCGGACATTTCTTGTATCCTCCGTAGTTGGCAGTTATGTCATACCAGCTGGGAGAAGTATATTTATGCAATACAGAAATATTCGTTATTTGCGATTGTGGATCCGGAACGATGGTGTCTAATATAACTCCATCTCCGAAATCAATACGCATTTGGGTCACAACAAAGTTACCTTCAGCATAGGGGGTAAATTCAAGAACCTTGTTTACGCAAAATGTTTGGTTTTTGGTTCTGTCAGCATCTAGCGGAAAACCATCGATTTGCATGCTGTTTTTTAGAGTTGAGGAACCGGCGGAGTATGCATATGACTCTTGGTCTCCGTGGCCGTAAATATGTGCTACAAACCTCCCTCCTTTTAGTGTAAAGGTCAGTTTAGCATCTTCATCGGCCGCAGTTCCTAATTTTATTAAAGCATAACAATAATCGGGTTTTCCGGGGACAGGAGTGAAATCATTAGGACTGATTATATTTTTAAAATTCTCCTCATGCGCTAAAAGTTGAAGAGAATTTACATCTTCTTTTTTCGTTATAATATTGGCATAATGGATTTGAGTCTGTTTTGTTGGACATGCACCAAATGTTATTTCTGAAGCCATTTGCTCTAGGGGACTTATCCATACCATGTAGGGGTCTCCCAAGCCGGATGTGGGCTTATCATAATCTTGACCTGTGGCATATAAAAATACGGCGCACGGGCAAGTCGCCTCAATAAATGCAGCTTCGTTTTTGCATACATAAGCAGGTGCTTTAGTACGAGAACCAGAGCTTGCATAAACAGTACCGTCAGACATTTCAAATTCAAAAGTCTCTCCTGCTTTCAATGGCCTCCCTGTTACGGATACTCCATCAATTGAAACCTCAGTATCATTGTATGCTGCTGTTATCCTAACGCGGTCTGCGTTACGATCTTTGGAACGACTGACTACAAAAGTCGTGCCCCATAAATCCAATGGGAATGCTTGTTCATACAATAAATCTCTCGCAGCTTTATCGGCAGGAATACGAGTTCGTACACATCCTAAAAATACAGCGATTTTCTTTCCGTCATGTGCGAAAATATGCGAACCTGATAGACTCTCTGTCTCAGAATTACTCATTACTTGGTAAGTCTCACCACGTTGTAATGTGATCTGGAATGTGCCGGTTTTACCTTTTACTGTTTGTGCAGTAGGAGTAATATCAATTTTGGTATCATCCTCTGTTGCCAGTATTGCAAACACCGAACGTTGCTCCGACGGTGGGAAATCTTGTGTGATATACTCGCTGCCAAGTGCAGTTACAGGCAAGATATTGGACGCATCAAAAGAATACTTCATTCGGTTTGCAACATAAACGGAGATATCCTCGTCGGATTGAATAAGCAAGCCGTTGTTGTATGGATTTTCGGAATAATTAGGATCGTGGGAGTTATCAGTATCTGTAGAAGGGTACCATTCTGTAAGGGGGATATCCTTGATGGTAGTCCAATCGTTAGCTAAGACATCTTTTTCCTTCCTATAACCAGTCCTTGGATTGGTAATTATCACCTTACATGCCTTCTTTGATGATATAGCAATGTAAGGTTTGAATTCTTTTTTATTCTCATTGTTATCACCAATGGTCAAGGTTGCCCAAAATACCCTACCCTCCGTAGAAGCTTGCCCAAATGAGGGGAGACAATAACTTGCGAACAACGCTACTAATGTTAGCGATTTGATGAATCGTTTCATATCTCAGATGATTATATTTTACAGGATTTCGATCTCTACACGACGGTTATTCTGACGACCTTCTTCGGTGTCGTTGGTGTCGATCGGTTGGCTCTCGCCGCGACCTTCCGCCTCGATGCGCTCCGGTGCTATACCGCGTTCGATGAGGTCTTTCATTACCTCGTTGGCACGACCGTCGGACAACTTCTGGTTGGCGGCATCCTTACCTACGTTATCGGTGTGACCGACAATCTTGATACGTACTTGCGGATTGCGCGCGAGGTACATGTAGAGGGCTTGGAGTGCCTCTTCCGAACGACTGAGGATACGCGTCTTGTTCGTAGCGAAATACAGGTTCTTCACGATGAATACCTCGCCTTTCTTAACCGGCGACAACGCGATATTCATCGAATCGCCGATATTCGCAATCGGCATATCGAGCGTGTCATAACCGATTTGTGCGATGTGGATCGAATACTGCGGTCCTTCCTCTAACATCTTGCTGGTAGTACCGGTTGTCGAATCGGTTGCCAGACTGTAAGCAGGTTCAGCGACATTCGGCTTAAGAATCTGCACGGTAGCCGGAACAGCCATGCCGGTCTCCTTATTATATACGCGTACGCGCAGGACAGGCAGGTGCTTGAGGGCGATCGTCACATATTGAGTCGAGCCTACCTCGTCCACTGTAAACTGCTGCGAAGCAGGGTAGTAGTTCTCTGCTTTTGCATTCACCGTGAAGTTGCCCAGCGCATGTTTCTGGCGTAAGCCCTTCGGACCGATTTGTTTCTCGCGCAGAGCAATCTTTCCGGACTCGGCCTGCGTCTCAATGAAGGCAACCGGCAGCGGCTCGTTCGTGCGCTCATCCACTACGCTGTAGATAGCGTATGCAGGAGGCGGCGGAACAGGACGGGCTTTCTTACCCGGAACTTCAAACTGTACGGTGAATTTCGCACCTACGAAGAGGGAGTTCAGTTTGCTGTCTCCGTTCATGGCGAGCAGGGTGTTGCTGCGCTGAACGGGCACTTTATTGTCCGCGAACTCAACAGGGTTAGCCTTCGGCGTATTGTTGATGTTCAGCACGCCGTATTCTGCGAACAGCGCCACGCGGTAGTGAATATGCTCGCGGCCAAACGGCAGACGCTGGCCGGCTTTCACCTGCTGACGTTTCTTCTTCGCGTCCTTGTCATTGCTCGGCTGGGCTTGCAACCACTCGTCAAGGTCAATACCAAATTCCGCCGCGAGGCTCAGGTCCGGTTGCTTGAACTGAATCTTCTGGTTTGTCTGTCCGTTCAAGTCGTGAATACCCATACCATAAGGCTCTACATACATCGGATCGTTCACCACGATGTCGTAGCGACCGCTCTGTTTGTAGGAGTTCCACATCGAGTAATATACCTTCGCACCTACGAGGAAATAATAGCGACTGAACTGCGCACCGAACATGATCGGTAAGCCGATTTGCATCATGTTACGTTGCTCCTTGAGGTTGTCGAACAGGTAGTCGTATCGCGCGCCGTAACTCAAGTCCGTACGCGATGCGGAAAAACCGTAGTTGGACGTCGAGTTGAGGAAGCGGAAGTCTAAACCGGTCTCGAACAGGAAGTGCTCGTACTCGAGATTATAGGTGAGGTTCAAACCGACACCTCCGCCGCCCTTGAGTTGCTGCAACGCATTGCTGCGGTTGAGTGTTCCGGCACCCCAGAGCGAGCCGTCTGCCGACGGTTGGATCTTATCCATCAATGCCGAATAGCCGGCGCGGATACCGAGGTTGAAGAGCGAGATAACCTCCGGTTTGGGGTTCTCTAAACTCTCCTGGTATTTCTCGTAATCGCGAATAGCTTTCTCTTCTTTGGCTTTCATTTCAGCCTCTTTCTTGAGCTTAGCCTCTTCGCGTTGTGCGGCTACTTTCGCGCGCTCAGCAGCTTCTTTATCGCGTTGTGCCTGTGCCTTGGCAGCAGCCTTGGCGGCTTCTTCGCGTTTCTGCTCGTTGGCCTTGGCGGCAGCAGCACGTTGCTTCTCTGCTTCTGCTTTTTTCTGCTCAGCCGCTTTTGCAGCAGCAGCTTTCTTTTGCTCGTTGGCCTTGGCTGCAGCAGCTTTTGCCTTCTCGCTATCACGCTGGCGTTGCTCCGCTTCGCGTTGTTTGGCGGCAGCAGCTTTCGCTTTTTCTTTCTCCTTGGCAGCAGCGGCTTTAGCTTTCTCTTTTTCCTTGGCTGCTTTGGCTTTCTCGGCTTCTTTCTTCTTTTTCTCTGCTTCTTTCTTCTTCTGCTCAGCCGCTTTCTGTTGAGCCGTTTGGGCCGCAGGTGCCGGTTCCGGCATCGCGTAAACAACTGCGGGAGCGCAGGTTAAACTAAGAGCAACACTGGCAATCAGTACGTATTGAAAAATGTTCTTCATATTTGTGTCCTCCTTGATGATTAATGGTTAATATAGATTTTGAAACTACGACCGGCGCCGTCTGTTACCACGCGCAGGATATAGAATCCGTTCTCTGTCGGAGTAGGAATAGCGCGTCCGCCGTCGGGGAGGTCGTATCTCTCGCTGGTCGCACCGCTCACGCTGATCCATTGTGCGTAGCACTCGATATCGGTCTTTCCTTGCCAATCGGCATTGACGAAGGCCGTGTTACCTTTGATAGCCACCGAACCGGAGACGGTCAGGTTGTCCACATCCGGATCGAAGGAATGACCCTTGCCGTTCGGATCGAAGGTCACCGGACAGGTACATTCTCTGAACTCCTCTTTGCCTGCTTCCTTCACGGTGTAGCATACGAAGTAATCGCCGCTCGTCTGAGGATCGTTCTCGTCCAAGTAGAGCACGCTCGATTGTTGGTTTTGCAAAGTATCGACTGCATTGTGGATCCAAACAAAGTCGCTCAGCGTCTTGCCTACGTATTTCGAAGCAATCAGACCTAACACATTGTTGTAGCGCTGCTCTAACTGCTTGATTGCGTATTCCATATGGAACTCGATATCTTTGTCGAAGACGGTGGACTCACATTGTGAACCGATGTGAATATGCATGTTGTACGGCGTGCGGTCAGGCGTGTCAGCCGGTACATGCACGATGATCATCGAGTCTCCCTGAATCTGTATATCTTCGTCCTTGAATCCGGCAAGGATAGCCTTTTGCTCTAAGGTGATCTGTACGCTATCGCTTGTCAGGTCCACTTTTGCAGGGTTGTCCAAGATGATCTGGATATCCGTTGCTGTGCCCAGCGGAATACAACGCGGGATCTCAATACGCTTCACTTCGATGGTTGGCATGCCGACATTCACGTGGAAGTGAATACTGTCGTACTCGTAATTGGTCCATTCATAGCAATCATCGTCATGTGCGCCGACCTCGCGGAAGATTTTTACATAAGCTTCGAATGTCACATTGCCACGCTGGCCTATATCATAGAAGTGGCGGATGGAATCCACGCCAATCAGCAAGGTGTCTGCGCCATCGCCGAAGAACCAGTATATACTGTCGGGTTCGTAATCCAGGCGGCATTCGAAGAGTACACTCTTGTCGCCACAGAGGAGGTTGTCTCCCTCTGAGGAATAAGGAGTGCCATCAATATACAGCGCAGCTGACAAGTTACGTGTGTTACCTCCGGCGGGGTAGCCATAACTTTCCTCATCTCCAAAACCATATACGTGAGCAATAAAACCACTATCTGCTGTCAATGAGTGCGTACCATGAATAATTTTTTTACGTGCGAAAACATAATCTGTATTACCAATCATTGGCTTCCACTCAGCCTCAATAGGCTCATTATCATACTTGACGCTATTCAAATTGTTCGGCTCATTGAGCGTTACAATATTTAAGAAGTGGTCCTTTACCTGATTGGTTTCAAATGTTCCAAATGTCAAGGTGTCGATACGTTGCTCAATCGGATTGATCCAAATGAGGGACGGGTCTCCGTTACAATACTTTTTATTGCCATCCATCTTATCATGATCGTAACGATTACTTGTCAAGAACAAGTGTACGGCGCACGGACAACTGGTCTCGATATAGCAGTTGTCTGTGGTGTCGCGTTTGATATTCGGACGCTCCGGGTCTTTTTGCCAGTTGCTTTTGCTATCCAAGGCTCCAAACTCAAACTCAAAGAAATGCTTTTTATCATCCGCGTCACCGTCTTCAAAACTGAAAACGTGCAAAGTGTCGCCATTTACCTTCACAACCGTAGAATCTTTTAAAGCAATGATGCGCACTTTGTCCAGACGCTCCCAAGTAGAGCCGGTAGGTGTCTCTTTTATGGTTGTTAAGGAGGATGTCAAGGCAAAGTTTCTACCCCAATAGTCAATTGGCATAGCTTGCGAGAATACGTGGTCACGCGAATTGATTTTATACGGAATATTGGTATGTGGGTTGCCATTAAAGACGGCAATTTTCTTTCGATCCCGCGCTTTAATCCATGTGCCGGTGAAGTCATAATCGCTTTTTTCTCCCTCTCCGGTCCATACATAATATACTTGACCTTTGTTCAGCACGGGAGTGGTGATAGTGTCTCCTATACCTTCGGATATTTCGCCTTTATACATTTTCCATGTCTTAACGGTAGGAACGAAATCCACAACCACATTATCCTCTGCAGCAACGATAGCAAAGTGTGAACCTTGAGAAGGGTCGTCCGAACCATGCGAAGATGGAGAATAACACTGAACGTAATATTCACTTAACAGGGCTTTGGTCGGCATGATGGCAGCCACATCAAAAGTCTTGCGCCCATAGTTGGATGCAATGACAGAGATGACTTTGTCCGAAGAGATGTGGAGCGCATTGTCGCTCACCGTTTCCTCTTCATCGTCGCCCACATAGCAATCGGATTTGTTGAGATTTTCCAAAGAAAATGTTTCTCCGCCATTCACCACAATAGTAGAGTCGAAGCCGGTTTTAAGGTTCTCGACATGCACCTTGGCGGTTTGTTTAGCGGCAAATACAAGGGAAAGGTTGTGTTGATCAGGACCATTCCCATTGGCACGAAGAAAAGTTACCCAGAAATCAGTGCCCTCTGTGGATTGCGCATGTAGCGCACTTGGCAGAAAACTCATCACTGCCAGAATCACTCCGAAGAATAGTTGTTTTTTCATATGATTGTTTGTGTTAAATGTATGCATCCAAATTCGGGTGCAAAATTACACAATTTTCTTCACGCGCGCGTGCAGATATTCGCGATAAATGTGTAAAAATTGACAC
>JAEEGL016119621.1_pt1 | contig 17137 bp, 19 predicted proteins | sample 9134231 | NCBI WGS metagenome assembly JAEEGL01 (sample SAMN16246548, study PRJNA631951) | gut metagenome | biome: gut microbiome; feature: rumen; material: fiber-attached | host: Bos | place: Iran: Karaj | collected 2018-10
CAAAAGATGTTTATAAACAGTTTGTTTGTACTGTGGTTGAGATAATTTTTGTAGAAAAAATGTCTGACAAACAACTGAAAAACTTTGTTAATTTTGAAAATATTTACCTAATAGAAAATGCGCAGAAGTCTGGCAAAGGTGCTATAATGCTTTCTGCACATTTCGGTAATTGGGAAATGCTTGCAATATCATTTGCTAAGAGATACCCATTATCCGTTATTGTTGCCAAACAGGAAAATCCATATTTTGATGAGATGATAAATGGTATTAGATCCAACAGGGGTTATAAAACTATTTATAAAGAGGTTGCTCCGATAGGTGTGTTGAGAGCACTAAAAAGAAAAGAATTTGTTGCAATTCTTGCGGATCAGCATGCCGGAGATCAGGGAATATATACTCCGTTTTTTTTCGGGGAAGTTTCCACACCTAAAGGACCGGCAGTGTTTGCCTTAAAAGCGGATTGCCCTATAATAACGGGTTTCTGTGTGAGACAGCCCGATGGCAGATATGTTGCGCATTTTGAAGAAATTTCCGTTGAAAAAAACGGAAATGAAGAAGAAAATATCAAAAGAATAATGACTAAATACAACGAAATTTTACAGAAATATGTTGAGAAATATCCCTCTTATTGGTTTTGGTTTCACAGGAGATGGAGACAAAATATCAATTTATAATAAATGACAAAAATTGTAATATTGTTAAAAAAAGGTTGTATTTTTTTTAAATATAGACTATAATTGATTATAAGATTTATTGCAATTGCTTTTGTAAGCAAAAAATGATATAAACTAATACTGTCGTAAAAGGAGTCCTGTTATGCAAATTAACATTACTGCAAGACATTTGAAGTTGACAGATGCTATTGGTTCTTATGTAAGACAGAAGATTTCGAAAGCAGGGAAGTATTTTGATGGGGATACTGTTAGAGTTTATGTCATTTTATCCGTTGAGAAAAACAGGCAGATTACCGAAGTAACTTTCTATATTGACGGTAGAGCTTTTAGAGCAAAAGAAGAGTCGGAAGATTTATATTCGTCAATAGATCTAACCATAGATAAACTTGCAAAACAGTTGAGAAAAGAAAAAGAAATTTCAAAAATTCACAGAAAAGCAAATTTAAAAGTATCAAAATCCAAAAAAATTAAAACGGATGTATTTTCTTATGACACAATGGAAGATTCAAGAACGAAGATTTCAGAAATTAAGAGATTTGATATACATCCGGTATCTATAGAAGAAGCAATAAACGAAATGGATTCGTTAAATTACAGAGTTTATATGTTTTTAAATTCTTCTACAGATAAACTTAATGTTTTATACAGAAAAGACAGCGGTTCCTTGGTAATGCTGGAACCTGAAGTAAATAACTAAATTAAAAATTTTAAACACTCTAATCAGGAGGCTTTACAAAACATGAACATTATGGATTTTTTATCCCAGGACGCCATCACGGTGGACTTAAAAGCACAAAACAAGAAGGATGCTATCGTTGAATTGATAGAACTTTTGAAAACTTCAAAAAAAATTAAAAATGCTGAAGAGATTATTGATGTTGTTCTTGAAAGAGAAAAACTCGGTTCTACGGGTATTGGACAAGGTGTTGCAATTCCTCATGGAAAAACCGATGTTTTATCGGAACAGATAGGTGTTTTGGGTATATCTAAGAAAGGAATAGAATTTAATTCTTTAGACGGAGAACCTGTTTATATTATATTCCTTTTAGTAGGTCCTGTTGAAGTTACGGGACAGCATTTAAAAGCCTTATCAAGAATATCTAGACTTTTCAAAGATAAATTTTTAAGACAAGCAATCAAAGATGCAGAAACAAAAGAAGACGTAGTAAAAATAATCCAGCAAGAGGATGCCTATTAAACAATGCCAGTTTTAACAGTTGGCACTTTAATTAAAGAGAAAGCAGAGGATTTAAAACTTACGTTAATTGCAGGTTCCGGCGGATTAGGGAAAAGAATTACCGTACCTGATACGAATAGACCGGGGCTTGCATTCGCGGGTTATTTCGCGCATTTACCTTATGAAAGAGTGCAAATAATAGGTATTGCAGAGCACACCTTCCTTACATCTTTGCCATATGAGAAACAATGCGAGATGTTGACAAAAGTCTTCTCTCCTGAGCAGGTTCCGTGTTGTATAATAACAAGATCGTTTGAACCTTTGAAATCAATGCTGGAAGTTTTCAATAAATTGAATATGCCTCTCATAAGTACACCGTTGTCAACGGCACAGCTTTTGGGGGACCTTCTTTTTTATTTGGATGAAAAGCTTGCTCCAATGCAGAAAGTTCATGGCGTTCTCTGCAATGTTTATGGTCTTGGCGTTTTTATTAGAGGAAAATCCGGCGTTGGTAAATCTGAGTGCGCACTGGAACTTGTTAAAAGAGGACATATGCTTGTTTCCGACGATATTGTTGAGATAACTAAGCGTTACGGAAGAATTTTAATGGGAAAAGCTACAGGTGTAGTAAAACACCACATGGAATTGAGGGGAGTAGGTGTTATTGATATCAGAAATATGTTTGGTATAGCAAATATTCTTGATGAATCTCAGATTGAGCTTGTAATAAATCTTGTTCATTGGGATGAGGCTGATAGGGTTGAAAGGCTTGGCCTTAATGAGAATTTTACGACTATTCTCGGGGTAAAAATACCCGAAATTACAGTACCGGTTGCCCCTGGAAGAAACCTGGCTATTATTGTTGAGACGGCAAGCTTAAATCAAAGATTAAAAAACAGAGGCTATTTTGCTGCTCTTGAAATGAATAAAAAATTGTTGGAAGAGATAAAAAACAAGAATGAAGAATAAGTTTTTGATAATTTCGGGTATATCCGGTGCAGGCAAGAGTCAAGTATTGAATCTCTTGGAAGATTTCGGTTATGTTTGTGTTGATAACATGCCGTTGGAGTTCGTTTCTGATTTTATAAGACTTTACAAAAAAAACAGAAGTGAATATAAAAATGTAGCATTAAGCATAGATGTACGTGCGGGAAAAAGTATTAACAAAATAACGGAAATTCTTGCTGAATTGAAGAAAGAAAAAATCGATAATGATGTTTTTTTCTTGAATGCAGATGATGCCACAATCTTAAAGAGATATTCTGAAACAAGACGAAGACACCCTTTAGGAATTCTTGTAAAAGACGGTATAAAAGCCGAGAGAAAAATGCTTAAAGTTGTTCAGTGTGTAGCAGACCAGGAAATAGATACAACTAATATGACGATAGGTGAATTAAAGAACACTTTAGCAAAGTTAATTGGGCTTAGTTCCGACAAACGACAACTCCTGTTGTCAATAATGTCTTTCGGTTTTAAATATGGTATAGCAGCAGAAGCGGATATTGTTTTCGATGTTCGTTTTATTCCCAATCCTAATTATGTTTCCGGGCTTAAAACAAAAACAGGTAGAGATGCTGAAGTTGTAAAATATATAGAAAAACAAAAAGAATATAAACCTTTCTTTAATAAAATTTCTCTATTACTTAAGGATTTAATTCCGGGTTATATAAAAGAAGGCAAAAGTCAATTGACAATTGCCATTGGCTGTACAGGCGGAAGGCATCGTTCCGTCGCAACGGCAGAAAAATTGGCAAAGTTTTTTGTAAAAAATAAATTTAAAGTAAAACTCTATCATAGGGATATTCTTCGTGCAGGATAGAAATAATCAAAAATATAAAATTACAGCTATAGGCGGAGGAACGGGGCTTTCCACTTTATTGAGGGGACTAAAAAAGTATGATTGCGATATTACCGCAATTGTAACAGTTTCCGATGATGGCGGTAGTTCGGGTAAGTTGAGAAAAGAGCTGGGTGTACTTCCTCCCGGAGATATAAGAAATTGTCTTGTTGCATTATCGGAAGAAGAAAATCTGATAACGAGGCTTTTTCAGTATAGATTCCCTAAAAAAGGTGGTTTATCCAATCATTCTTTTGGTAATTTGTTCTTAACTGCATTAACATCCGTTTCAGGCGGGTTTGATAAAGCAATTCTCAATGCTAGTGATGTTCTTGCCATAAAAGGTAAAGTTCTTCCGGTATCACTTGATAATGTTAAACTGAGAGCTACACTTGTCGACGGCAAAAAAATTGCCGGAGAAACAAAAATTTCCAGAAGTAAATATACTATTGATACCGTTGAAATAGAACCTAAAAATGCAAAAGTTTCCAAGGATGTTATAAATTCTATAATTAACGCAGATTGTATAATTTTTGGTCCGGGTTCGTTGTATACATCTGTAATCGTTAATTTGCTCTTTGACGGAGTGGTTTCTGCCATAAAAAAATCAAAAGCCGTAAAGATTTATGTTGCCAATATTATGACTCAGGATGGAGAAACTACTAATTTTACTCTAAGTGATCATATAAATGCCATAAGGAAACATTCTTATGAGGATGTGCTTGATGCTGTCATAGTAAATACCGGATTTATACCTAATGCTGTCATAGCAAGATACAAAAAACAAAATTCCGTGCAGGTAAAACTGGATAAAATAAAGGATAAAAATATTAAAATAATAAAGAAAGATTTAGTTTCAAAAAATCAATATGCACATCATGACTTTACAAAATTGGCAAATACAATTTTTAGCTTTTTGAGGAGAACGATAAAATGATAAATATTTTAATCATTTCTCATTGTAATTTAGCTAAAGAGCTTATTGCTACTGCAGAAGTTATAGCCGGGAAACAGGAAAATTTATTTTATATAGAAAAAGATATAAATAATGAAAATCTTCGCAGTCTTCAGGATAAGATTGACGAAGCTCTTGCTAAAATAAATACACCGGCCGGAACTCTTGTTTTAACGGATATGTTGGGAGGTTCTCCGTGTAATGCTTCTTTACTCCTTACAAAAAAATATAAATTGGAAATATTAACAGGTGTGAATTTATCAATGGTACTTTCAGCAATATTTGCAAGTAAGATAACAGAAAATGTAAAAGAACTTGCGGATAAAGTTTTGGGAGATTCCCGCAAAAGTATTGTTGATGCAAAACAGATAATGATTGACAAACTGAAAAAATAAACGAGGGAAAAAATGTCTATAAAAGTTGTCAGAATAGATGACAGATTAATTCATGGACAGATAGTACAAGGTTGGCTTAAAACAGTTCAGATAGATAAGATTCTTGTGATTTCTGATGAAGCAGCAAATGATGAAATGCAACAGATTTTAATGTCAATGGCAGTACCTGCCTCGGTAAAACTGGTTATAAAAAATATTAAAGAAGCTTCAGATGATTTGGCAAACGGAGTTTTTGACAGAGATAATCTTATGGTTTTATTTTCTAATCCACAGGATGTAGTAAAAGTTATCGATAACGGAATAAATTTTCAGTCTGTTAATGTTGGCGGCATGCATTACAGTCATGGTAAAAAACAATTATTATCAAATCTTTCCGTTGATAGAAGTGATGTTGAATCTTTCTTGAAGTTATTGTCTTTAGGTGTAGAACTTGAGGCAAGAGCTTTGCCCCAGGATGATAGATATAATATAATTTTCGATATACAAAAAGAAGCAAATCTTTTGGGAATAGCGATACAATAGGGTAAAAAAATGAAAAAAATTAAATTTATTTTAGGTATACATAATCATCAACCTATAGGAAACTTTAAGTGGGTATTCGAAAAAGGTTATAAAGTTGCTTATAAGCCGTTTATTGATGTAATATCAAAACATAAAACAATTAGATGGAATCTTCATTCCAGTGGAATGTTATGGGAATTTATGATGCAGAATCATCCCGCATATATAAAAATCATAAAAAAGATGATTTCTTCAGGGCAATTGGAATTGATTTCTGGCGGATACTATGAGCCGATTTTATCTGTTATACCATCTGCAGACAGGTTTGGACAAATTAAACAATTGTCTGATTTTATAAAAAATACATTTGATTATGAACCTCAAGGGGCGTGGGTTGCCGAAAGAGTTTGGGAACAATCTCTTGTTAAAGATTTTGCAAATGCTGGAATAAAATATACAATTCTTGACGATGTCCATTTTATGGCATCGGGATTAAAAGAGAACGATTTAAAAGGATATTATACAACGGAAGACGAAGGGAAATCTTTATGTGTTTTCCCGATAAGCCAAAGATTAAGATATTTGATACCTTTTCAAAATGTTGAGGTTTGTATTGATTATTTTAAACAACTTGCAAATGAAGATAAAGATATTGTTGTTGTTATGGCTGATGACGGAGAAAAATTCGGTATGTGGCCGGGAACAAATAAACATGTTTATGAAAATAAATGGCTGGATAATTTTTTAACAGCATTGGAAAAAAATTCTGACATTGTGGAAACGGCAACGTTCTCGCAGGTGCTTAAGGAAAATAAACCTCAGGGAAGAATATATCTGCAAACAAATTCATATTTTGAAATGGCAGAATGGTCTCTCCCTTCCTCTGTTCAAAACGATTTCGATAGGTTTGTGAAAGCTAACGAATTTACACCTGAATTTAAACCATTTATAAGAGGTGGTTTTTGGAGAAATTTTTTAAGTAAATATGATGAATCAAATAATATGCATAAAAAAATGATAAGATTAAGTGACAAATTACAGGATAAAAATATTGATTTTTCCACGGATATGAAGAAAGAACTTTATTCCGGACAATGCAATTGCGCATATTGGCACGGAGTTTTCGGAGGCCTTTATTTACCTCATTTAAGGAATGCAATTTACGAACATCTTTTGAAAGCTGAAAATTTATATAATAAAAATTTTGGTACTGAAAACATTTGGATAAAAAATGATTTTGATTGCGATTGTTGTGATGAGTTTTTGTACGAAGGGAAAAATCAAGATATTTATGTTGATACGGAAAATGGAGGAAGTATTTTTGAATTTGATATTTTAAATAAAAATTATAATTTGACAAATGTTCTTACAAGACGTTATGAAGGATATCATAAGAAATTAAAAGAAGCTATAGAAAATAACAAAGTTGTTGATTCAAAGGAATTTACATCCATACATACAGATTCCGTTAAAGTAAAAGAGCTGGGTCTTGAAAATCATCTTATTTATGACTGGTATAGAAAATCTTCTTTGTTGGATCATTTCTTCGGCAATGATACCGTATATGAGCAGTTATATGGTGTACAATTCAAAGAAGACGGAGATTTTGTTTTGGGTAAGTATGATGCAAAAATTGTTAAAGACAGTTTGGAATTATCTCGTCGTGGACATGTGTGGTATGACGGCAAACATTTACCTGTAGAGGTTACAAAAATAATAAAACCTTTGAAGATTGATGGTTATGAGGTTGAATATAAAATAAAAAATTTTTCTGATATTAATATGGATTTTTCTTTTGGAGTAGAGCAAGTTTTTGCTTTTTCCGAAAAAGCTGCCGTAGATACGGCTGAAATAAAAAATAAAAAAATTTGGAAACGTAAAGATAAAAATCTTAAACTTGAAACGATTATTTCAAGTTCTGTAAATTGTGATTATTGGGTTTGCCCTATAGAAACAGTTTCTACATCCGATAGTGGTTATGAAAAAACCTATCAGGGTACAACTGTAGTTAATGTTTACAGATTTAGCCTTGATAGTAATAAAACATTCACATTTAAGATAACGACAAAGATCGAACATTGAATATAAAGGAGATACTTTTTGGAGCAGTTAATAGTTTTTTCTTTCATTGGTGCAATATTGAGTGCTGATATAACGATGTTCGGACAATTTATGATTTCACGCCCGATTTTCTGCGGACCGTTATTCGGGTATCTTCTCGGTGATATTCATACTGGATTGTGGTTGGGAATGATAGTGGAAATGATGTGGATAAACGAAATACCTATGGGTGTGGCAGTTCCTGTGGATTTAACAGTTATGACGAGCACAGCAACTATATGGGCATGCTATTTTTTCAAAGGGTCGCAGGAGGCGGCAATTTTGGCTTTGGCATTTGCTATACCTTTTGCATATCTGTATAAAGAGGTTGACCTTATCGGACGATATTTAAACACCAATATCATGCATTGGGTGGAGAAAGGTATTAATGAAGGAAAAGAATATAGGATTTCGCTTGGTATATATGCAGGTTTGATTTTCTTTATTATAAGAGCAGCGATAATGTATTTTATTATTATTGTTATTGGCGGTTTGTTATTTAGACAACTGTTTTCTTATATGCCTATACATTTATTTGTTGCATTTAAAAGAGCATGGTATTATTTGCCGGTTTTTGGTTTTGGTGCTGTTTTATATAATTTTAAAACGATAAAAATACCTTTTATAAATAGAACAAATGATTAGAAAATTTGTATTTTTAAGAACATTTTTTTTACAGGCTTTATGGAATTTCGAAAGATTGCAAAATATCGGATTTTTGTATATTTTGTATCCTGTTTTAAAAAATTTATATACCGATAAGGAAAAGAGAAAAGAAGTTCTTTTGAGGCATTTGGGTTTTTTTAATACCAATCCTTACATGGTCAATATTATTGTAGCAATGGTTATTAATTGCGAGAAAAACATTGCTTCCGGTAAGGAAACAAATTTGAAAAAACCGGAAATTATTAAGAATCTTATGGCAGGTCCGGTTGCGGCTTTGGGAGATTCTTTCTTTTGGGGAACGTGGAGGCCATTTGTTTCCTTTGTAGCTATTTTGATTACTATAATATCCATGAATATGTTCAGCCTCAATTATTTTTGGGTAGCGCCCGTATTTTTTATAATCTTATACAATGTAGTTCATTTGGCTTTTAGATACTGGTCTTTGATTGTAAGCTTTAGGCTTGACGACAAAATGATAAAACTTATTTCTAAATTGGAGATAAAATTTATAGGTGATATTTTTAGAATAATTGGGTTGCTGTTTATACTTTTGGCAATATTTTTTTATTTTAAAACATTTGGAATGTCTCCTGTCGTGATTCAGGAAAGATTAGGTTTTACTTATCCTGATGCTTTGATATTCTGTGTTATAATATTAAGCAGTTTTTTGCTTGGAAGAATAAAACCGGTTGCAATTTTTTATTTAGCAATAATTTTTAGTTTTATATTAGGATATATGGGGTTGTAAATATGAAAGAAAAAAAAGTGACAATTGTAAACAAGCTTGGCCTTCATGCAAGACCTGCATCATTGATTGTACAGGCAGCAATGAAATTTTCGTCGTCAATTAATATAATTAAAGACGAAGCAAAAATTGATGCCAAAAGTATTATGGGTATAATGATGCTTGCTGCGGCTTGTGGAACAGAACTTACTATTCAGGCAGAAGGTCCCGACGAAGAAGCCGCAATTAATAAACTTACGGAACTTTTTGCCGGCGGTTTTGGAGAAGAAATATAATGAAACAGAGTAATGTTATTTTAAATGGAATAGCAGCTTCTTCCGGCGTTGCTATAGGCAAGGTTTTTATCCTGGAAGAGGACGATTTAGTTTCGGTAAAAAAAGATATTCCTCAGGACAAAGTTAACAAAGAACTTGCTCGTTTAAAAATAGCGGTTAAGCAGACTAAGGCTGATTTAGAGCAAAATTATGCCGAATTAAATAAAATGTTAGGTGAGAACTATGCTAAAATTGCTGATGCTCATATACTGATATTAAATGATCCGATGATTGGAAAAGAAGTTATTGATTGTGTGAGAGAGGGAAATATTGCAGAATATGCAATATATGCTGTAGTGAAGAAGTTTTCAAAATCGTTTGATGCAATACAGGATGAATATTTCAGAGAGAGAAAAAATGATTTGATAGATGTTGCTAAGAAAGTTACGGCACATCTCTTAGGCAAAACAAAAAAAACTTTAGCGGATTTGAAGGAAGATTCGATTGTTGTTGCCAAAAATATCACACCTTCGGATACAGTTTCTATGAGAGAAGCTATGGTTTGTGGTTTTGCCACAGATTTTGGCGGAAAAACATCTCATACGGCTCTTGTTGCACGAAGCCTTGAAATACCTGCCGTAGTAGGTTTGAAAAATATTAGTTATCAAGTTAAGCAGGGTATGCCTATTATTATTGACGGAAATAATGGTATAGTTATCCTTAATCCTACGGAAGAAACAATAGATAATTACAAAAGAGAATATGAAATACAGGTATCAAACAGGAAAGCGCTTGAACAATTTAAAGATTTGCCGGCAGTAACCACTGATGGTAAAGAAATAAAGCTTGGCGCAAATATAGAAAGCCCTGAAGAAATTCGTTCGGTACTAAAACATGGTGCCAATGGTGTAGGTTTGTATAGAAGTGAATTTATGTATTTGTCAAGAACATCTCTGCCCACGGAAGATGATCATTATTTAAATTATATTCAAGTTGCTAAAAAAATGATGCCTTATGATGTTATTATAAGAACAATAGATCTTGGCGGAGATAAGATTGCCAAACTTGGTTTGATGGAAGTGGGAAAAGAGGCTAATCCGTTTATGGGTTTAAGAGCTATAAGATTTTGTTTGAAATATCCTGAAATTTTTAAAGCTCAGTTGAAAGGAATTTTGAGAGCATCTGTTTGTGGAAATATCAGAATAATGTATCCGATGATTTCAGGTGTTTCCGAGATTAAGGCAGCAAACAGAATTTTGGAACAGGCAAAAGAAGAACTGAGAAGAGACGGAAAAACTTTTAATGAAGATATTAAAGTTGGTGCCATGATAGAGGTTCCGTCTGCGGCAGTAATTACCGATTTTATAGCGAGGGAAGTGGATTTTCTTTCTATAGGAACAAATGATTTAATACAGTACACTATGGCTGTTGACAGAGTTAATGCAAATATTGCTCATTTGTATAATCCTATGCATCCTGCGATATTGAGACTGTTGAAATGGATAATCGACTGCGCTCATCAAGCAGGAATAGATATCGGTATGTGCGGAGAAATGGCAGGTGATCCTGCATATACGGTTGTTTTGCTTGGACTTGGGTTGGATGAGTTTAGTATGTCTGCGGCACAAATTCCTCAAGTTAAGAAAATTATTAGAAGTGTTTCTAAAGAAAATGCTAAAAATTTAGTAGCTAAACTTTTAGAATGCAATTCTATGCAGGAAATAGAATCGGAACTTAAAAAATTCAGATATATTTAAAAAAGTTGCAAAGTAAGTTTTTTTTTGCTAACATATCCGGGATTTAACAAGTTGTTAAATACACACACAGGTGGATTAATCAAAAGTCCCTGCAATAAGGGTTTGAGTTCTGAAACTTGTGGAGGTCGTCTCAAAATGAGACGAAAAAAACTAAAGGAGAGTAGTAAAAATGGCAAATGTAACAATGAAGTCATTGTTGGAATCTGGTGTTCATTTCGGACATCAAACGAGAAGATGGAACCCGAAAATGGGAAAATTCATTTTCGGCAGCAGAAACAAAATTCACATTATCGATCTGCAGAAAACTTTAAAAGAACTTAAAAAAGTTTACAAAGTTGTCAGAGACTATGCAGCAGAAGGAAAAGAAGTTCTTTTCGTCGGTACTAAAAAACAGGCACAAGGGCCTATCAAAGAAGAAGCTTTGAGATGCGGATCATATTTCGTATGTGAAAGGTGGTTGGGTGGAACACTTACAAACTTCGAAACATTGAAGAAATCTATCGCAAGACTAAAAGAACTTGAAGCAATGAAAGAAAATGGAATTTTTCAAGTTCTCTCCAAAAAAGAACAATCCCAAAAAGAAAAAGAAAGAATTAAATTAGAAAAATCTCTTGAAGGATTGAAGTCAATGAACAAGCTTCCTGAAGTTATGTTTATTATTGATCCTGTTGAGGAAGCTACTGCTTTGGCGGAAGCCAAAAAATTAAATATACCTGTAGTTGCGGTTTGTGATACTAACTGTGATCCTGATTTGATAGACCATCCTATACCGGGCAATGATGATGCAATAAGAGCGGTAAAGCTTTTCTGTTCAGTTATTGCAGATGCAATTTTGGAAGGTAAAGGAATTGAAAATAAACAAGCTGACGGTGCAACAGAAGCTCAAACTGAAATAAAGGAAGATGATGTTGAAGAATCTGCAGCAGAAGAACTTAAAGAAGAAAAAGCAGAAGAAGTTAAAGGAGAATAATAATGTCAGCAATTGAACTTATAACAAAACTTAGAGAAATGACCGGTGCAGGAATAAAAGACTGCAATAATGCTTTGAAAGAAGCAAATAACAATATAGAAGCTGCAGTAAAAATATTGAGAGAAAAAGGTATTGCTTCTGCAGTTAAAAGAGCAGACAGATCTGCAAAACAGGGTGTAGTTGTTGCAAAACTCAGTGATGATAAAAAACAGGATGTATTGGTAGAACTTAATTGCGAAACAGATTTTGTTGCAAGAACGGAAAAATTTAAAGCTTTGGCAGATAGTTTAGCGGATTTTGTTGCGAAATCTTCTTCTACGGACAATATTGCAGAACAGAAATTTGATGATGCCAGAACGGTTCAAGATGTTATTAAGGAAGCTATAGGAACCATTGGGGAAAATATTGTTTTAAAAAGAACCGCGAAATTTTCTACGACGGGTGAAATTGCATCCTATATCCATATGAATAATTCTTTGGGTGTACTCGTAAATTTTGAGGCTCCGACTGATGTTATAACAAGTGAGGCTTTTAAAAATCTCGAAAAAGAGATTGCTATGCAAATTGCAGCTGTAAGCCCTCTTTATATTACAAGAGAACAGGTCCCTCAGGAAGAAATAGATAAGGAAAAAGAAATTTACGTTAAACAGCTTCAAGAAGAAGGTAAACCTGCAAATATAATTGATAAAATAGTTTTAGGTAAATTAAACAAATTTTATTCTCAAATATGTTTGATGGAACAGCCTTATATGAGAGAAGAAAAAGAAAATATTAAGAATGTTATTGCTAAGGTTAATAAAGATATAGTTGTAAAACAATTTGCAAGGTTTAAAATCGGAGAATAATCTTTCTTGAATATTTTTTAAGGAATAATAAAATGACAAAAAAGAGAGTTTTGCTTAAACTATCAGGGGAAACTTTGTCGGGAGAAGGTAAGCCGGTATCTACGGAGAGTATTCAGCTGATAGCAGACGAAATAAAAAATATTTTATCTGACAAAGTGGAACTCTCTATTGTTGTCGGCGCAGGCAACTTGTGGCGTGGTGCAGGCAAGGCAATAAACAGATCTTCCGCTGACAAAATGGGTATGCTTGCTACAGTTATGAATGCCATTGCAATAAAAGAAGTTTTGATTGCGAACGGGATAAAATCCGTAGTTTTGGCGGCTTCAGGTGTAACAAATTTTTGTGAAACTTTCTCGCAAATAAAAGCTGTAGAATATTTAAATAAAGGGTATGTTGTAATTTTTGCAGGTGGCACAGGTAATCCTTATTTTACGACAGATACTACGGCGGCACTTAGAGCTTGTGAAATAGATGCTGATGTTATTCTTAAAGCTACACAGGTTGATGGCGTTTATACCGCAGATCCGAAAAAAGACTTGTCTGCCAAGAAATATAATAAAATTTCTTATAAAGAAGCTATAGACAAGAAATTAAAAATAATGGATATTGCTGCTTTCTTATTATGCATGGAAAATAATATTGAAATTTATGTTTTTGATTTTCATAAAAAAGGTAATTTAAAAAAAGTTTTAGATGGCAAAGATATTGGTACTTGCATATGCTAAGTACTCTATTTGATAATGTTAGGTTTGCTGTGTAGTTTTATATTTTGCCTTTGTCGTTAATTGTAAGTTATAAATTATGGATTTCGGGGGAAAAATGTTACCTAAAGAAGTTTTAGTTTCCGGTGAGGAAGCGATGAAGAAGACTATAGAAAAAGTAAAACATGATTTTTCTACAATCAGAACAGGCAGGGCAAATGCGGCTTTGTTAGACGGAATAAAAGTAGAAAGTTATGGTTCTTTACTTGCTTTAAATCAAGTTGCGGGTGTTAGTGTTCCTGACGGAAGAACCTTGGAAATAAGACCTTGGGATTTGTCTCAACTTTCGGCTATAGAAAAAGCTATATTAAAATCAGATTTAGGTCTTACTCCTGTGAATGATGGAAGACTTATTAGAATTTCAATTCCTGCTCTTACAGAAGAAAGAAGAAGAGAAATTATAAAGGTTGTCCATAAAATGTCCGAGGATTATAAAATAGCAATTAGAAATGAAAGAAGACGTATAGTTGATGAAATAAAAAAACTTGAAAAAGATAAAGCTATTACCGAAGACGATAGAAAAAAATACGAAACAGATATTCAAAAGTTAACTGATTCATATATAGAAAAGGTAGATGATTTAGTTAAACAGAAAGAAGATGATCTTTTAAAAATTTAAAAATTTTTGCATGGAGGAAAAATGGCTTATTCAATTAACAAAGAAGTATGTATGGGCTGTGGTGCATGTGCAGCAGGTTGCCCAGTATCTGCTATAAGTGCTGCAGGAGATAAGTACGAAATTGCAGAAGACAAATGTGTTGATTGCGGTGCATGTGCAGCAAATTGCCCTGCAAATGCAATTTCTCAAAAGTAAAAGAAAGTGGCTTCAATAGAACAAATTGATTTATCAAAATTACCTAAACATGTTGCAATAATCATGGATGGTAATGGCAGATGGGCAGAAAAGAAGTTGATGCCTAGACTATTTGGACATACTAATGGGGTCAAAACCGTTAAAAATATAGTTGAGTTTGCAAGAAAGCTTAATATACAGGTTTTGACCCTATATGCTTTTTCTACGGAAAACTGGCAAAGGCCAAAAGAAGAAGTTTCCGGCCTTATGAAACTTTTAAAATTATATTTAAAACAAGAACTTGATAATATGCTTGAAAACGATATAATGCTCAATATTATCGGAGATATATCAAGAATACCGCAAGACATTCAAAATGATATAAAAAATGCAATAGAGAAAACTAAAAATAACAAAGCTCTTGTTTTAAATATAGCTTTAAATTACGGTTCTCGTCAAGAAATATTGAGAGCCTGTAAAATTTTAGCTGATAAGGGAATAAAAAATCCAACAGAGAAAGAATTTTCTGATTGTTTATATACAAAAAATCTTCCTGATCCGGATTTACTGATCAGAACATCCGGAGAAAAAAGAATTTCTAATTTTTTGTTATGGCAAATAGCTTATTCGGAAATATATGTAACTGATGTTTTGTGGCCGGATTTTTCCGAAGAGGAATTTATAAAAGCAATTTTAGATTACCAAAAAAGAGAACGTCGTTTTGGTAAAGTTTAATATAATTAAATCTTGTAATCAGCAAATATAAATTAAAGCAATTATAAATTGGAGTAAAAAATGTTATTACCTAGAATTTTAACAGCACTTGTAGGGATACCTGCAGTTTTAGTATGTATATTTTATGGTGGGTTACTTTTTCAAATTATGTTTTTTGTAGTGGTTTTCTTTTCCGTTATAGAATTTTTTTTCATTACAAAAAAATATAAACCTCTAAGTATATTGGGTATTTTTGCAGCAATAATATTTTATCTTGCGCTTAATGCAAATTTTTATATTAATGAAATAATCATATCGATAATCTTTATTTTTTTCTTTTTCGCAATGACAAAAAAATCTGTTGAAAATATATCTGCATCAATTGCAGTTACATGTTTTGGAACATTTTTCATAACATGGGCATTGTTTCATATGGTGCTTATAAGGGATATTCCAAAATATGGTATGCATTATGTAATTTTCCTTTTTGTTAATGTTTGGCTACTTGATACGGGAGCATATTTTGTTGGTAAAAAATTTGGCAAACATAAATTGGCTTCTATTATAAGCCCAAAGAAAACTATTGAGGGAGCGCTTGCAGGAGTAGTTACGGCAATACTTGTTTCTATTGCATACAGGTATCTGTTTTTGCAGGACATCATAACAAATAATCAAGCTATAATTTATGGACTTGTTATTTCTTTTGTGGGGCAGTTTTCCGATCTTGCGGAATCTTTGTTTAAGAGAGACTGTAATATAAAAGATTCGGGAAATATTTTGCCCGGACATGGGGGAATGTTGGATAGATTTGATTCGTATCTCTTCTGTGCTCCGATTTTCTACTATTTAATACAGGTGATATAATGAAAGCAATATCTATATTGGGTTCTACAGGTTCAATCGGAGTTCAAGCTCTCGATATGATAGACAAAACAAAAAATGAATTTAAAGTTTTAGGCCTTGCAGCAGGTTCAAATGTTGAACTTCTAAAAAAACAAATATCAAAATTTAAACCATCGTTTGTTTCTGTTTCTAAAAAAGAAAATATAGAGAAGTTAACTAAATGGTGTAAAAATAAAAAATATAAAACGAGAATTTTCTCCGGCAAAGATGGTTTAATAAAAATAGCAACTATAAAAAATGTTGATATGGTTTTATCTGCTGTTGTTGGTGCAGTAGGTTTGGAACCTCTTATTGCGGCAATAGATAACGGTAAAAATATTGCGCTTGCCAATAAAGAATCTTTAGTTATGGCCGGTTCTTTAATAATGAAAAAAGCAAGGGATAAAAATGTTGCCATACTTCCTGTGGATAGTGAACATTCGGCTATTTTTCAATGTATAGGAAAAGAAAATAAAAAATTTATAAAGAGAATTCTTCTTACAGCTTCAGGTGGACCTTTCTATAAATCAAATAAAAATTTTTCGGATATCACTGTCGCTGACGCACTTGCTCATCCAACATGGAAAATGGGAAGAAAAATTACGATAGATTCTGCCACATTAATGAATAAAGGTTTGGAAGCAATAGAGGCATCGGTTCTTTTTAATGTGCCGATTGATAAAATTGATATTCTTATACATCCTCAATCAATAGTTCATTCTATGGTGGAATTTACCGATGGTTGCGTAATGGCTCAGTTGTCAAACCCTGATATGACTTTACCGATACAATATGCTTTGTCCTATCCGGATAGAAAAAATTGTTATATCAAGAGGCTTAATTTAGCACAAGCTGCAAAATTGGAGTTTTTTAAGCCTGACTTTAAAAAATTTAAATGTCTTAACATTGCTTATAAATGTGCTAAAATAGGCGGAACGATGCCGGCAGTGATGAATGCTGCAAACGAAGTTGCAGTCAAACACTTTCTCGAGGGAAAAATAAAATTTAATATGATACCTGAGATTGTGGGAAAAGTTATAAAACAACACAAAGTTATTAAAATAAAAAATATAAATAATATTGTTAAAGCCGATGAATGGGCAAGAGAAGC
>JAEEGL010932934.1_pt1 | contig 17136 bp, 15 predicted proteins | sample 9134231 | NCBI WGS metagenome assembly JAEEGL01 (sample SAMN16246548, study PRJNA631951) | gut metagenome | biome: gut microbiome; feature: rumen; material: fiber-attached | host: Bos | place: Iran: Karaj | collected 2018-10
ACTTAAAGTAACACACAAGGGGACAGCGTGAAATCGCAACCTCTTGAGAGGAGTAGGAGAAGCAATGACAAATGTAATATCCCACCCTTTCCGCCAATTATTTGAAATAATTGAATATTTACAGAAAAAGGGCGTATGTCCCTCTGTAAGTTACATTTGTCATATAACATAAGCCCCTTCAATCCAGTGGACTGAAGGGGCTTCCTGTACCCTGAAAACATGGAATTAAAATTTATAACCTAGATTCCCGGCAAATTATAACATAGTCTCCGAATGCGGCGACGGTGGGTCAACTCCCAGGTCCAGATACAGCTGGCACTGTTTGGAGAGTATTCCTCCTCCAACGCGCAACTTAACACCAGGCTTCTCAAAGCATTCAATAAGATCCAATTTGTCCAGGACCTGTTGCATTTTGTATTCTTTGAACAGATTGTTTTCATAGAACGCTTCTTTCGGAGTCTGAAGGAAGAATGTGTTTGGCAGCACAATTTCAGCAGTTTTGAGGAAGCCAGGCGCACGATCAGCCAATGGATCGATTGGTATAATACCAGTCGTCCTCATCAGGCGTTGGGATATAAATCGCCTGCCCTTTACCATGAGCAAAAACTACAACAGGTGGCTTGATTTCAGGGGATCACTACAGGACTATACAAGTACTACAGACGTACGTGGTGCCATTGGATTTATTTTTTACAAAGACCCGCGCCATGGCAGCCCCCCCTAAACTGTGTTATAATTATAACACAGTTTAGGGGGGTGGTGCACAAGCAAAAATTACAGAAAAAATCAAATTTTTTCAGAATGCTCAATCTTTCCTCGTTATAATTTCACCGGGAATGCAGGGCATAATTATTTAATGATTTCTTATTGTTATAATCAATATCGTTAATATCTCTCATAGTCTATAGAATCTGTGCTAGTATCAAAATGGGCCTCGCCTAAAATATTATATACATCTTTACCTGTTTTATTTTTAAACATACACTGAATTGTTACGTTCAACTTATATTTTTCTTCATGAGGAAAATGACCGTTAGCAACGAGAGCTTCCAATATTTCTTTTGCCAAGCCTACAGCAATTATATATGCAATACGATCATCAATTGGATTTTTAAATATTAAAATTGCCCTAGTAGACTTTTCTTCTATTTCTGTTTTGTATTCACAACTAATATTTGCTACTCTTATTGTGTTTTTGATTGCCTTTTCTACAGCTATTTCATCTTTTTTAATTCTTTCTGCTTTTGCTTTTTCTTGTTCTAACCGTTGCATTTCTTTAAGTTTTATTTGCGCCTGTCTCTTTTGTTCAAGAGTTAGCTTTTCTTGTGGTGTCAATGTACTTTCATATAATTCACCAATTACAACTGAAACAATTATTGACAGCACTAATATTATTATAACATTGCAAACTATATATATTTTTTTACGCAACATACTAAAACGACCTCATTTAGTAAAACAAATTGACTATAAACCCCATCCTTCAAAACCACCTCATATTCCTTCTTTTCAACCTAATTAACTAATCCTTAGCAGTGATAAAGCTATAAATCAAGCCGTTGATAACATTTTGTTAAGATAGACTTGCTTCTTTTTGACTACTCTCCCCCTTTGCCCGCGCAGTTGATTCTTCAGGATGAGTGAAGGCTGCGACAGTCATTTCAGAAAAAGCCGAAAATGCCCTTTCACAATTAGATTTGAGGAAGACTACGCTTGTTCCTTCTTCTGTACTCATATGCAGCGTCGCCCCCGCTGCCGCAGAAAACATCTTAAGTAATGATTGTCTTTGAGGAGATAACGGCTTGCTACAATGATAAATAAGCTTATCGTTATCGACATGTCCGCTCCACGTAACTCGATCTTTATTAATTACGGAAAGGTGGCGGAGTGGCACTAAACCTTTTGGGCTAACCCATGTCGTCGGAGAAGTCAGTTTTTCAAGATTATCAATGGTCTCGATAGCTCTTTCCTGAACTACAGCCCCTTCCTCTGCCAGTGCATCGTAAAATTTAAACTGACTTTCAGCGACAGCCAATATTTTGGAGAGGGAATCGTTAAATTCCTTCTCTTTTTTTTTGATTGTTGCATGGATCCTAATACGTAAATTTTTCTCGGCAGACGATATTTCCTTTTCATCAGGATCAAAGGCAGCGCGGTATTCATCAAAGAGTCTTTCTATTTTGCCAGATTCTTTCAATGCACGCAGATCAAGCATTCCCCTTAACTTAGAAAAACGAGTGTCATCGTCAAAGACGGAAAAATTGCTGAAACGGGGTGTAAATGAGAACCTATGGGAATCCTTAAATGAAAGGTTATCATACACGTGAAGAAAACGGCTATCCCCTTCCAGGGAGTGCCCCGGGTCAATAGCAAAGAAACGGCCGTTGACAAAACCTTTGTTTTTTCCACTAAAACCAACGGCATCGCGGTCAGCAACCGCGAGAAAAAACGCCTTGTATTTGCCAAGGCTTTCTACCTGCTCACCCTGCGGTGGCACTATTTGACCGTCAATAAGGTAACCGCCTCCTAGGTTTTTGTAGCCTTCGGCAAACGCTGCCTCCAACATGAGCTTGGGATAACCATCTGAATATTGCCCGCGGACAATCGTGAGTTCCTGGGCGGGAACGCCAGCGATACGTGCAAGATCATTGGCAAGAGCCTCTGTAACAGCCCTCACTGATAACTCTAGCGCCGTCTTCGCCATGGCAAGGCGGAAAATCTTACCGAGCCATTTCCGGCGTATGGAAGAACGCTTCGGCCGCATGAACCTGCCTGAGGACGCTGCATTATAACTGAAAATGCGATCACCTTCATTATAATCGAACTTCAAGATATGACGCTCGGCAAAATGCTTGAAGATGGGAGATGTTTCGTAAGCAGGGTCCCCCTGCTTCACGCCCATTATCGTATCGCGTATTGCTACGAAGAGAGACTTTTTGACATTATGTATGCCCACCGCTGTCCACTGGCTAGGCTCTTTGTCCGGATACTTTTCGCAAAAGGACGTGAAGATGACGCTGTTTTTGTCCTCCATGTCTTTTTCAAGCATATATTCTGCCACCGCAGCCATTGCAGCGGGGTGAGCTCGGCCAAAAAGCATGATTTGCCTGCGAAAAGACAGCTCGGCGCATTTTGCCGTCAGTTCAGGATATTCTTTTTTCAATTCCTCAAGCGCCTGCTGGCTCTCACTGGCATTTGTATCAGCCATTAAGCTCTTTGTATCCTCAAGTGACCAGTCGCACTTGTAAAGAAAACCCGGCTCCACGCCCATGACCTTGAGCTTCTCCAACAGTACGGGATTTGTCGCAGATCGGTTGATGCGCATGCCCGTACCAAGTGTTCCTTTTTTGATTAAGTCCCCAACGGAGGTCTCTCCCTTTCCAAACATAAGTGTGAGGTTGCTCAGACCAATAGGTTCGTTGGCAGTGGAGGCAAGCTTCCCCCTCATATTCATTTCGATCGGGCGGACCGTTGTATCGATCATTACGCCACGTTTTTTATCCGTAAGCGCTATGCGGTGAGCGCACGCGATGGCAGCTTCGATACGCTTCGCTGCCATGCGATTGATATCCGACGACGCTATGCACTTATTTATTTTTTTCCTATCAAAAGGTGATGCTTCGATAACTTGACGGACTTTTTTCTGCATATCATCAGACAGTTCCAGCATTTTCGGATCAGTATCCAGCTGTCGTCCTAGTTCCCCCAGATAGCGTTTTTCCCTGATCTCCCCTATGCGCAAAAACGCAGTTTTAACATCACATACGCGAAGTGACTTACGCAACAGCATTCTCGAGCCAAGGACCGTATCGAAGACATGCTTGCCAATAAGTCCGTACTTCCGCACAAGCTTCCTACAGAAAATTTTCAAAGCATATATATTAGTCTCTCTATCAGAAGGAAGTATACGGTTGCCCAGCATGGGACCGTCTTTCCCCATCACAATTGCCTGCCAGCTAAACCGCGAGGTATCCGCGAGTTGCTTAAAAGATTTCAGTGTAACTTTCATTGTTGTTCTAGGAATGCATCCTACGCCATTGTCTCATCCATAGCGTGACGTCTCTGTCTGCTGAACTACCATTCGCTAGCACAGCAATCCCTGTCGTCGCAGGGCTACTATATCTTTGCAAGGAGGGCAATACTTTCTTTTTTCGCCATGCCGATATCCGATCATAAAAGCTCCATCATGCCCAGGAACCCTGCTTTTACAATCCATGCTGCCAAGGAGTGTTCCACTCTGCTTTTTATAATCAATGCTGACAGCACAATACAAGCAACACTCAACACATGGAATAAAGTGCAAAATATTTCTGACAGATATATAATCATGACATGGATGACGATAAAGCATGAAAAGAAGCAATCTATCCACATCGTATCAGGAAGATACATGTCTATCGCCACTTGCCGATAGCGGCACATGTTGATATACAAAAGCAATCAACCGAGAAACCATCATCATGACCTCTCCAACACTTCTTGAATCTCTCCTTTCCTTTGCCTCCGACGTATTCAGCGCCCACTCTATCGTGCTTTTCGCGACGAAGGAAGGTTCTGGAAACGCAAGAGTTCGGCTGGCGTTAAGCCAGGGAGACCTTGATGTTGACGCAGTCCTTTTCCCCGGGAAAGGTCTTGCCGGCTGGATACTTCGCAACAAAACGCAGTTGGTGGTCAATGCCATCCAGAATGGTCAGGGGTATCTGACCTATTATAGGAAAGGCGCACAACCTGCTGTCCGTTCTTTCATGGGCTTCTATGTAGCTGGTATGGGCGTTGTGTGCATTGACAGTCTAGAAGAAAATGCCTTTCCACCCGAGAAGCAAAGACTTTTCGCCTCGTTTGCTGCCATGCTGGCACAGGCGTGCGCCATATGCGACAAAGAACAGGAAGAACGTTTTTTAGCCAGCTTAGAAGAAATAAGCTCTTTGCGGCGATCCTATACGAAATGGACAGCGTACATTGCAGCACTGCTAGAGTTGCTTGCTGATCGATGCGGTTTTCAATTTGCCATGTTTGCCTCTCTGACCGACAGCACGCATTACCGCATCGAACATTGCATCCCTCATGCTGGCATGGACGCAGAAGAGCATGTCTTTTCCATATACAGCGACATCATCGGCTGGACTTTCCGCAACAATAGGTCATTATTTTTTGAAGGCGATTCCGGGAGTACGGTCATGTTCCAAAAGACGCCGCTTGAAGCAAAATTCCAAAGCTATGCCTGCCTTCCGGTGTCCATGCGTTCAGGCCTTTGCGGCGTCCTTTTTATGGGATCTCCCAAGGCTATGACCATCCCCCAAGGCATGCGCACCTTCCTGACTCTTTCAGCGGAAGACCTGTCACGCACTCTCGACTGGCTTTCCGAGCAATACTCTAAAGAAACGTAGAAGCCAGTCTTAAACTTGTTCTCTGGAAGATTTAGCAACAGCATGCACGGCATTAGCATATCTTCCTTGCATGTTGGCCAGCCGCACATGTACCTTTTAATACAGTATCTGAAACTTGTTACTGCAACCATGCAACCTCATTCAGCACACTTAAGGACTTCTTGAGGAAAAAACAAAACTTTGCTATTTAGCAAAAAACTATTTTTGCTATGAGGGAACTATGGAACCGTATTTTGCTGGATGGCTGTCCCTTTTGCCTCCCATTATTGCAATTCTTCTGGCGCTGGTCACAAAAGAAGTATTTTCTTCTCTAATGATTGGCATTCTTTCAGGAACGCTCATCTATTCCGTTGGAACTGGCGCGGATTTTGTCTTCATGAACACAGTGCAGTCTGCTTTCGCCATCATGGGCAAACGCGTGGACTTCAACATTATCATGTTCTGTTCCGCTCTGGGTGCACTGGTCTATGTGATAACGATGGCCGGAGGTTCCAGAGCCTATGGAAAATGGGCTACATCCCGCATCAAAAGCAGGCGTTCCGCCATGTTCTCAACGTGCGGTCTGGGGGCGCTTATCTTCATTGATGACTATTTCAACTGCCTCACCGTTGGCACGGTAATGAAGCCCGTCACCGACACATACAGCATCTCCCGCGCCAAGCTGGCCTATATCATAGATGCCACTGCGGCACCCATTTGCATTATCGCTCCCGTTTCCAGCTGGGCGGCCTCAGTGGGCAGCAATCTGAAGTCTACCGGTGCCTTTGAAAGTGAGATGTCCGCCTTCATTGCGTCCATTCCCTACAACTTCTATTCGCTGCTCTCTCTGCTGCTGGTTGCCCTTCTTTGCTTCTTCAAGTGGGATTTCGGTCCCATGCGCAATGCGGAAAAACGTGCGGCAGAAGGTGATCTTGGATCGCTCGCCCAGCAGGAGCAGGGCAAGCTGGACATTAAAAACGGCACAGTGCTCGACATGCTCCTTCCCATTGGCGCACTCATAGTTTTCGCAGTGCTGGCCATGATGTACAGCGGCGGCTACTGGGGCACGGACGCCAAGTACCACAGCTTCAGTGCCGCCCTTGGCAACTGTGACGCCTCGCCCTCTCTGGTGTGGGCGTCCTTCGGGGCGTTGGTCATCGCTTTTCTGCAATATGTGCCTCGCCGCCTGATGAAACTAGCGGAATTCATGCATGGATTGGTGGAAGGGATGAAGGCCATGCTGCCTGCAAACCTGGTGTTGGTTCTCGCCTGGGGGCTCAGCGGCGTTTGCCAGGAAATGCTGCAGACCCCGAAGTTTGTAGAATCTCTTGTTACCGGAAGCAGCATGGTTGGTCCAATGCTGCCCTTCCTCATCTTCATCATCGCCGGATTTTTAAGCTTCTCTACCGGAACTGCCTGGGGAACATTCGGTATTCTCATCCCTCTCGTTGTGCCCATTGCCCACACACTTTGCCCGGAATTGCTAGTTGTCGCCCTTTCTGCGACCCTCGCTGGAAGCGTGTTTGGCGACCACTGCTCGCCCATTTCCGACACGACCATCCTTTCCAGCGCAGGCGCCGGATGCAGCCACATCGACCACGTTTCAACCCAGTTGCCATACGCTCTGCTGGCGGCGTCGTGCAGCGCCTGCGGCTATCTTGTTGTGGGCTTCGTTAGTTCCAGCCCATGGCTCTGCCTGCTGGTTAGCGCTGCGCTGATGATTGCCGTGCTAGTTGCCATCAACGCATGGAATGCACGGAAAGAAGCTTCTGCATAGCCATAGGCCTAGTTTTATCTTACGGCTCCTTCTGCTTCCCGTCGAAGGAGCCTCTTTTTTATCCGGAAGATATTACACAGCGATGACAATCAGGAAAAAAATTCCGTCCTGGCGGCTTCTTGACGTGCGACGGCTTTCACGGATATCGTCCTTGCCTGAAGCCTTATCGCCTAGCGAATGCAAGAGGAGTCTGCATGCTACATACTGTCATTTCCGTCATCGGCCGCGACTGCCCCGGCGTGGTACATGCCATTGCCAGCGCTCTCTCCCGCGAGCATTGCAATATTGAGGAATTAAGCCAGACCATTCTCAAAGGGCAGTTCGCTTCCATCTTTATCGTTGCATCACCGGAAAACATAAGCCCTGAAGATATCCAGCGTGTCGTCAGCCTGGCTCTGGAAGAACACGGCATGGACCTTTCCGTCACAGCTCGGGCCATGAACCGCGAGGTGATGGATCAGGGAAAAACCGAACCCTTCGTAGTTACCGTTTACGGTTCCGACCAGCCAGACATCATCGCTGTCATCTCAGGAATCTTTGCTGGGCAGAATGTGAACATTGAAAATCTTAAAGCCATCCGCATCGCGCCCGGCTCTGACGAATGCGTCCTGGTGTTTGAAATAGCCCTGCCTCTCTCCATCAACCGCAGCGCCTTCCGACAGATGCTTCATGCCAAAGCACGCAGCATGGGGCTGACCCTGAGCATGCAGCATCAGGATATCTTCGAAGCCATACACCGCGTACCCATCGTCTAACAGGAGCAGGACTGCCATGCTTACCGAACGCGAGGTGCTTAGCACCATCAACATGCTCCGCAACGAGCACCTGGACGTCAGGACAGTGACCCTGGGCATCAGCCTGTTCGATTGCGCCAGCCATGATTTTGACTACTTTTCCTACAAGGTACGAGCAAAGATCGCAAAGTACGCCGCACGCCTTGTGGAGACTTGCAACGAGGTCGGCGCACGCTACGGCATCCCCGTGGTCAATAAGCGCATCAGTGTCAGCCCCATGGCCGTCGTGGGCGCGGGATTCTCACCATCCCAGATGGTCAGCGCATGCCAGATGCTTGATGAGGCTGCCAAGGATGCCGGCGTGGACTTTCTCGGTGGATTTGGTGCTCTGGTGGAAAAAGGCATAACCCCTGGTGACCGGGCACTTATCGAATCACTGCCCGAGGCACTTGCCAGCACGGACCGCGTATGTTCCTCCATCAACGTCGCCTCCTCTCGGGCAGGCATCAATATGGACGCCGTATCTCTTTTAGGACGACAAATTCTCAAGGTGGCTGAAGCCACGGGCACGCGCGACGGCATTGGCTGTGCCAAGCTGGTAGTGTTTGCCAATATTCCCCAGGACGTACCTTTCATGGCCGGTGCTTACCTAGGCATTGGCGAACCGGACGTCGTAATCAACGTAGGTGTTTCCGGTCCAGGAGTCGTCAAAAAAGCCATCGACCGCGCCAGGGAGACCAAGAAGCAGCTCACGCTCAGTGATATCGCTGAAGTCATAAAATCTACGGCCTATAAGGTCACTCGCGTGGGCGAACTTATCGGCAGGGAAGTCGCGGAGCATATGGGACTGCCCTTTGGCGTGGCCGACCTTTCGCTGGCGCCAACGCCTGCTGTGGGTGATTCCGTAGGCGAAATCTTCCAAAGCGTTGGTCTTTCGTCCATTGGCGCTCCTGGCTCCACAGCGGCACTCGCCATGCTCAATGACGCAGTGAAGAAAGGAGGAGTGTTTGCATCCTCGCATGTTGGAGGCCTCTCAGGAGCATTCATTCCCGTTTCAGAAGATTCCAGCATTGAAGCGGCAGCCAACGCCGGTGCCCTCACGATAGAAAAGCTGGAGGCTATGACAAGTGTCTGCTCTGTGGGACTGGACATGATCGCCATCCCTGGCGACACTCCTGCCGCCACCATTTCCGGGATTATTGCCGACGAAATGGCTATCGGCATGATCAACGGCAAGACGACTGCCGTGCGTGTCATTCCAGTACCAGGAAAGACAGTTGGGGATACAGCTGTGTTCGGAGGACTGCTTGGACAGGCAAAAATCATCCCCGTCAACCAAGGCGACGCATCCACGTTCATAAGCCTTGGCGGACGCATCCCCGCCCCCATACACAGCTTGAAGAATTAATCTTTCTCCCTTGCGATGGAGCTTTCAAAGTAACGTTCTGTAGCGAGGCGTGAGTATAAAACAATCGCTATTAATTCTCTTGACTGCCATTCTGTTATAGATAATAGTTTTGATACCGCATGTTCCGCTCATGCGTTCCCCGGCGATGTTTACCTCCTTTTTGTCGCCGGGGTCTTTTATTGTTCTGCAGCCGCGCTACAGAAACACCACGCAATGAGCGCATATGGTCTCGCTTTCCGCCACACTTGACAACAAATGAAGTCTTGGGCAATCTGCGCGCCTCGCACGCAGCTAAGCAAAATATTTTTCAGCGGCGTATCTCTAACCCTATTTTTTGCTGCATCCTGCATAAGGAGCTTACATGATCATTGATACTTTCAAGCGCGGGGCGGCCTATGACCTCGGACCTCTGTGGGAAAAAATTTTTCCTGAGCTTGTCTCCCTCATCGAAAAAGGCGGGCATATCCAAGAAGGAAAACTACTCCTTGCCGGGGGACCTGAGAAAGGCGGCGTTTCCGCCAAAGTTGAAACGTATGCCCCAAAAAGCAGGGAAAACGCCCTGTATGAAGGGCATACTGCCATGGCAGATGTACAGATTACGCTTGAAGGAGATGAATATATTGATGTCTTTCCTCTGCGTGGGGATGAAGAAAAAACGTTGCAAGATGACGCACGCGACCTGGTGCTCTTCGCTGCCAAGCCGGAAGCATCGGTGCGAGTGCATCTGCGGCCAGGGATCTTCGCGCTGATCATGCCAGGTGAAGCTCACATGCCATGCCTCATGGCTGGATCATCAGCGGTACGCAAGCTGGTAGTCAAAATTCCTGCAAACCTGCTATGCGCGCCTGCCGCCCTATAATCTGTGGAGGTCAGCATCATGGATGTGTTTGATCAGGCAACGGAACTGGAGCGCATCGCAAGGGAAATGGCTGTCCTCCAGGCGGCTGAGGCGACTGACCACAGGGACGGACCGGAATGGATAGACGGCGTGCCTTGCTGCCGTGATTGCGGGGAGCCTATACCCAAGGCAAGGCTAGAGGCCATACCTGGCGTAGGACGTTGCCGCAACTGCCAGCAAGAGTGGGAACGTCAGCGCAAACTGTGGCGCTAAGCATTGTTCAAAAATTTTTCATTATGGCGTCAGCCTTGTCTCTGGACGTTCAAAAAACATAACCTTTTTAGCTGAGGTTTATTAGTTTTCAGCCTTCTTGAAATGTTTAGTGTCAAGTATTAATTATAAATTTTTTTATTGGCATGCATTTTGCAATAATCTTTGTAATTCCTTTGAAAAAAATTTCACCCAGCCCGGCGTCTCCCTCACCGCCGGGCTTTTCCTTTGCCATGTTGGCGCTTGCTATTCTGTGAAAACAGGTGCAAACTGCCCAAAACTTCCTGGAGGAACAATCATGAGTCTCTGCCCCTGCGGTTCCGGTTTGGAACTTGATGCATGTTGCGGCCAATATATTGATGGCAATGCCAAAGCCCCTACTGCTGAAGCACTGATGCGTGCCCGCTATACGGCACACTGCCTTCAAAAATACCAATACCTCACTGATACCACACATCCGCAATTCCGCGAAGACGCTTCTGCCGACGACATTAAAGAATGGTCCTCCCTGCTTACATGGGAAGGGCTGGATGTGCTTGAAACCAATGGCGGCGGCGAAAATGATGACACCGGCGAAGTACAGTTCTGCGCCCACTACAGCGTTCAGAACGTGCCCCAGGAATTGCGGGAAGATGCTTTTTTCCGCAAGGAAAATGGTGAATGGTTTTATGTGGAGGGAAACGTCCATGCCAAGCAACCTGTTCGCCGCGAAACGCCTAAGATAGGCCGCAACGATCCATGCCCATGCGGCAGCGGCAAGAAATATAAAAAATGCTGCATGCCCCGCTAACGCAACTTCCAGTGCCATAAGACAAAATACCATGCCGCACCCGACGCAAAGCCAGGTGCGGCATTTTTCTTGATGAAGCGTATTTCAAAGGAAACATCCATGAATAGCGCACCATTCCACCTGCTCAGACCACTCGTCCTGGCTTCCGCATCTCCACGCAGGATCGACTTTCTCCATTCCGTCGGCCTCCGTGCCGAGGTGCATCCCGCATCTTGCCAGGAACCTCGCCCCATTGCCGGAGAAGACCCATTGACCTACACGCGCCGCTGCGCCGAAGCAAAGGCCATGGCCGTTGCCATGGAACTTAGTGGCAGGCGTGACCACCCAGCCGTTTTGGCAGCAGACACTGCTGTCATCCTCCGCAGCGGAGGCTCCGCGGAGATACTGGGTAAACCTAAGGACATACAGGCAGCCCTCGCAATGCTGGAAAGCCTCAACGGACGCATTCACGAGGTCGCCACAGCCTGCTGCTTGGTATGGGACGGCAACAAAGACGTGTATGATGCAGTGGCTGAAGTGGAATTTGCGAGCTGGCCACGGGCTTCGCTTGAAGCTTACGCCAAAAGCGGCGATCCGCTTGACAAGGCCGGAGCTTACGGGATGCAAGGCAACGGTGCATTCCTCGTACGGGAAGTGCGAGGTTCCTGGTCCGCTGTAGTCGGGCTTCCGCTTGACCTAACCCTGCGCAGAATGCTCAATGCCGGCATCCTCGAATGCGCATGCTGAAAGAAGGCTATATGTCCCGCGGCTTAAGAAAATCAGGAGAAGGACGGCATTCCGGATCGCCCATCTGACAGGGATTATCCTGAGCCCGCAGGGAAAACCAAAGGAACGCTGCAGCGACTGCAAATCCTAGGACATCGGCGATCGGCATGCAAACCCACACTCCGTCAAGCCCCCAGATGAAGGGCAGAATAAACAGGAGCGGGAGCAGGCATACCATTTGCCGCAGCACAGAAATGAGGCTGGCTATCTTGGCGAGCCCCATGGACTGGAAATACGTGCCTATGATAATCTGCGGGCCGACGCATACGAACATGGCGCCCATAATGCGAAGTCCATGCGTCGAAACATCGACAAGCGGTCCATGGTCTGTGAAAATGCGCACCAACGCTTCCGGGAAGAACAAGCTTCCCACCGTGCCTGTCAGCGTGATGGCGGTGCTGGCAATCAGTCCGTACCGCAAAGTCTGCCGCACACGATCCGGCTTGCGCGCGCCAAAATTAAAGCCAATGATCGGCTGCATGCCCTGACCGAGTCCAACGACACTCATCCCGGCGACCATCATCAATCGATTGATGATTCCAAAGGCTCCCACAGCCATGTCTCCGCCATTTTCCAGCAAGGAACGATTAAGAACGACGACCACAATGCATGCGCAGAAATTGATTAAAAAAGGCGCCATTCCGATGGACAGGATCTGTTTCATCCAATCAAGGCGGATGCGCCATATACCCCGACGGAAACGCACCAGCGCGTTATTGCGCATAAAATGAAAGATGAGCCAGGCATCTGAAAAAAGCTGCCCCAGCACCTGGGCCAGCGCCGCGCCGCGCATGCCCCATCCCCACCAGTTAATGAAGATCGGCGAAAACACGACTATGCCCACAGATGTCATGAGCGCCGTGCACATCGCTGTTTTGGCGTAGCCGGTTGCGCGCGTCAAAAAATTGAACCCCAGGACAAGGAAGCCCACCGGAGCAAACACGATGAGCGGCATCATAAAGTCATGCGCATCGGGCAATGTCTCAGGGCTGGCGCCGAAAAACAGCAGGATGGGGTCAAGGAACAGCCAGAAAACGACGCCGAAAAGAATGCTTGCAATAATCTCCAACAGTACGGAATGCCCCAGCATGGCGTTGGCCTTCTGCATATTGCCCCGCCCAAGCTCTATGGAGCAGAGAGCAGCGCATCCCATGGCCACGAGCTGGCAGAAGGCCATGAGAAGATTTATCACGGGGAAGGTGACGGCCATGGCGGCAAGAGCCGTCGGTCCGATGCCGTATCCAATATAGATGCTGGATATGACCTGGTTCAGCGCGATTATCACCATGCCAATGACGGCTGGAATGGAGTAGGCGACAATGAGCCTGCCGATGTTTTTAACGCCCATCTCGTTATTATGTATATCTTGCGTCATGGGGTGTCCTTTGCTACGAGATGCGCTGCAACGCGCACGCGCCGTCTGCCTACAGCCGCAGTATCCAATAAATCATGGACTCTGGCAAGAAATACAGCAATGCAAAAATACTGGACGGGGAAGGTACTCTGCCGGCGATAAAAAAAGGAGGTATATAACGTCTCCGAAAGGAACTTTCTAATCCCCTGCTCTGCTGCGACATCGCAGGAAATCATGGAAACCATCAGCAAGCAATTACAAGAAGCTGCCGGGGGCTCTTAGAGAGCCTTCCCCCCTCTCTCAAAAAAACAAACCTGCATCTTGAGAAACAAGAAATCGGACTCGAAAGCCCGATTTCTTGTTTCTCAGCGAAACGTAAGGGAGGCTCCTTTATGCTCCGCTGCTGTCCGGCTCTCCTTTCCCGCCCTTTTCCTCGTTGAGGAATGGCAAGGGAGTATCCGAATTAAGCAAAGTCACACCGATAAGATACGAAATCCAGGCTGCGTATTCGTCTGCGCTCCATCCAAGGAGCTTTGTCAGCCTCCTGTGCATGCCAGGCGTGGTGATAGCCCAGTAGAGCTGGGCTGCGCGTTCCTCACTCAGCCCGGGCCGGAGCATCCCATCCTCGGCCATGACATGCACTGACTTACGGCACTTGTCCAAAAGCATCATGCCCTGATCATATTCCTGCTCAGCAAATTCAGGGGAAAGCATACTCATACCGCGCATGATGTCGAACACGGGAAGCGCATTCTCCATGAGCACGGAATAAAAATGCCCGATTTCCCTCACGCGGTCCTTGCCAGCCTTAAGCTTGGGGATAGAATCGCGGATAGTGTCATACTGCTTTGCCTCCACGGTATTTTCCAAAATGGCGGCTAGAACGCCCTTCTTGGATCCGCAAACAGCGTACACCGTCTGTGGCGCCACGCCCGCCTCAGAGGCAATGGCTTCCAGCGTCATATCGGCATAGCCTTTTTCCCTTACCAGCTTCATTGCCGCATCGACAATGCGGGTTTTGGTCACTGCCGCCTGCTCCATCCTGCGCGGAGAATGATAGGAACGCTTCTTGACTGTCGCTGGCTGCGCTGTTTTTTCTGCCGCCTTGCCTTTCTGCATGCTATCCCTTCCAATTAATATATTCTTTCTGATTATTTTTAAATTATATCTTTTCAAATTAAAAATTTCAAGTGAATTTTTGTCATGCAAAACTGGTGTAGCTTCATTTTAGCTTGAAAAACATATTGACAAAAAAACATATTTGATTAGAATAATATTTATTGAATAGTTGTTATTGAACGGCATTATCTACTGCCGCACCATGCTGCGGATCAACAATTCTTCACAAGGGAGCTGACCATGGCCTATACCCTCTACAAAGCCCCAAACTGCATACGCTGCCGCATTACCCATGAATTCATGGACGGAAAAGGCATCGCCTATGGCGCGTATGACTTGGAAGCAGACAAGGATATCGTCAACGGTTTCTACCGCGCTAACCGCAAGTTCCTCCACAGAAACGAAACGGGCGTGGAATTTCCCATGTTCCACGACGACAACGGCGATGTCGTTCTCCAAGGCACCGGTATGGTCATCTCATACCTGCTTGCCGGCAAGGCTCTCATTGATTCCGGTGCAGTTTCTGAGAGCAAAATGCTGCACGGCTGGATTTCAGGGCTGAACCTTTCCAAGGTGCCTAACGGAGAAGAAGGCCACTTCGTTGAACTTATCACGGCCCTTGGCAAAGGCGGGCTTAAAGTCGTTGTCGATTCCGATGGGCGCAACGCATCTTTGCTGGAGCAGCTGATTGCCACGGGAGCACTTACCCGCGTGCGCATCAACATCCCCGGACCTGCCTCCCTGTATCCCCTTGCCACGGGAGGAGATGCGCCGACCAAGGAAGATCTGGGCAAATCCATTGCCCTGGCCCGTGGTTTTGCCGATCATGTCATACGCCTTTACCTTGAGCCTATCCCTCAGACAGACGGCTCTTTTGCCTGGCTCAGCCCGGCAGACGCTGGCCTCGCGGGGAAAATGGTGGCCGAGGCCTGCGGTGACATGCTGATGCCGTTTGCCATTCAGGCCAGCACTGACCCAGCAAAAGGACTGGAACCACTGGCAAACCTGCTGCCATACCGCTCAAAGGTCCGCTCAGCGCTGCCAAAGACAGACATCATCAAGGACGCGGAATAAACGCCATGCGGGGGACGTTGTCCCCCGCTTTTTTATGTTCTCTTGTGCCACAATGCACGATATGGACAACTCCGCATAACTAAGCTACGTTTCAGTTATACTCGAATGGTAACCGGCATGGGCGCATACACTATGCCGCTTCACCCAGCATATGAAGCAGAATTGTACGGGAGCATCTTTCCCGTCGTATCAGGAGGATCATCATGGCTCTTCGCATCACAGTCATAGGCGCCGGCCCCGGAGGCTACACAGCCGCTTTTGATGCTGCAAAGCGCGGTGCAGAAGTCACTCTTGTGGAAGCCAAATGGCTTGGCGGAACATGCCTTAATTGCGGCTGCATCCCTACCAAGACTCTGAAATCTTCCGCCGAGGCGCTGGAAACAATACACCGCGCCATGGAATTCGGCATCAAGGCTGACGCTGCGGCGAACGTGGACATGCCTGCCGTCATTGCGCGCAAGCGCAAAGTTTCTGAAACGCTGCGAGGCGGACTGGAAAAAACCTGTGCCAAACTCAAGGTCAAGGTGGTCATGGGCCGCGGTCAGGTAATCAACGCCGGTCTTGTTCGTGCGACCCTTGCCGATGGCAGCGTTCAGGATATCATCGGAGACAAGGTCATCATCGCCACCGGTTCCGATGTGCTCAACCTGCCCTCACTTCCTGTGGACGGCAAATATATTCTTTCAAGCAACGAGGCTCTTGAGCTCGACCATGTTCCCACACGGCTGGTGATAGTAGGAGGAGGCGTTGTTGGCTGTGAACTCGCTTTCGTATTTCGTGCCTTTGGCAGCGAAGTAACCATCGTCGAAGGCCAGAACCGCCTGCTTCCCGTCCCCTCCGTAGATGACGAGATGAGCAAGCTCCTGCTTCGCGAGGCCAAGAAAAAGGGCATCAAAGTGGAGCTCTGCCGCACTGTCAACAGTACGCGCGTGGAGAATGGCTCTGTCTTCGCCGATTTAGGTCCATCGCCCTTCCTTGCTCCCGAACTCGTGCCAGCGTCCGCCAAAAAGCCCGCCACAATCGAAGCGGACTGCATTTTCTCAACCATTGGCCGCGTGGCTGTGACCAAGGGCCTTGGCCTTGCCGAAGCCGGCATAGAGACCGACAAGCGTGGCTACATCGTCGTTAATGATCTGTTGGAAACCTCGGTGCCAGGCATCTACGCCATCGGTGACATTCTTGGACCGGCACGCATCATGCTGGCGCACATGGCTGAATTCGAAGCCCATGCTGCCGTCGCCAACATTTTTGGTGCGAATGTCAAGCCAAACTACGACGTCGTTCCATCTGGCATCTTCAGCAGCCCAGAAATCGGCGATGTCGGCCTTACCGAAGCCCAGGCGAAGGCAAAGGGATTTGACGTCGCCACGGCAGAATTTCAGTTCCGGGAGCTGGGCAAGGCTCAGGCCATGGGCGAGCTGCCCGGCGTGTTCAAACTGGTGGCGGACAAGGCAAGCGGGAAACTGCTGGGCGCGCATTTCGCCGGCGCCCACGCTACAGACCTGATATCTGAGGCAGCCCTTGCGCTGCAGATGGGCGCCACGGCAGCTGATGTGGCCGGGACCATCCATGCCCACCCAACACTGGCTGAAGGCGTGATGGAAGCGGCGGCCATGCTTGGTGAGTAGCGCGGTCATCTAC
>JAEEGL012618615.1_pt1 | contig 17136 bp, 10 predicted proteins | sample 9134231 | NCBI WGS metagenome assembly JAEEGL01 (sample SAMN16246548, study PRJNA631951) | gut metagenome | biome: gut microbiome; feature: rumen; material: fiber-attached | host: Bos | place: Iran: Karaj | collected 2018-10
AGAAATCCACGTCTCGCACTCGATGCGCAACCTTTTCAACAAGGGCGTCTATCAGGCGTCTGTCAACAAGGATTTTGATTCAGTGATAGAGAATTGCTCCAAACTCCGCATCGAAGAAGCATCGGCGTGGCTTGGTCCCGATATGGTGTCGGCGTACAAAGCCCTCAACAGTCTTGGCGGCTGCCTGAGCATAGAGATTTGGGATATGGACAATCAACTCGTCAGCGGCTTGTACGGCGTACTCACCAAGCACGTCTTCTGCGGCGAAAGTATGTTTTCATTGAAAACCAATGCCTCAAAAGCCGCCCTCATCTACCTCTCCAAAATCCTGATAGACAACAACGTCTCCCTCATCGACTGCCAATTTGAAACCCCACATCTCAAAAGTATGGGCGGCAGGCATATCACGTATGACGAATATATGAAAATAATGAATGGGGAATCGTAGGGGCGGACCCGTGTGTCCGCCCCCTAATGAATGCACCCCGCCGATATTTATTGTGTAGAGACGCCATAATATGACGTTTCTACGGCGAATTATATGTACATTCCCCGAAAAAAATGCGAAAATGTAAAGAAAACTATCTGTAAAAAATGCGAAAATGTAAAGAAAACTATCCGTGGAAAATGCAAATGCGTTTGTTGTCAATTAGAAAAACAACGGCGCGGAAAACTTGCTATCAACAGCAAGTTTTCCGCGCCGAAAGGTTGAGGCGAGAAATCGAGAAAAATTACGCCGCTACGTAATGAACTTCGCTGAGAACTGTATCGCAGTCGCTTATCGCCTGGTTGATTTCGTTTTTATTAACTTCATTCAGCGTTGATGCAGATTCGTAGTTCTTTACCAATTTGATTTTGCACATCTTGTAGAGTAGTCCGACCAAAAGTACTGTATTTTGAACACACATCTGTTCGTTTGAGTTCAAATCTCGCCAATCAACATCTCCATATCTACGGTTAATAATTACTCGAAGATAATCGAGATGTTGGTCATATATACCCTTTGCTTGATTGAGAGATTGTTTGAAATTCGTTGCCGCACTTTTCAATTCTCCCAAATAATTGCAAATCTTGTTGATTTTGTCTTCATTTTTCAACATTTGCTCCCAGGCATCATCAGCCTTTTCAAGCAACTTGTCACCGCTGTAACTGAATATCCATCCGCCAATCAGCAAACCGACACCAAGTGTTGCACCACTTAGTAATGCCGAACCCAATGCGACACCTCCACCGCCGGCAGCAAGTGTTCCGCCACCCAAAGTTGCCAAAACAGCATTGGTTGCAGCAGCACCGCTGAGACCTGCAATAGCAGTACCCGTAGAAGCCGTGCCCAAGGCAGTAACAGCCGCAGTTGTCGCTCCTGCCGCTGCAAAACCTCCAAGCGTACCTACACCTGCACCTGTTGATGCAGACAATAATACGTTTGCACCAATTGAAACATCCTTCAATTCTTTGCCTTCGAATTTCGGCAATAGTACATCTCGAATTTTAACATCAGCAAATTTTGGACGGTTTTGAATTTTCTCAATGTAATTGGCAAATTTGTCAAAACTTGAAAGAATTTCCAATTCCATCTTTCCAACAGAGTCCATCAATCTTGTTGTTTCATTATTGATTGACGTACAACGATTGACATTCGCATCATTCCGTTTTTTTGCTTTTTCGAGTAAGTCCTTGGCATCACTCATCTTGACAGCGCCATCAATACCCTTGTAGATTCCTGTGCCTGCTGCCGAAACCGCCAAAATGCCCAATAATACTGGTATCATATTTTTATTCCTCCCTGTTTTTTAAATAGTTACACATCTTGTAGTTTATTTCATAGTATTCTTCTTTTGACATTTCTGTCTTAAAAAGAACTTCGTATGCATCGTCAACCCTGCATATCAACGGTCTTTTGTCGTAAATGCTGCAAAGATTGTCTTTCAAGTATTTGCAGCAACCGTCGCCTCTGTCAAGGTCTTTTGCCAAAGCATTGTTTGACAGAGATTTACAACATAATCCGCATTTGTCGCACTTAAACATTATGTGTTATGCTGATTAACTGAAACATAATGTATTATTTCTATCCGACATAAACTCACCGCAGGTTTTATTGCCGAACGGCGACGGAATGTTTAAGTCAACATAGATTTGTTTTAATGCTCTGTTCAATTCTGTTTCCGACATATCAATCCTCAAACGGTCAACCGCATTTTGGATTTCGGCAACTTCCCTTTTGAATTTTTCAAGGTCTATACTGAATAGTTCCGCACTGTATTGTTCAAGCATTACTGCCTGTTGTTTGAAATATTGTATAGTTTTTTCGACACAAGGGATTCTGTTCAAGAATTCAACTATTCTGTTGATAGCACGGTTGTTGTCAAGCAAATAGAGGAACGTACAACTCAGTATTCCCGAAACCAATGTGCCGCAGAATGTCTGAACTATGTCTCCTACAATTGGGATTGTTCCCAATGCTGTTTTGCCAATTAATTCAGAAACCATAACACCCGCCACAACACTTGCGCCCGTTGCGAGAACCTTTGCCGCAGCCCTCAATCGCTCTCCGAAAGGCAAATTGTCAGGATTGAACAGCAATATTTTGGTGGCTTCCACAAATGACGACCACGCATTGCGTATCAACCTTACAACGTTTTTTGCCGTGGTAAAGAAAATATTACACAACGTTGTTGTCAAAGATGATAATACACCTGAAACTGCGCCCGATACGAAACGTTCAAATAGTTCTTTGTAACGTTTTTTTGCGTTTTCAAAGCCTCGTTTTATGCCTTCGCCTATGGATTTTAGCAAAGATTGTCCGTTTTCTTTTCCCGCTTTGATTGCGTCTCTGACAGCAAACCATATTTCACTGAAAACCAATCCCAATGCCTGTTTTATTCCAACGATTGCCCCTGTTTTGGCGGCGGCTGTCGCCGAATCTCTGAAAAATGCAGGGCTTGTATAATAAGCCTGATTAATCTTCTCGTCGTATGCTTTTTTGGCTTTTTCGTAGTGCGACAAAAGATTCTTTTTTGTTGTTGCATCAAGTTCGGGATGCTCGTTGATGTATGCTTGGATGCCGACTTCGTCCATCGGGGCGTCGCAGCCGTATTCTCTTCGATACCTATCGTTTTTTTGTCTTGCCCAAGCACCCATAGATGCGTTGAGTTCCTTGTTTGTCCAAGCAAAATTATCATTGGAATTTGCAAGTGCAGTACCATCAATTCCCGAAAGAGCCCTGCCCCTGTCGTCGTGAATGGCTTTGCACTCAACAATATGATCTAACTCCGCTCTGCGATTGGAGGGGATTGATTTTGACGTACCGAAAATTACTTTTCCGCCGGTGTATTCGTCTTCCAAATCGTCAAAAGATCTCTGCCATTCTTCACGTGCGGCGTGCTTAGTTGCTTGAAAATTACCACCTTTATGATAACTTATCGGATCATAATTGCCACGATTGTCATAAACCGTTTCATTAGCGGAATTTTTGTATTTCATCAACTCGTCTTTGCCAATTTGACGGACATTGTGAATTGTATCCACATCGCCGCCGTGTTGGTCTCTGACGATGAAATCCAATCCGAAAGATGTGATGAGACTGTCAACGATAACACGCTCATACTGTTGAAACATATCAACATACACGCTTCCGCCAGGTTTTACTGCGGCAGTTTTTGATAAACCTTGGACAAATGTGTTTTGCATATCTTTCTTTTTAGTTCAACGTTTTTTCAACGCTCCAAATATAATCACTTTCCAAATCCTTTCCAAATTTTTTGCAATCTTTTTGCAATTTTTTTTGCAACTTATCTGCAATTGCCTGACTGACAAATTAAATTATCATTATGTTGAAAAAAATGCTCGCCAACCAAAATATTTTATTAACTTTGCGGCATAATACACTGCAATATGGCAAAGAAATTCAATACATCGGTGACGTGTGACCCGAAGCGGCACTATATGGTGGACGTAACCAAAAAGATGAAGGTTTTTGAAGGTCTTATTGACGACAAAAAATACTTCACCATCAATCGTGCGCGGCAGTTTGGCAAGTCCTCGTCTCTCAATTGGATTTACAGGAATCTGTCGGACAGGTATTTGGTGGTTCCAATCAGTTTTGAAACAGAATCCGACGCCAATTGGCAAAGCGATCAGTCTTTCTTCAAGTATTTTTGTGGGAAGATTGTTCTTTTCTTTTCAAGGATTGTTGGCAGTGATGCTTCGATGCTTGATTATTGGAAAGCCGCTCTGGAAGCCGACATAAAAGATTTTGACAGTTTCGCCGTCATAATCAGCGATTTCTGCAAACAATGCGGTAGGCCGATTGTCCTCACCATCGACGAAGTGGACCAGGCAAGCAACAACGATGTATTTGTAAGATTTTTGGGTATGCTCCGCAGCCTCTACCTCACTCGCGAACAGATTGGCGATGATACAGTTACCTTTTGGTCGGTGATTCTTGCGGGTGTTTATGACGTCAAAAACCTGAAAGTTAAAATCCGTCCTGAAACGGAGCATCAGTTTAATTCGCCGTGGAACGTAGCCGCCAAATATACTCTTGATATGTCTTTCAACCCTCAGGAAATCAGCACAATGCTTATTGAGTACGAGAAAGATTATCACATTGGCTTCGACATCAATGAGATTTCCGAGGAGATTTTCAAATACACGTCGGGTTATCCCGTCTTGGTGAGCGCGTTGTGCAAAATTATTGATGAAGAATTAGACAAGGATTGGAGCAAGGATGGCGTACAGAATGCCGTGAAAAGGTTTTTGAAGGATCCTGATGCTACCATCCTTAAGTCCATTACCAAAAATATCGAAAGTTTTCCTGACTTGAAGAACCTTCTTCGCGCAATCGTGCTTGAAAATTTCAAGGTGAATTATTATGCAGACAATCTTCCGTTGGATTTGGGCAGGACTTTTTCTTTCATACGTCCCGACGACAATTCCAATGCGCAGATACACAATTTGATATTTCAGCAAGCCCTTTTAAATTATTTCATTGCGGAAAAGGCGTTGAGCACATTGCGCGGCAGGGGCAGCATCAATATTTATATTGATGAAAACGGCGACCTTGATATGCCGCTTTTAGTGGAGCGGTTTTTTGACACGGTGAAACAGCACCGCAACGACCAACAGTTTATAGAAGAGCAAGGACGACTTTTGTTTTTGTGTTACTTGAAGCCTGTCATCAATGGCACTGGTTTTTATTACATCGAGCCAGAAAACGACGACGACAGTCGTATGGATTTGGTAGTCAATTACAACCGCAAGGAATATGTAGTGGAGCTCAAGCTTTGGTACGGCACTAAATACGAGAAGGAAGGCAGGGCTCAACTCGCTGGATACCTGAAACAGCGCGGCTTACAAGAAGGCTATCTCGTCACGTTCTCATTTCTGAAAAACAAGGTTGTCCAGGAAGAACCCGAATGGATTGAGTATGAAGGAAAAAGGATTTACGAGGCGGTTATATAGCCGTTAAGCAATTACTTCAATTACTTCTATTACTTCAATTACCACCTATTGCGCCTGCATTATCTTCTGGTACTTGCTATTATTAGCCACGTCCACTTCTTTGAGAATCAGCATCACCTCGTTCTTTTCCGTTACTGGCGAGGCGGAGAATACGTTGACAATCTCGTCGGATTTGGCGGTGAAGAATAGGGAGACGATAAGCGAGTTGGGTTTGGCGCGGTCGGAACGTTGGATGTATTTGAGGGCTTCGAGCATTTTGCGGCGGGCGTTGTCGGGGTCCTTGGGCATTGCGTCGAGGCCTGTGCGGTGGTAGTAATATTGTCCGAGGCGGAGGTTTTCAAAACGCTTGTCGAGAAGTGCGTCCACGAGGTTGTAACGCGAATTTTGCTTGTTGTCGGCGGCTGACCACCCTTCAAAACCCGCACTCTGCGAATTTAACGCCACGCGCAACGCTTTTCTGAAATATTCGCTGCCGCCGAGGGGGCTGAAAGTGTCGTAATCGTAACCCAAAATAATATAGGCATAATACGCCAAAACCTGCACGAGGTTGCTTGTGGCGTGGTTTTCGACGTATTCCAACGGCTCGCCCTCGCGGTAATTGAACACGAGCTTGTTGTCGCTCTCCTTGAAGGTCAGGAGCGGGCTGTTGTAAGACGTGTAGTAAATCGGGCGGCTTTGGTTGATTTGGATTGTGCCTGTGAACCTGTCCACGCCGTTGAAATCCGAGATTGTGATCATCACGTTGCACTCAATCTTTTCGTTGACGTCGTAGGTGTGGTTGGTCCAACGGTGCTCGTTCAGGAATGCCGTCACGTCCTTCTGCAACGCCTGGAATACGGGCGTCGGCGTGTTGGAGAGGCTACTGTAATTGATGTTGACGCGGGCGTTGAGCTCCTGCGCGTGTGAGGTGGCGGCGGTCAACATTTGCAGCGCAATGCCACCAATTATGGCAATCGTCCTGAGGATTTTCATACGGCGGATTTTTGGGTGAATTCTTCTTCGATTTGGTCGGCTATGTCCTTGGCTACGAGTGCTTTGGATTTGAGGTCATAGTTGACTGCGCCTTTGGTGCGCGATACTATGGTCACCTTGTTGGTGTCGTAGCCGAAGCCCGCGCCCTTGTCTTTGAGCGAATTGAGGACGATGAAGTCGAAGTTTTTGGACTGCAACTTCTTCTGCGCGTTTTGCATTTCGTCGTCGGTCTCCAAGGCAAATCCCGCAAATACCTGACGCGCAATCTTAATCCTGCCGAGTTCCGCCGCAATGTCTTTGGTGGGGACGAGGCGGAGGGTCATTTCGTCGCCGGTCTTTTTGATTTTGGAGGTTGACGATGTTTCGGGCGTGAAGTCGGCGACCGCCGCCGACATTATCGCGCCGTCGCAGGTCGGGAACAGTGTGGCGCATTGTTGGTACATCTCGGCGGCGGTGGTCACGGGGATTACGGTGATGCGCTGATTGTGCGCCGTCACTTGTACGGGACCCGATACGAGCAAGATTTCTGCGCCGCGCTGTGCGAGCTCCTCGGCGATGGCGTATCCCATCTTGCCGGTGGAATAGTTGGTGATGAAGCGCACGGGGTCTATCTTTTCGCGCGTGGGACCCGCCGTGATGAGGATTTTGCGCCCCGAGAGGGTTTGGGCGGCGTTGAAGTAATTGTTGACCTCCGTAAAAATCTCCTCCGGCTCAGCCATCCGCCCTTTGCCCGAGAGTCCGCTTGCGAGCAAGCCTTCGCCCGCCTCCGCGACGAGGAATCCCCGGTTGCGGAGGGTCGTGAGGTTTTGCTGAGTCGCCACGTTGGAGTACATATCCAAATCCATCGCCGGCGCTATCATTATCGGGCAACGTGCTGAGAGACAGGTGGTCAGTAGCAAATTGTCGGCGATGCCGTGCGCCATTTTTGCTATTGAATTGGCTGTGGCGGGGGCTACGATGTAGAGGTCAGCCCACAGGGAGAGCTTTACGTGGCTGTGCCATTCGCCGTTTTCCGGGTTGAAAAATTCGGTAAAGACCGGATTGCCCGTCAATGTGGCGAATGTCAACGGCTGTACAAACTGTTTGGCGGCGTCCGACATCAAAACACGAACCTCCGCACCGGCTTTTGTCAACAGCCTTACAAGATACGCGCTCTTGTACGCCGCGATGCCGCCGGTGATGCCGAGGAGTATTTTTTTGCCGGTTAACATATCGATTTCTGTTTGCCGTGATATATTCCATATTTCCGTGCGCTAACGCACACGGCTCGGTAATAACGCCCCGTTGGGGCTGTTTGTTGCAATGTTATAACATCATAACAAACGATTTTAGGGGTTATTCCTTAGCTTTAGCTTTCGGTTTGGATTCCTTCTTTGCCTTCTTCTTGTCGGCTTCGGGATCGGTGAGCGGGGTGTCGTGGGATTCGGCGATGATTTCGTCGAAGGATTTGCCTTCGGCTTCCTTCTTTGCTTGTGCCGCCTTCTCCATTGCGCCTTCTTGCTCTGCGCGTTCGCGTGCGCGGGCGAGTTCCTCCGCCTGTTGGATTTCCTCGTCGGTGGGGATGCGGAAGTTGAGTTTGTCTTCCAAAATCTCCTGCAACGCCATCAATGTCGGCTTGGGCAGACGCTCGTAATATTTGGAAATCTCGATTTGCTCGCGGTTCTCAAATATCTCTTCGAGGTTGTCGGTGTAGGACGCAAACTCCTCAAGCTTCTTGTTGAGTTCGTTTTTGAGGTCGGTGCCGATTTGGTTGGCGCGGCGCGATGCCACTACCACTGTCTCGTAGATGTTGCCGGTCTTGGATTCGAGAAGGCCGGTGTCACGGGTGATTACCGATGTGGGGGCGTTGTTTTTTTTGTAATCCATAGTTTATGATTTTTTTATGTTTTAATTTGCTAATAATGGGTATATCTCCAAGTTGGCTCTTGTGTCGTCAGCCATCTTTTGGACGTCGCGGACGTACTTGCCCGAGGAAAACTCCTCGAGGTATGCTGCGAGGTCTTTGCGCGCCACGTCAAAACGCTCGCCCTTCTTCTCGTTGACGCTCTTGTCGGCGTAGAGGTACGACGACTTGGCGATGTAATAGACGATGTTTTCGCGGTAAGGGCTGTCGGGATAGTCCTCGAGGCTGTTGCGCAGCGATATTGCGGCGGCGTTGTAGTAGCCGAGCTTGTAGTAGAGATATGCGTTTTCGTATGACTTGGTCTGCAACTTGTACCTCAATTGGTCGAGCAAAATGTTGCAGGTGTCCTTCTTCGGGGTGTCGGGGTATTTCGACAGGAAGATTTCAAACTCGCTGATTGCCAAGTTGGTGCTCTCTTGGTCGAGCGACGGCTTGGGCGAATCCAAGTAGTAGCAATACGCGCCGAGGAACATCGCCTGTTCGTTGTACTCGCTGTGCGGGTACGTCTGCGCAAACTTCCTGAAATAGTAGCCTGCCGAGTAGTAGTCTTTGACGAGGTAATTGCACATTGTGTAGTAGTACATCACCTTCTCGCCCTTGTCGAGGCCCTTGTATACGGGCATCACTTGCTCAAAAAGTTGCAGAGCCTTGTCGTACTTTTTGGCGTCGTAATACTCGAATGCCTTTGTGTATTTAAGTTCGTAGTCGTTGCCCTTCAATAGTTTGCTAAATCCGCCGCAACTTGCAAGCGTCATCGCAACCATCAGTGTTGCAGCGATTTTAATTGTTTTGTTTTTCATTTAACTTCAATTTGCCGTCCCACCCGTTGGGACACTATTCAAGGCGCAAAGATAATAATAATTATTGGTTCACAAATAAAAAAATGGTTAAATTTTTTTTGGCGAAATCTATGATTGTAGATAATTTAGCGGCCGGGACGGAATTACACTTGTCCATTTCATTAAATAATTTAACCATGAAAAGAATCATCTTACTATTATTGATGCTCTTGCCGCTCGTTGCAATGCCGCAGAGCCGGGAGTCTGACGAATGTTTCAACAAAGCCCAGGAGCTCCTTAAAGCCCAGAAATACGAGGAGGCGTTGAAGCTATATGAAAAAAGCTACGCCATCGACAGGGCAAACAAAGGCGACACACTGCGCTCGCAGTACCAAATGATAGACTGTATTAGCAAACTTACCAATTATTATGAAACCCAAAAAAGGTACTCTGACGCCATAAGGGTCGGCAAGAAAGAATACGTCATCTTAAAAAATCTCTTGGGCAAAAATTCACAGACATGCGCCATATACGAATTGATACTCGCCAAATTCTATGCTGCCGACAAGCAGTACGCCGAGGCGATCAAGCTTACGGCAGAGGCTGCGAATATCTTGAAGGTCGATACGGAAGCCGAAAGCGATGAATACTACGGCAAAGCGTTGGAACAGCTTATGTCGTATTACGGAAGCGAGGGAAAATATTCCGATGCCATCAGGGTCGGCAACCAACGTCTGGAGCATCTGAAGAAAAACCACGGCGAAAACACCATCGAATACGCCACCGTACTCGACAACATCGCAAGCTGCCACTCGATGACCGGCAACCTCGCGGAGGCGGCAAGGCTGCAAAACTCCGCCGCACAGATTGTCAGGATGACCGCCGGCGAAAACAGCCGCGAGTATGCGACGGTATTGAGCACCCTCGCCGCGCGTTATCATCGCATCGGCGACTACGAATCCGGCATCAAGTACGGAACGCAGGCGGCAGAAATCACCAAAAGGCTTTATGGCGACGACAAGCCAGAATACGCCTCCGCCCTCAATAATCTTGCGGCGTGCTACGATGCCGCCGGCAACCACGACGAGGCGATAAGGCTCGCCACCAAGGTTGTGGACATTCGCCGGAAGAACCTTGGCGAAAGCCATCCCGACTACATCATGGCACTCAACAACCTCTCCTCCTATTACACGGAGGCTGGCAGGAACGACGAGGCGGAAGCCCTTGGCAAGCAGTCGATGTCGGCAAGCAAGGACGCCATTGGCGAAGAAAACAGCCAATACGCCATTTTGCTCACCAACAATGCGATGCAGTATTTTTACGCGGGCAACTATGACGAGGCGCTCAATCTCGCCACCAAAGCCGTTGACATCCTCAAAAGAGAATTGGGCGAGTCTCATCCCGACTATGCCTCCGCGTTGGGCAACCTCGCCGCCGTATGTTTTGCGGCGGGCAGATACGACGATGGCACCAAGGCGCTCCAGAAAATCTATGACAACGACTACGAATTTGTGCGGAAGAATTTTGCCGTGATGTCGTACAAGGAGCGCGCCAATTTCTGGAAAAAGTTTTCGGCGTTGTACAACATTTATCTGCCGCACTACGCCTGCAAAAACCCCGTCCCGGAGCTCACCAAGCTCGCCTACAACGGACAGGTATTGTCGAAAGGAATGCTCCTGAACACCGAACTCGAACTAAAGAAAATCATAGATAAAAAGGCTAACAAAGACCTGACAGCCCGTTACAACAAGGTGATGGACCTCCGCACCGCGCTCGACAAGCTGTACGCAACTCCTGCAGACCAGCGGACCACCGACCCCGAAACACTGCTTACAGCCATCGAAAATGAAGAAATTAAGCTCATGGAAGGTTGTCAGGAACTCGGCGACTACACCAAAAACATCTCCATCACATGGAGCGACATCCAGCAGAAATTGGTGTATGGCGACATCGCGATAGAATTTGCTTACTGTTACGACATGATTGAGAAATCGGGGTATTACGCCGCCATTGTAATCAAAAAAGGGATGTACGCCCCCGAAATCGTGAGATTGTTTGACGAAAGCATATTCATTTCGTTGGACGTCGAAGATCTTCACGGACAGACACTTTACGACGTTATATGGAAACCGTTGGACAAATATTTGCAGGGCGTCAAGGACGTGTATTTTTCGCCGTGCGGAATCTTGCACGCCTTGTGCATCGAATATCTCCCTGACGATGACGGCAAGCTGTTTTCGGAAAAATACAATGCGTACCGTATGTCGTCCACACGCGAACTCGCCGTAGTGCATCCCGTCAATACAAACCGCAAGGCGGCAACTTTTGGAGGCATCACCTACAATGGCAAATACGGCGACGTGCCGGGCGGCGCATCATACGTATCGACCACCAAGGACGAATCCGACGCCGTGGCGCAATTGCTCCGCAACGCCAAATACACCGTGACGGCATTGTCGGGGGCGGCGGCAACCGAGGAGAGTTTCAAAAACCTTTCCGGCAGCGGCATTAAAATCCTGCACATCTCCACACACGGCTTTTACATTCCTGAGAGCGACAACGCCCCGTCCGACCAAAAGAGCAAGGAGGAACAATCGATGAACAACAGCGGGCTCTTGTTTGCGGGGGCTAATGACGCCGAGGTCAACAGACTGTTTGAAATTGCCGAATCCGGCGACGACGGAATCCTGACAGCCACTGAGATTTCGAGGCTCGACTTCCGTGGGCTCGACTTGGTGGTGCTGTCGGCGTGCGAATCGGGATTGGGCGAGATTACCGGCGAAGGCGTTTTCGGCTTGCAGCGAGGGTTCAAGAAGGCGGGTGCAAAGACCATCATCATGACCCTTTGGTCAGTTTCTGGCGAAGTGTCGAGCCTTCTGATGTCGGAGTTTTTCAAAAACCTGACGAGCGGTAAAAACAAGCGCGCCGCCTTCCTTGCCGCCCAAAAGGTTGTAAGGGAAAAATATCCAGAGCCGCTGCTGTGGGCTGCATTTGTGATGGTGGACGGAACACAAAACTACTAATCCACCCCCTCACCCACCTCCATTTTTTTATACTTTTTTGCCGCTTATTTCGTTTTTTTATATATCTTTACCCCGAAAAAAAAGTATAAACACTAATGAAAAGAATACTTTACATATTAATAATTTCCATCATCGTCCTTGTCGGCTGCAACGGCAGCAACAAGGCTACCAATGCTGCAAGTAATTCGGCGCAGCAATCTGATAAACAGGATGTTGCGCAGATTGTTTTTGCTGCAGCGAATGAGGATACCACGGTGGTGCATACCGATGGCGTTGAGTGTCAAATCTCTGTCGTCCTGTATTATGCAATGGGCGGGGCTGTTGCAGATTCAGTCAATGCCGCAATCTTGAATTGTGGCTTGATTCCGAAAAATTGTCTCGGTAGCTGTAAGACTGAGGATATGCCCAACAGGGCTAATGACATTGCCAAACATTACGTAAAATCTTTCTTGGAGAACGACCTCGATTTGCCATACGACAATCCGCAATTGTTTTTTGATGCTTATAGTAAAATGTTCTTTGGTCGCGACAGCATCATTTGTTATGAATACGGCTACGATTCATTTATGGGCGGAGTGCGCAACAATTATCAAATGGTGTCATTGAATTTTGACCTCAAGACAGGTAAATTGATAAAGCTGAAAGACTTCATCAAACCCGAGGCGGAGGGCAAAATCGCCGAATTGATTGTTGCAGATGTTATAAAACAATTTGACGACTGTACGTCGTTGCAGGATTTGCAGGACAACCATTTGATATTCAGCGAATTTGACCCATACGTCCCCGAAAATTTTGTCATCGGCAAAGATTTCGTGGAGTTCATTTACCAACACGAGGAAATTGCCCCGTATGCTGTTGGTTTTGTCACTGCAAAGATTCCGTACAAGGATTTGGAGGGATGTCTGCGATAACGATGGGGGCACGGTAGAGACGCGATTAATCGCGTCTCTACAGACAACGAAACGATAAACACATTAAAAATTAACAAATATAAATAAACCAAATCTATTATGAAGAAAAAAATCTTGCTTGGGGCGTTGGCTTTGGTGACGATTATCATTGTCATCATCGCCATTGTAGCCCATTCGCCCAAGGTCAATTGCAACGACCCGGGTTTTGCGCCGTATGTGTCGGCTTACACCGACGGAACGGTCAGCAAAAAACAGACTATCAAAGTGGTCTTAAACAGCGAGTTGGCGGGTTCGATAGACCGCAGCGTCAACCCCGACAAACTCATCAAGGCGTACCCGAAGGTCAACGGCAAATGCGCTTTTGTTGACGACAGGACCATCGAGTTCACGCCCGACGACGGATTCATATCAGGCAATGATTACGTCTTTGCCTTCAACCTCGGCAAAATCGCCGACGTGCCGGGCGACTACAAGAAATTCGTGTTCCCGGTCTCGATTATCCGTCAGGATATGAGGGTGACCATCGACGAACAGACCACAACCGACCGCCAAACTCTTAAATATCAGATGATTGCGGGTACGGTGAAGACCGCTGACGAGGAATCACTCGACAACATCAAGAAGTCAGTGAAGGCAACCCTCGGCTCCAAGGAGCTCCCGATCAATTGGCGCGACGCTGAGACCGGCAATGTCTTCGGCTTCACCATTGAGGACATCGAGCGCAAGGACGCCGCCCAAAATCTGACTATCAGTTACTTGGGCAAGTACATCGACTCCGAGTCCAAGGGCGAGAAGGTGACAATGATTCCCGCGCTCAACGAATTTGGCGTGACGAGCGTCAAGGTCTTTGAAGCGCCCTCGCAGCACATCCGCATCGACTTCACCGACCCCGTGAAGGAGAGTCAGAACCTCAACGGCCTCGTGAGCGTCTTGGAGGGCAACAGTGAAGTCAAGAATTGCAAGATAGAAGTTTCGGGCAATTCGATAAACGTCTATCCGCCTGAGCGTAAGGACGGCGAAGGTAAACTTTACCTTTCGGCGGGCATCCAAAACGTGCTCGGCGTAAAGATTGACGAAGACAAGGAATACAACATCAGTTTTGAACTCTTGAAACCGCAGGTGCGCAGCGTCAAGACGGGTCTCATCCTTCCCGACGGCGACAACGGTTTGGTGTATCCCTTTGAGGCTGTTAACCTTACGGCTGTCGATGTGACTATTATCAAGGTGTTGGAGAAAAACATCCTCAGCTACATCCGCGACTATTCCGAATATTGGAACGGCTCTAACCTCCAACAGACCGGCGTGCCCGTATTCCGCAAGACCATCCACATCGCGGACGCTGAATCAGAGGAAGTTACGGCGTGGAACCGCTATTACCTCGAGCTCTCCAAGCTCATCAAGACCGAGCCGGGCTCCATTTACAACATCAAGATTGCCTTCCGCAAGTCGCACGCGGTGTTTGATTGCGACACCTGCAACGGCGGCGACGACATCTCGATGGAGAAGGACATCGACATCAAGGATTTTGACAATTACGACGGCTATTACGAGTCCATCGACAACGGCTATTACAGTAGCGCGGGTTACAATTGGCGCAACGAGGACAACCCCTGTTACAAGATGTATTATCAGAGCAATAAGTTCCTGAGCCAAAACATCTTGGCGTCCAACCTCGGTATGATTGCCAAGAAGGGCGCCGACCGCTCGTTGCAGGTGTTTGTCACCGACTTGAAGTCGTCCTCGCCAGTGGGCAGCGCGACAGTGGAACTCTATGGTTATCAGCAACAATTGATTGCTACCGGCAAGACCGACTCCGACGGCAAGTTTGACTTTGGCAAGCAACCCAAGGCATATTTCGCCATCGCAAAGCGCGACAACGAGTACAACTATCTGAAACTCCAAGACGGACAGTCGCTCTCACTGAGCAAATTTGACATCTCCGGCAATGAAGTCCGCGACGGTCTCAAGGGCTACATCTACGGCGAGCGCGGAGTTTGGAGGCCCGGCGACAGCATCCACCTGACATTCATATTGAAGGAAGACCTCAAGAATCCGCTCCCCGACGATTATCCTGTCACCATCGACGTGCGCAACCCGCAGTCGCAACAGGTCTATAACACCACCGTTAAGAAGAACAAGAGCAATTTCTACGTCTTCAATTTCAAGACCGACGACAATGCAATTGCAGGTACTTACGACGCGACGGTTTCTTGCGGCAATTCGCGTTTCTACAAGAAACTAAGGGTTGAAAACATCCTGCCCAACCGCCTGAAAATCAATATGGACTTCAACAAGGACGTTCTCACCAACGCCGGCAACAACTGTATGATTGCGGGCAAATGGCTCCACGGCGCCACAGCCAAGGGATTGAAGGTGGACGTACAGATGAAACTCCGTGAAATCCCGCTCACGTTCCCGAAATGGGAGGGCTATTCTTTTGACGACGACAAGAAGTCCTATTACCTCGACTACGGCTACGAGGAGGTCTATGACGGCGTTTTGAACGACAAGGGCGAGACAAGGTTTGCGCCCAAATTCTCCGAAGACCTGCCGCCAAAGGTGAAGGCATATTATATGACGAGGATTTTTGAGAAGGGCGGACGTTTCAGCAAGGACGAGACCTCCATTGAGGTGCTCCCCCACTCCACCTACGTCGGCATCAAGATGCCCGACACCAAGGGTCACTGCCTCGAAGTTGACAAGGACCAACTCGTGCAGCTCGCAGTCACCGACGCCAACGGCAACGCTATGACGGGTCGCCGCGACCTCTCAATCAAGCTCTACAAGCTCGAATGGCAGTGGTGGTACGATTCCAACAATTACGTTTCGCAGTACAATTCCACCATCATCGACACCGACACCATCACCGCCGACAATGGCAAGGGCTTGTACAAGTTCAGAGTAGACTACCCGCAGTGGGGTCGCTTTATGGTGGACGTCACCGATATGAAGAGCGGCCGCAGCGCGTCGCACATTTTCTATATGGATTGGCCCGATTCGTTTGGACGCAGCCCGATGCTCAGCCAAGGCAGCACCATTGTTGAATTGGAGGCTGACAAGAAAAAATACAATGTCGGCGATATGGCTACCGTCAATATCCCCTCCTCCGACGGCGGACACGCGCTCGTGACACTCGAGACCGGCACTAAGGTCATCAAGAGCCAATGGGTGAGCACCAAGGAGGGCAAGACCGAGTTCAAGTTCAAGGTGGAGCCCGATATGGAGCCGGGAGTTTATGTATTTGTGGAACTCCTGCAGCCTCACGCTCAGACCGCCAACGACTTGCCTATCAGGATGTATGGCGTATTGCCCCTCGACATCGAGAACCCCGAGACCCATCTCGAGCCTGTAATCTCGATGCCCGACGTGCTCCAAGCCGAACAGGACGTGAAGATTACCGTTTCGGAAAAGAACAACAAGTCAATGACTTACACCATCGCGCTTGTTGACGACGGCATTCTCGACCTTACGCACTTCACCACGCCCGACCCGTGGAAGCAATTCTACTCCCGCGAGGCTCTCGGCGTCAATACAATTGATATGTACGACAATGTAATCGGCGCATTCGGCAGCAAGATTGAGCGTATGTTCTCAATCGGTGGCGACGGCGAAAGCTCGGGCAGCGGCGCGGCAAAGGCCAACAACTTTGAGACCGTCGTAGCCTTCCTCGGACCTTTCACCACCAATGGCGGCAAGGAGACACACACCGTCAAGCTCCCGAAATACATCGGCTCTGTTCGTACGATGGTAGTTGCGGGCGACGGCAAGGCTTACGGCAAGGCTGAAAAGACCACGGCGGTTACAAAACCGTTGATGATTTTTGCAACAACTCCAAGAGTGATAGGCACTTGCGAGAAGTTCAAGCTGCCTGTTATGGTATTCACCGGCGAAGACAACATTAAGAATGTCAGCGTCAAGGTGAAGGCTTCCAACGGCTTGAAAATCAATGGTCAGGCTGAACAGACCTTGTATTTTGCCCGCAAGGGCGAGCAAAACCCGACCTTCGAGATTGAGACCGGCGACGACGCAGGACTCGGCAAATTGGAGATTTCGGCGTCATCGGGCTCTCACCTCTCGCAGATGGAGCT
>JAEEGL014316143.1_pt1 | contig 17136 bp, 13 predicted proteins | sample 9134231 | NCBI WGS metagenome assembly JAEEGL01 (sample SAMN16246548, study PRJNA631951) | gut metagenome | biome: gut microbiome; feature: rumen; material: fiber-attached | host: Bos | place: Iran: Karaj | collected 2018-10
TCTTCCTTGCCTATGGAGGTACAGATAGAGGCCCTGAAGAAGATACCTGCCTTAAGAGACCTGAAGGTCTATCGTCCTGGCTATGCCATAGAGTACGATTTCTTCGACCCAACACAGCTGAAGCATTCGCTGGAATCGAAGCTGATAGAGGGACTGTTTATGGCTGGTCAGGTCAATGGTACCACAGGCTATGAAGAGGCTGGTGGACAAGGCACCATAGCAGGCATCAATGCGGCCCTGAAAGCAGGAGCGGCTGCCGGAAGTTCAGCGTGTTGCGATGGTAACGCAGCATTGACGACCTTCGAACTGAAACGCGACGAAGCCTATATTGGCGTTCTTATCGATGACTTGGTGACCAAAGGTGTGGACGAACCCTACCGTATGTTTACCTCAAGGGCAGAATACCGTATTCTGCTGCGCCAGGACGACGCTGATGCACGACTGACGGAGAAAGCCTATGAGCTTGGCATTGCCAAACGCGAACGTTACGACTGGTGGCTTGAGAAGAAACAAGCCATCGAAGAAATTGAAGCCTTCTGCAGTACGTTTGCCATTAAACCCAAGGTGGTCAATGGTGCCTTGGAAGCGATGGGCTCTACCCCACTCGTCTATGGCTGTAAGCTGGATGATCTGGTAGCTCGTCCTGAGCTGAACTTCGAGAAACTATATGCTATTGTGCCTGAATTACGTGAACGCATCGAACAACAGCCAAACCGTAAAGCGGAAATAGCCGAAGCAGCAGAGATACACATCAAGTATAAGGGCTATATTGAGCGCGAACGTCAGGTAGCTGAAAAGATGCACCGTTTGGAAAACATTAAGATTAAAGGCAAATTTGACTATCCGAACCTGTCGGCCATCTCAACAGAGGCACGCCAGAAATTGGAGAAGATACAACCTGAGACACTTGCCCAAGCCAGTAGAATACCTGGCGTATCACCCAGTGACATCAACGCCATTCTGGTACTGTTGGGGAGATAATGTTTCACGTGAAACAAAGAAATAAGAAATAATAATATAGTAACGTAAAACCAGAGATTATGAACAACAAGACTTTGATGGAGAATCTGCGTTGCATTCCTGATTTCCCAAAGAAAGGAATTAACTTCCGCGACGTGACCACACTCTACAAGAATGCTGAGTGCATGCAGATCATGATTAATGAAATGTACGAGTTGTACAAAGACAAAGGTATCACCAAAATCGTTGGTGTAGAAAGTCGAGGATTTATCATGGCTGCCGCACTTGCTGACAGACTCAAGGCTGGTGTGGTTTTGGCTCGCAAGCCAGGCAAGCTCCCTGCAACGGTAGTCAAGGAATCATTCACCAAGGAATACGGAGTGGATACCGTTGAAATGCATCTTGATTCCATCGACGAGAACGACGTAGTGCTTATTCATGACGACTTGCTGGCAACTGGTGGTACAGCAAAAGCAACATACAAACTCGTTAAACACTTCAACCCCAAACAAATCTATATGAATTTTATTATTGAAATAACAGACGAAGGACTGCATGGTCGCGATTTGTTTGAGGGAATAGTTGACGTGACGACGCTAATGGTGGTATAAATGTTTCACGTGAAACAATAGAGCATGACGAAGGAAGAAAACGAGGCAAGACTAGAGAGACTAAAGGCCATCGTCAGGTCGATGCCTGACAAGCCTGGCAGCTATCAGTACTACGATGCTGATGGCACGATTATATATGTAGGTAAAGCCAAGAATCTGAAGAACAGGGTTTCGTCTTACTTCCATACTGAGGTAGACCGTTTCAAGACAAAGGTGCTGGTTTCAAAAATACACGATATCAGCTATACTGTGGTCAATAGCGAAGAGGACGCGTTGCTGCTAGAAAATGCCCTCATCAAGAAGTACAATCCACGCTATAATGTATTGCTGAAAGACGGTAAAACCTACCCTTCTATCTGCGTCACGAAGGAGTATCTTCCTCGCATTTTCTCCACACGTACTATTAAGAAGAAATGGGGTACTTACTATGGTCCCTATTCGCATATAGGAGCGATGCATGCCATATTGGAGATGATCAAGAAACTCTATCATCCACGGCCCTGCAAACAAGCTCTTCTGAAGGAAGGCGTAGAGGGCGGAAAATATCAGGTTTGTCTGGAATACCACATCAAGAACTGTGCAGGACCATGCATCAATAAGCAGTCGTGGGACGACTACCAGAAGAACATCAACCAGGCTAGAGAAATACTGAAAGGCAACACGCGTCAAGTACAGCGAGAGCTGAAAGACGAGATGCTTCGTCTGGCAGAGGAACTGAGGTTTGAGGAAGCTGAGGAAATAAAGCGAAGGTACCTGTTGCTGGACCAGTTTGTAGCCAAAAGTGAGGTTGTCAGCCATACCATCGACAACGTTGATGTGCTCTCAATAACCAACGATGAAAAGGTGGCATTCGTCAATTATATCCACGTTTCAAATGGGCAGATTAACCAGTCGTTTACCTTTGAATATAAGAAGAAACTGGAAGAGACTGACGAAGAACTGCTGCAGCTGGCCATTGTGGAAATGAGGGAACGATTTAAGAGCAGCGCGAAGGAAATAGTGGTACCTCAGGAAGTCAACATCGACCTTGATGGAGTCACTATTACCGTTCCTCAAAGAGGCGATAAAAAGACGCTGTTAGACCTTTCGCTGATGAATGGTAAACAGTATAAGTTCGACCGTTTGAAACAGTCAGAAAAGCTGAATCCTGAGCAAAAACAAGTACGCCTGATGAAGGAGCTGCAAGACCTGCTTCACCTGCCAAAGATGCCCTATCAGATAGAGTGTTTCGATAATTCAAACATCGGTGGATCAGATGCCGTTGCAGCCTGCGTGGTCTTCAAGAAGATGAAACCCTCGAAGCAGGATTATCGCAAGTATAACATCAAGACAGTCATAGGTCCTGACGACTATGCGTCGATGAAAGAGGTTGTCTACAGGCGCTACCACCGTCTTATCGAAGAACAGCAACCCCTGCCTGACCTCATCGTGGCCGATGGAGGAAAAGGGCAGATGGAGGTGATCCGCCAGGCTGTTCAAGACCAGCTGGGACTGGATATTCCCATAGCTGGTCTGGCAAAGGACGACCGTCATCGCACCAACGAACTGCTGTATGGTTTTCCGCCTCGTGTAATTGGCATGAAGACTGATTCTGAGCTGTTCAGAGTGCTGACACAGCTGCAAGACGAGGTGCACCGTTTTGCCATCACTTTCCATCGTGATAAACGTTCCAAACACGCCCTCCATTCTGAGTTGGACGACATTAAGGGCATAGGTCCAAAGACGCGCGATGAGCTGCTAAAGGCCTTAAAATCGGTCAAACGCTTAAGAGAATCGGAACTTTCTGATATTGAGAAGGTTATAGGCTCGACTAAAGCGAAGATCATCTTCAACCATTTTCATCCGAAATCGTAAGGTAACTGAGTGCCAGTCAGTCGGTAACTGAAGGCTGCTCAGTCGGTAACCGAATGCCCTTCAGTCGGTACCTGATTTTTGGTTGGTACCATTTAAGGACAGCAAAGAGAAAAAACGACGGCATATCTTTGGCTGAATCAGAAAAATGTGTTAACTTTGCAACCATGAGAGTAGTTGTACAACGAGTTAGTAAAGCCAGCGTCACAATTGATGGTGCTGTGAAATCCGCCATTGGTCAGGGTTTCCTCATCCTGCTGGGCATCTGCGACGAAGACACGATGGAAGACGTTGACTGGCTGGTGAAAAAGATAGCAAACCTGCGCGTTTTTGGCGACGAGAACGACGTGATGAATCGCTCCATTTTGGATGTTCAAGGCGAGGCTCTGGTGGTCAGCCAGTTCACACTCTACGCAAGCTACAAGAAAGGTAATCGTCCCTCATGGTTCAGAGCAGGCTCGCACGAGCACTCTATCCCACTCTACGAAGCTTTCTGCACCCAGCTTTCAGAAGCCATAGGCAAAGCTGTCGGCACAGGCGAGTTTGGTGCTGATATGAAGGTTGAACTGCTGAACGATGGCCCTGTAACGATATGTATGGACACTAAAAACAAAGAATAAAACGATGAAGAAGTACCTCAGAGAAATCGAACTATCAGGCGTCATATTGGTCGTCATTGGCATTGTCTGTTCAATGATTTGGGGCTATGGCGTAGGCATGTGGCCATGTACTGTCGGACTGGTCTGCTGGCTCGTCAGCTTTCTTTATAAGGCCTTCTATTGGGAAACCTATGCTCGCGAGAACAAGCAGAACATCATCATCCTGCTTATCGCTATCTTTTTTCTGATCATAAAAATGCTTGTCAGATGACTATAAAGGAAGCCCAACTTGCTGTTGACCGATGGATCAAGACATATGGTGTACGCTACTTCTCAGAACTGACCAACATGGCTGTTCTGACTGAAGAAGTAGGCGAGTTGGCTCGCGTCATAGCGCGCAAATATGGTGATCAGAGCTTTAAGGAAGGTGAAAAGGATAATCTTGGCGAGGAGATGGCTGATGTACTGTGGGTCCTGCTGTGTCTTGCAAACCAGACTGGCGTCGACCTCACAGAAGAACTGCAGAAGTCTATAGAGAAAAAGACCAAGCGAGACAAAGAACGACATATTAATAACAAGAAACTAAAATAACTATTACAACTATGAAAGAACTTGAGAATAAGTATGAAAAGGCGTTAGGCCTTTACAACTGCGAGATTTCTGACGATGACGTGAAGGCTGCTGTCCGCAAGATTATTGCTGAAAAAGTGCCACAGAATGATACCCAGGAGGTCAAGAAGTTCCTGATGGGTAGCGTGGAGCTGACAACCTTGAAGACCACTGACTCAGAGGAAAGCGTTATGGCTTTTACAGAGCGCGTCAACGACTTTGACGAGCAATATCCTGAACTGCCTCACGTTGCCACTATTTGCGTCTATCCGTGCTTTGCCAAGACTGTCAGCCAGACGCTCGAGGTTGATGGCGTGGAGATTGCCTGCGTATCAGGCAGTTTCCCTTCATCACAAGCCCTCATCGAGGTTAAAGTGGCAGAGACGGCACTGGCCATCAAAGATGGCGCAACAGAGATTGACATCGTCATGAGCGTAGGTAAATTCCTGAGTGGAGACTACGAGTCGGTAGCCGATGAAATCGCCGAATTGAAAGCCGTCTGTGGCGAGAAGAAGATGAAGGTCATTCTTGAAACAGGTTGTCTGAAGACTGCCGCAAACATCAAGAAAGCCTCCATACTTGCCATGTATGCTGGTGCTGACTATATCAAGACCTCAACAGGCAAGTTGGAGCCAGCTGCAACGCCAGAGGCTGCCTACGTCATGTGTCAGGCCATCAAGGAGTACTATGAGAAAACTGGCATTCAGATTGGTTTCAAGCCTGCTGGTGGACTGAACACGCCGATGGATGCAGTCATAATGTACACGATTGTAAAAGAAGTCCTGGGTGAGAAATGGCTGACCAACCAGTGGTTCCGCATGGGAACAAGCCGTCTGGCCAACCTGCTGCTGAGCGAAGTGATAGGCCACGAAACGAAGTTCTTCTAAGCAAAAAAAGGGGGAGCAACGAAATTGCTCCCCCACCCTTCTTAATAGTTTCGTTGAACAACGTAATCGACATAGGCTGTCAAGGATTCCTTGATAGCCTTTTCCTTAACGTTTTCATCGATATACTCCATACAGAGACGGCTGAAGCGCTGCATCTGCTGTTCAGCATACTCTATACCACCCTGCTGCTTTGTAAATTCAACTAAAACAGCGATTTCATCTTTGTTGATGGTGCCTGCCTTGACCTTTTTGGCAAGGGTATGCATCGACTCAAAGTCAGTATGATTAAGCGCATAGATGACAGGTAGCGTCAGCTTGCCCTCAGTCATATCATTGCCTGTGGGCTTACCTATCTCCTTAGAGTCGAAATAATCGAAGATATCGTCACGAATCTGGAACATAATGCCCAGGTTCTGACCAAATTGCTTGGCTTTCAACATCTCCTGTTCGCTGGCGCCTGCCGACAGAGCTCCTATGGCAGCACAAGCCTCAAAGAGCGCTGCTGTCTTTTGCTGGATAACCTGATAGTAGACATCCTCGTTAATCTCCTGATTCTGAATGTTCGACAGCTGCAGAATCTCACCAGCAGCCAGCGTTCTGCCCAACTCTGCCAAATATTCTATGATGCGCTGATTGCCTGTAAGGGCTACATGAAGCAAAGCAGTAGAAAGAATATAGTCACCCACCAGGACAGCTACCTTATTATTATAGCTGGCATTGACAGAGGCCTGTCCTCGACGTTCAGAACTCTCATCTACCACGTCATCATGTACCAGAGAAGCAGTGTGTAACAGTTCCAAACCCACAGCCGAATGCTGCGTAATTTCAGACACTTTACCATAGTTCTTGGCCATCAGTAAGGTCAAGATGGGACGCATACGCTTTCCCCCACGCTGACGAATATGGTTCAGTACTGAACCCAGCATACCATCCGGATGGCTCAGAGCACTTTCAAAGAGGGCGATGAAATCGTCCAAATCCTGCGTGATTGATTGCTTGATAAGACTTAAATATTCCATCTGACTAATAATTTTCCTACAAAATTACATAAAATAATTGGATAATGGCAAATTTTTTAGTAATTTTACGCGAAAATTGAATATTGTTATGGATAAACTATTCCTATTAGACGCTTATGCGCTGATTTACAGGTCGTATTATGCCTTCATCAAAAACCCTCGTATCAACTCGAAGGGACTGAACACATCAGCCATTGTTGGTTTTGTCAATACCCTCCAAGAGGTGCTCACCAAAGAGCAGCCCACTCACCTTGGCGTAGCCTTTGACCCACATGGTCCTACCTTTCGCAGCGAGGCCTACCCTGCCTATAAGGCGCAACGTGAAGCCACACCTGAAGACATCCGCAAGGCTGTGCCTATCATCAAAGATCTCTTAAGGGCCTGGAATATCCCTATCCTTCAAGTCGATGGCTTCGAGGCTGACGATGTCATTGGCACGCTGGCCACTAAAGCAGGCGAACAAGGCATTACCTCCTATATGCTGACGCCAGATAAAGACTATGGTCAGCTGGTCAACGATAAAGTCTTCATATATCGTCCTCGGCATGGAGGTGGTTATGAAGTGATGGGTCCTGAAGAAGTTAAAGCAAAATACGCCATTCCATCGACTGCAGCAGTCATTGACCTGTTGGCTCTGATGGGTGACTCGGCTGATAACTTCCCAGGCTGTCCTGGTGTGGGAGAGAAGACAGCTGTCAAACTCATCAACGACTTTGGAACCATCGAAAGTCTCATTAGTCGGACTGAAGAATTGAAGGGAGCCCTGAAGACTAAGGTGGAAACTCATATCGAAGATATCAAGCTCTCAAAATTCCTGGCTACCATCAAAACTGATGTTCCTATCGAACTCAAGATGGACGAGTTGAAGGTAACGGAGCCCAATGAGGTAGAATTAGGTAAACTGATGGAGGAATTAGAGTTCAAGACCCTTGCGGCTAAGATTCTTAAAAAACCTGAAGTTAAGCCAAAACCTGTTAATGCACAACTCGATTTGTTTGCCGATTTCGCTACCGAAGGGTCGAATGAGCCAGAATTCTCAAGTTTTGAGACCTTAAAAACCGTGCCTCATGTCTATAAACTTATTGATAATGAAGAAGATGCAAAATCTCTTTATGACTTTTTTAGGACAAAAGATTTTCTTGTTTTAGATACTGAAACCACTTCAACCTCTGCAATCGATGCCGAATTAGTGGGTTTGAGCTTCTCAGTAGAGGAACACAAGGCCTTTTATGTCTCTATTCCTGCCAATCGTGAAGAAGCGTTGCGAATTGTTAATATCTTTAAACCACTCTATGAGGACGAGAGGATACTTAAGATTGGACAGAACCTAAAGTACGACCTTGAAGTGTTGCGCAACTATGGCGTTGAGTTAAAAGGTAAGATGTGGGATACGATGATTGCCCACTATCTTATTCAACCAGAACTGCGTCACAACATGGATTATATGGCTGAAGTTTATCTTCACTATCAGACCATTCACATTGACGAACTGATCGGACCCAAGGGTAAGAACCAGCGAAGCATGCGCGACCTGGACCCCAAGGATGTCTATGAATATGCCTGTGAAGACGCAGACATCACGCTGCAACTCAAGAATAAGCTGGAACCAGAGCTGAAGAAACATGAGTGCGAGGATCTTTTCTATCAGATAGAGATGCCCTTGATGCCTGTGCTGGCAGAAATGGAGATGAATGGCGTACGACTGGATACTGACTCATTAAAGGAGACCTCCGTTCAGTTTACCCAACGAATGCTTGACCTTGAAAAACGTATTTATGAGCTGGCTGGTGGCGAATTCAACATTGCCTCACCCAAGCAGGTAGGCGAAATACTGTTTGACAAGCTGAAGATAGTTGAAAAGGCCAAGAAGACCAAGACTGGACAATACGTCACTTCGGAAGAAGTACTGCAGCAACTGAAAAACAAGCACGAAATAGTGGCTGACATCTTAGAGCATAGAGGTCTTAAGAAACTCATAGGAACATATATCGATGCATTGCCAAAACTTATTAATCCTCGCACTGGTCATATCCATACCTCTTTCAATCAGACCATTACAGCTACAGGACGCTTATCATCCTCTGACCCCAACCTACAGAATATTCCCATCCGTGGCGAGGATGGCAAAGAGATTAGAAAAGCTTTTATTCCTGAACCTGGCTGCTTGTTCTTCTCTGCAGACTACAGCCAGATAGAGCTGCGCGTCATGGCTCATCTGAGCAACGATAAGAATATGATAGAAGTCTTTCAAGAAGGCAAAGACCTGCATGCTGCCACAGCTGCCAACATCTATAAGAAAAGCATTGATGAGGTTACACGCGATGAACGTACCAAGTCAAAACGTGCTAACTTCGGCATCATCTATGGTATTACCGTCTTTGGTCTGGCTGAACGCCTGGACATTCCTCGCGATGAAGCTAAGATGCTGATCGACGGATACTTCCAGACCTTTCCACAGGTTCATAACTATATGGAACAGGCCAAGGAAGTTGCTCGACAGAAAGGCTACGTCACTACCCTATTCGGACGTCGTCGTTATCTGCCTGATATCAATAGTGCAAACAGTGTCGTTCGTGGTTTTGCCGAACGTAATGCCATCAATGCTCCTATCCAGGGTACTGCTGCTGACATCATCAAGGTGGCCATGATACACATTTTCCAGCGCTTCAAGACAGAATGCATACGTTCAAAGATGATTCTCCAGGTTCACGACGAACTTAACTTCTCTGTCTATCCGGAAGAGAAAGAAAAGGTGGAGCGTATCGTTATCGAAGAGATGCAGAATGCCATTGAACTTCTTGTTCCGCTGGTTGCTGACAGCGGTTTTGGCGACAACTGGTTAGAGGCCCACTAATCCCTCGTCAGCTATTGGTCATGGAATGTCGTCTGTTTACTTCAGAAAAAGCGCTTCTGCAAACTTATAGATAATGATGCCGGCAGTGACAGAAACGTTCATGGAGTGCTTCGTTCCTAACTGTGGAATCTCCAGACAGCCATCAGAGGCATCGACCACTTCCTGATGAACGCCCTTTACTTCATTACCCAATATGACAGCGTATTTTTGAGTCCGCTGAGGCACGAACGTCTGCAGCTTGGTGCTGTGTTCCACCTGTTCCACAGAAAGCACCGTATAGCCCTGTTTTCGCAGTTCAGATACTGCATCAAGTGCTGTATTAAAGTAACGCCAGCTTACACTTTCCTCTGCACCAAGGGCTGTCTTGTGGATTTCCGTTGAAGGTGGTGTCTGGCAAATGCCACACAGATACACACTTTCCACACGAAAAGCGTCACACGTACGGAACACGCTGCCGATATTGTACATGGAACGTACATCGTCCAAGACGACAATCAGCGGTAGTTTCTCAGCTTGCTGGAATTCCTCGACAGTAAGCCGTTGCATCTCTATGGTTCGTATCTTTCTCATTCTGACTGCAAAGGTACGAAATAATTCATAATTCATCATATTTAATCCATAATAACTACTCAATTATTTTACTGTTGATAAGTATGTGGATAACTTGGTGGATAAATAGCGAATAATGAGTAAATATCCCATCACTCCCCTACCCGATTGTGGATTTTAGGGATAAAATACAAGGTAAATCATAACTTTTCCACCGAAATTGGCAAGAAAAAGATATAAACTTAGTAATTTTGCACCGAAAAAGAGAATTGTGGATAAACTACTTATACTGCTAAAAATCAAAAGGTAAGTATTAACAAAGGCAGTGAGTAACGCAACAAAAGAGGTGGATAAACTTTCTGGCAAGAAAAAGCCTAAAAAGTTTTGCACATATCAACGCTGTATCATCCTAATCATTTCTCTTTAAAAGAAAAAATAAAAAGAAATTAAATAATAATGTGATGTTGAAAAAGGAGTGGATAGAACAAGGTTTCATTGATGAACCTGTTTCAGAGAACATTGATCTGAAGGCTGAAATACGTAAGATGTGCAAGGAGAAAGATGCAATCATCCTGGCGCACTACTATACCATTGGCGACATTCAGGATATAGCCGACTTTGTGGGCGACTCACTGGCTTTGGCTCGTAAGGCAGCAGAGACGAATGCAAGAATAATGGTGATGTGTGGTGTACATTTTATGGCAGAAACGTGCAAGCTGCTATCACCAGATAAGACTGTGCTTTGTCCTGACTTGAATGCAGGCTGTTCACTAGCTGACTCATGTAAGGCTGATGACCTTCGTAAATATAAGGAGGAACATCCTGGCTATCAGGTTATTTCTTATGTCAATACCACTGCTGCTGTCAAGGCTTTGACAGATGTAGTCGTTACCTCTGGCAATGCCAAGAAAGTCGTTGACCAATTGCCTCAGGATGCTAAGCTTATCTTTGGTCCTGACTACAATTTGGGTAATTACATCAATGAGGTGACAGGCCGGCAGATGTTGCTTTGGAATGGCGGCTGTCATGTTCATGAGCGTTTCTCAGTAACAAAGATCGTTGAACTCAAGAAGCAATATCCTGCTGCTATCGTCATGGCTCATCTGGAATGTAAGGGTCCTGTTTTGGCATTAGCTGACGTCAAGGGAAGTACGGCTACGATGCTGAATTATGCTCAGCAGAGTGAAAAGAAGCAGTTTATCGTGGCCACAGAGGCTGGTATTTTGCACGAGATGCAACGAACGTGTCCTGACAAGGAGTTTATCCCTGTGCCTCCTGAAATCAGCGAGAGCGACCAAAATATGGATAATGTATCAGGCGCTGATAAGGTCAGCGCATGTGGCTGTAATGAGTGCCAGTACATGAAGATGAACACCCTACTGAAAATCTACAACTGTTTGAAGTACGAATGGCCAACTGTCGAGGTTGATGCTCAGATAGCCAAAGACGCTGTCAAGCCTATAGAAAAGATGCTGGAGTTGAGTTAAGCTCCAGCATCTTTTCTATATGAATTAGTTTGTGTTATTTCACAACATATTTCCTTCCCTGACTGATATAGAATCCCTTCCCGACTGAATGGGTTTCAATACCTAAGAGATTATAAGTCTTATGATGGTCTTCGCTGGTGGGATGAATATGAATAGAAGTATTTATTTTGCTTATCTTTTCATCAAGTAGCTGAAGATGATTATTGAACCAGTCAAGTGCAAGGTCAGCGTCTTCTTTGACAGTTCTCATTTCGCTGTTCCATCTTTGTACATGCAGTTCTCTTGACAGTTGCAAGGCCTTTGCTTCTTCAGAGTCTATATAGGTATTGATGAATGCTGCCAGCTGTTCTCGTAAAGTTGTCTTCACCTCATTCCAAAGCTGCTGATAGGTTTCTGTGAAATGCCTATTCGTGCTACTGAACAAGTCCTGATAATAGAAATCATAGCTACTGTCGTGATACCTCGAGAAGTCTCCCTCAGGCATTTTCATGATGGTATCGAAGTCCCAGAGATTACCCATTTCCAAAAGACTGCTTTGGGTATCATCATATTTCATCACATAGAGGTTGCTACCTCCTGAATCCCATGTTCCAAGAATATCATGAGCCAGAAGCCATCTGGCAAAAGAAGCAACGTTGATGTATTGTTCGTAGGTACCATCCTTTATGCTTTGCTCTGCACTGTTGATGTAACTCTGAATGTATTGTTGCTGCTCTTGCGTGACATCATCTTCGTCAGGATATTTCCAGGTCCATCTATAGCCCTTATAAGGTTCAAAATATGGAGTGGCAAAGTAGTGATCCTCACTCCACCAATAGGCATCTCTTTCAACAATATATCCTGTTTTCTTGCTGACATTGAGTCGACAGTCGCTATTACGTTCAACAGACTCTATGAGCAGGTAACAACCCTGATATTCATTATTGAGGAATACATTACAAGGCTTGTATGATGGTGTCCAAGGCAAGTCGAGCAGTTCGTTCACCTTCAGGCCTATCATGGTATTCAGGCTTGTGGCATCTCTCAGCAGGCGCCAGTTTTTGTCTTCGTATTTGTCGTCATTTCTGTTCAGCAAGTCAGCCTTCTTCTGCAGTTTGATCTTATAAGGCTTATTGTCTTCGAACGAGCTGGTATTGCCGTTAATTCTAATCGTTGCCCCACTGACACCTTTCTCGTAGTCACCACTATCATAAAGTGTCTTGCCTGAATGTGAAATGATGACTCGGCAGGGTACTTTATTCTGATTAATACAGGTTGCCCCCATACATCCTTCAGGAGCATCAGCAAAGTCGCAGGTAGGCATCTCACCGTCTTTAGTGATAATCTCAACGATATCGAGCCCTAAATGGCTGACTGCCGACAAATCAAAGGTATCCTGAGCAAAGGTATGACAGCTGAATAATACTATGAAACAAGCAAGAATACCTCTTTTCATTACTATCTTATTATGGCTATTTTGCATACCGTTCCCTTATTGCCGTCGCTGGTGGCAGTGGCTACCATATAGACGCCTGATGCCACCCGTTTGCCGTTCTTGTCACAACCATCCCATGTAAAGGTTCCTCCATTACTCTTTCCTGATGCCACCAAAGCACCATTAGCAGCCAGAATCTTCACATCGGCATTAAGTGTAAGACCAGTAATGGTAATCAGTCCTGTATAGCTTGGCTCGACAGGGTTAGGATAAGCCCACACGTTATCGCTTGTCATCTCTGTATTGGTTGTAGTGGCATCGCTGACATAGGAGCATAAGCCTTTATCCGTCCCAAAGAATACCTCTCCAGTATGGTCATTGATGGCTATTGACTCGATGACATTACTAAGCAGCTTGCTGTTATCTATCGTAAAGTGCTGTTCCTGTGTGTTGTTGTCAGCACTGATCAAGTATACACCGTTGCCATTGGTGCCAAACCACTTACGGCCAGCCTTGTCGATAGCCATACACGTGATGTCAATACCAGCCAGCAGATAGTCAGCATAGTCAGTACCATCGTTTCTAGGAACTTTATACTGAATGACGCCTAACGTGTTGTCAGCCATCTCGTTTGAGGTGATATAGACAGGGCCCATATTCGTGCCTATCCAGATGTATCCGTTCAAGTCTTCGTCGATGCAGTTGACAATGATATTATCGCCAAGACTGGCTCCGTCTTCGTTGACAAACCTATTGAATTTTACGATGGTTTCGTCTTGCCTATTGTAGCAGAAGAAGGCAGGATGGTCGCTGTGTTTATTGACAAACCACAACAGTCCTCTGCTGTCGATGATGCTTCCCACCATGCCACGCATGGCTTTGCCAGGCTTGTCAATCAGTGCATTGTTCATAAAGCTGCTCCATTCTCCATTGGCACTGCGCATGATGATGGCGTTTGACGATGCGCTGTTCAGACAGTACATGTTACCCTGCTTGTCATAGACGATACCATCTGTTCTGACGTATGACGGACTGCCGTTGCTGGCTGCCGACTCAAAATAGTCAGTATTACCCTCTGTATAGTTATTCTGGAATATGCCATTCTGGAATTCATACAGTCCTGAACACGAAGCCACCATGATGTGTTTACTGTTCAGAGGGTCAATGGCTATAGCGTTCACATCATTGTAGGCATCGGCAAAGGCAGGTTTAATATCGTCTTGGAAGATGGTCCATTCTTTATTGCTTTCCAGAACCTGTATGGTACCTGGCCGTTGGAAGTTACCAAACTGATACCACCCTCCCCCAACGGTATAGAGCGTGTTGTCGTGCACCTTCATATTGAAGAAGTAGTTGTATTTTGGTCCTCCAGGCTTCAGCGTTGAAACAAGCTGGTAGTTATCCTCATAGTCGCTGTTGCTCTGCTCGAATGAAGGCGTAGCACTACTCTCTTTCCAGCTCGATTTATCGATGAGGTTATCAGTAAGCAATGCAGCCAGCACCCCCTGCTCAGTCTGGGCATAGATGGTACTGCCATTGATGGTCACAGCCGTTACAGGCATTCCAAGCATGTACGACTCACTGACTTCAGCGTCTTTGACATTCAGCTTTACAATACCAAAGCCACAGCTCAGATAGGCATATTGGTTATAAATATAGATGTCGTTGATGCTCTTGTCGCCAGTAATGGCTTTACTGTATATGTCGCTGATGTTGGTAATGTTGCCATTGGTTTCTACGAGGTCAATATTGGTGTTGGCATAGACGGCTATGAGGCGCCTGGCTTGCTGACACCAGCGTATCTGACTGATAAAGGTGTCGTTAAGTCCGTTAATCTTATCGTAGGTAGTGATGGAGTTGTCAGACTTATTATACTGATAGAGGTTGTTTGATGCCAGCACAAAGAGCTCATTGCCTGCTGCCTGGATTTGCTGCACATCATGGTATGCCAGATAGTTGCGCCATGTGCCAATCTGCGCGCTGACAGGACTGAATAAAAGGGCAAAGAGAATGATGAAAGAGGCAGTAAGGAACTTTGCAAGCTTCTCTGTGGCCTTGGCACGATGACTGATCTTATTCTTGGTGTCAGCTCCCAGTTCAGCAAAGGTCTTATCGTAGCCCTCAGGCTTGAAGATGGGGTCGTAGCCAAAGCCCTCTGCCCCACTCTTCTGGTGTGTTATCTCACCATCGACGATGCCTTCAAACCGATGTATCTGCTTAACACTGGTACAGCCACAAGGACAGACGTCCTTCTTCTCTACCAAAGCAATTACTGTACGGAATCGGGCCTTGCGATTGTCATTGTCCTGCAATTCGCGAAGCAGGCGTGCCATATTGGCCTCAGAGTCATGTTCCAAAGCAGGGTTTTCCAATGCTGCATAGCGTGCACTATACACGCCAGGAGCACCGTTCAGAGCTTCTACCTCCAGGCCTGTGTCGTCAGCAAAGCAGCTCAGGTGGTATTTATTGTAGACGTATTCAGCCTTCTGCAGGGCGTTTTCCTCCAGTGTCTGACCAGTCTCTGGAATGTCCTCATGACAGCCTATGTCAGCCAGCGAGACGACCTCAACCTTTGTTCCAAGGATAGCTCTTATCTCGTCAAGCTTATGCTGGTTGTTTGTGGCAAAAACAATCTTCATCCTTTAGTTTGACTTCTTCTCTTGCTTAATCTTAACTTTCATCTCATCGAAGCCCTCGCCATAGACGCCAATGACGCTCGACTGCGATACAAAGGCGTTAGGGTCAATCATCTTGATAAGACGGAAAATATACACGCTCTCGTTCTTCTTGGCCAGAATACAGAGCACCTTGCTTTGCTTGCCCGTATACCATCCGTGTCCGTCAAGAATGGTCACACCATGATTCATCTCCGTACCTATGGCATTGGCTATCTCCTGCCATTTCTCAGTGAATATCATGAACTGCACAGACTGTCTTCGTGCATTCATCACGTAGTCGAGCACGTAGTTCTCCATAGCCATCACGCAGAAGCCGAACATCACCTTGTGGGCACGCTCCAGATAGGTGCCAAACTGTGGGAAGAACATACAGGAGCCTATGATGCAGAAGTCTGCTGCAATCAGTACGCTGCCCAGCGAGATGTTGTGGTATTTGTTCACTGAGGCGGCAATAATGTCAGTACCGCCTGTCGAGCCGTTATGCATGAAGACGGTAGCCAGAGCAATACCAGTAATCACACAGCCAATGATCATCGACATGAAGTCCTGTCCCTCGCCCATCAGCTTGAAAGGCAGTCCGTTAGCCTGTTTGGGTATAATCTCCTGGGCAAACATCAGCATGAAGTAGAGGGTGAAGATGGCAAAGATGGTCTTCATCAGGAACTTTACACCCAGTATCTTCAGTGCCACCACCAGCAGGACGCCATTGATGATGATATAGGTATTCTCCAGATGGAAGCCTGTGGCATAGTAGATGATGGCCGACAGACCTGTTATGCCTCCTGCCACTATCTGGTAAGGCATCAGGAAGACGGTAAAGGCTATGGTATACATGGCGAGTCCAAGGGCTATAAATGAATAGTCCTTGATCTCGTTCCATATCATTCTGTGTCGTTCAGTCATTTTACTTCTTGAAGACGATGTTCACCATACGCTTAGGGACGATGATAACCTTCATGATGTCACCCTCGATGTACTTCTTCGAGCGCTCATCGTTGAGCACAGCGTCCTGAATGGACTGGTTGTCGGCATCAGCAGCAAACTCCATGTCGAAGCGCGTCTTGCCATTGAAGGCCACACCCAGCTTGACACTGTTCTCTACCAGATATTCCTCGTTCCACTCAGGCCACTTGGCGTCGCAGACACTACCATTCTCTCCCAGAGCCTCCCAGAGCTCTTCAGCGATGTGGGGAGCAAAGGGAGCAATGAGGATTACCAGCATACGAAGAACGTCGCGATTCTTGCACTTCTGCTGAGCCAGCTCGTTGACGCAGATCATAAAGGCAGAGATAGAAGTGTTGTAAGAGAACACCTCGATGTCCTGTGTCACCTTCTTGATGAGCTTATGGACGCTCTTCAGGGCCTCCTTCGAGGGTTGGTTGTAGTCAATAAGCAAATCTCCCTTTGGATTCTCACGACTGTTGCCATAGAACAGGGCCCAGAACTTCTTCAGGAAGCGGTGGCAGCCGTCAATGCCGTTGGTGTCCCAAGGCTTTGACTGCTCGACAGGACCCAAGAACATCTCATACAGGCGCAAGGTGTCAGCTCCATACTTCTCGACAATCATATCCGGATTGACCACGTTGAACATCGACTTCGACATCTTCTCGATGGCCCA
>JAEEGL015708574.1_pt1 | contig 17136 bp, 16 predicted proteins | sample 9134231 | NCBI WGS metagenome assembly JAEEGL01 (sample SAMN16246548, study PRJNA631951) | gut metagenome | biome: gut microbiome; feature: rumen; material: fiber-attached | host: Bos | place: Iran: Karaj | collected 2018-10
AATGCGCTGTACAAGACGGACAATTTTGACAAAAAATATGAATATGCCAAGCACTGTTATGCCAGTGGCAAATACACAAGGGCATCATTATTGCTACAACAGGTGGTCACCATCATGAAAGGCTCTGATAACGGCCAAGAATGCTTGTTTATGCTCGCGATGTCAACCTATTTGGGAAAAGACTATGAAACGGCATCACAGTATTTCAGAAAATATTATACGTCCTATCCCAGAGGCACTTACGCGCAGCAGGCATCTTTCTATATCGGCGAGAGCCTTTATGAGAGTACGCCCGAACCAAGACTCGACCAGACTCCTACCATCGCAGCCATAGCCGCTTTCCAAGAGTTTCTCGACCTCTTCCCGGATGCCTCTATGAATCTCAAGGAAAAAGCGCATAAACGTTTGTTTGAATTGCAGGATAAACTGGTGCAGAAAGAACTCAATTCGGCAAGATTATACTACGATTTGGGGTCTTATTTCGGTAACAGTAGTGGTGAAGGTTCCGCCAGCAACTACGAGTCGTGCATCATCACAGCTCAAAATGCCATTAAGGATTTTCCCTACAGTTCAAAAAGGGAAGACTTCGCTTACTTAATCATGAAAAGTAAGTATCAACTGGCCACTCAAAGTGTGGAGTCTAAAAAACTTGAACGGTTCCGCGATGCGGAAGACGAGTGCTACGGTTTCCTCAACGAATATCCCGACTCTGAATACACCAAAGAGGCAGAGAAATACATTGCTGTCTGCAAAAAGCACATCAAAGACTAATCCCTCTATCTCCCTTTATCTCCCTCTATCTCCCTTTATCTCCCTCTATCTCCCTTTATCTCCCTCTATCTCCCTCTATCTCCCTTTGAATACTATTTTTAAATTCTAATTTTATAATATTCCAAAAATGGATTACAAGAAATCAAAAGCTCCGGTCAACACCGTGACACGTAACATCATGGACCTCTGCGAAGAAACAGGCAATATTTACGAAAGTGTCGTCATTATCTCCGAGAGAGCCAACCAGATTTCAGCACAAATCAAGCAGGACCTGAAAAAGAAACTCGATGAGTTCGCTTCATACAATGACAGCCTTGACGAGGTGTTCGAAAATCGTGAGCAGATTGAAATCTCACGCTATTATGAGAAATTGCCGAAACCCACATTGCTTGCAACTCAGGAGTTTGTCGATGGCAATGTCTATTGGCGCGAAAAAGATGCCGCTAACGATTAAACGAACGTCACGATGATACAACGCATACAAACAGTTTATCTGCTGTTGGCATTAGCAGCCACGATTCTCTGTCTCATCAATCCCGTGGGAATCTATCATTTCGACGCGCTTGGCACAACAGATGCAACGATGTATAATCTGTTCCTTGCGCAGGGCGAGGCAAAATCTTTTACGGTATGGCCGATGTTCGCATTGCTGCTCTTGACCTGTCCGCTGACCATACTCGCCATCTTCCTCTTTAAAAACAGGAAGTTTCAAGCCAGGGTATGCGCATACAATATCCTTTTGTGCCTCGTATGGATAGCTGTCATCGTGATCTTCGGTTATGTGAATAAACCCGAGGGATCGCAGTTCACTCCTTTCTTGTGGGCTTCTTTGCCGGGTGTTGCTCTCATTTTCCACGTCCTGGCAAGAAAGGCCATCATCCACGATGAAAAGCTCGTACGTGCCGCCGACAGAATCCGATAGTATTTAGTGGCATCAAAACGATCAAACAATAAAAGGTGCAACCTCTACGGTTGCACCTTATATTTTTTTGATTGTAATTATTGAATAAATAATCTCTGAGAGTTATTTGATGGCATTCTTCAGGGCATCAGCACCTTTCTGAATGGCATCTTTGCCAGCTTGCTTGGCAGCGTCAGCAGCAGCGGCGGGAGCTTCCTTGACAGCTTGAGCGGCCTTGTCTGCAGCTTGCTTCACGTCCTCAACGGCTTTCTCACCAGTTTCCTTGGCACCTTCAACAGCACCTTCAACAGCGCTCTTGGCTCCTTCAACAGTCTCTTTTGCGCCTTCAGCAGCACCTTCAACGGCAGCAGCGGCAGCGTCAGCACCCACCAACTTAGAAATGTCGATGCTGCTCACATTGTCAATCAGACCGCTCACCACGGCGTTGTCACCAATGAATGCCTTGATGTCAGCAGCTTTCTCCTTCAGGAAGTTCTGTGCTTTCTCGATGTACTCCTTGAATTTCGGGTCAGCAGCCTTCTCTTTCACTGTGTTCAGAAGAGCCTCTAACTTGCTCTGGTCCTTAGCAGCAACAGCCTCACCCAATGCAATAGCGGGGTCAGAAGCGGGATCAATAGCATCGGCAACAGCAGTTGTGTCAGCTTTCTCTGTTTTCTGCTCTGTACCTTCAGCAGCCTTGTTTTTGCAGCCGGTCAGACACAAACCAACCACTGCAAGTGCCATAAATAAAACTTTTTTCATGATTTAAAAATTTGATTAGTAAAACAATTGTTTTTAAAAACGAGGCAAAGATAAGTGATTTATAAATAGGTTGTTCCTTTTATTTATATTTTTTAACGCAATTTTAACGACTAACTTCAAAAAACAACGTCTTTTCCCTCTATCTCCGTCATCGCAGCAGTCTTTTCTCTCCCTCAATTTCTGTCTTTGACGCTATCTTTCCCCTGTGTTCTTGGTCTCTTTCTTCCACCTTTTATCCTTAAAACCCACTTTTTTTCTTCATTTCTAAAAAAACTTCCCCAAAAATTTGGTCAGTACAAAAAATCATCGTACTTTTGCAACCGCATTCAACGAAGGAGGCTCCCTAGCTCAATTGAATAGAGCATCTGACTACGGATCAGAAGGTTGTGGGTTTGAATCCCGCGGGAGTCACTTAAAGGAAAGGCTGCAAGTTACTTGCAGTCTTTTTCTTTTTGTGGTAAGGCCATCTATCACTTAACCATCTATCTCACTCAGTTCCAGCCAACGCATGGTTTTCTCGTCCAGTTCATCGGTAAGCTCTGGCAGGCGTTTGCTCATGGCGGTGATCACTTCGACGGACTGCTCGGTACCACAAAGGGCGGCTTCAATTTGCGATTTCTCCGTTTCCAATGCTGCTATGTCTTTTTCCAACTGTTCAAACTCCGTCTTTTCCTTATAGGTCATTTTACGGCGCCGCGCAGACGGGGCTGATTTTGTGGTGTCATCTGACGGGGTGGGGGAAACTTTCTCTTTCTGCCGTGGCTGTTCATCTTGCAAAGCAAGCCATGAACGATATTGGCTGTAATTGCCCGGGAAGTCTTTGATCTCACCATCTCCTTTGAACACTAACAGATGGTCCACCACCTTGTCCATGAAGAAACGGTCGTGACTCACCACGATGACGCACCCGGGGAAGTCGATAAGATATTCTTCTAAAATCTGCAGTGTCTGTATGTCAAGGTCGTTGGTTGGCTCATCTAAAACCAAAAAATTCGGGTTCTTCATAAGCACCGAACAGAGGTAGAGTTTCCGCTTCTCACCACCGCTGAGCTTATACACATAATTATATTGCTCTTCGGGCGAGAACATGAAATGTTGCAAAAACTGCGAGGCACTCAGGTGCTTGCCTCCACCCATGTCGATATATTCCGCGATATCCCGTATCACATCAATCACCCGCTGGTCTTCACGGAATTTCAGGCCCTCCTGCGAAAAATAGCCGAAACGTACAGTGTCACCGATGTCAAACTTGCCTCCATCCAATTTCTCCAGACCGAGCAGCAACTTGATAAACGTTGATTTGCCGGTGCCGTTGTTGCCAACGATACCCATCTTCTCAAATCGTGCGAAATTGTAGTAAAAATCTTTGAGGATGACGAGGTCGCCGTAGGCTTTTGATACATACTGACACTCAAAAATCTTACTGCCAATATACACATTACGTGATTTCAATCGCATCTGCCGCTCTTCGATACGTTGTTTGGCCACCTTCTCCAATTCATAGAATGCCTCCTGACGGTAACGGGCTTTATGCCCTCGTGCTTGTGGCATTCGCCGCATCCACTCCAACTCATTGCGATACAGATTGTTAGCCCGGGCTATCTCTGAACGGGTGGCATTCATGCGCTCCTCCCGTTTTTCGAGATAATAACTGAAATTACCCTTATAAGTATAGAGCCGCCGTTGGTCCAGTTCCATGATGATATTACACACCCGGTCGAGGAAAAAACGGTCGTGTGTCACCATAAGCAAGGTCTTGTTGCCACGGCTCAGATACCCCTCCAACCACACAATCATGTCGAGGTCAAGGTGGTTGGTCGGCTCGTCGAGCACTAACAATTCCGGCTCGGTGATAAGCACATTGGCCAGGGCCACGCGTTTCTGCTGACCACCGCTCAGTTGGCGCATGGGCTGCGACAAGTCGTTGATTTTCAACTGGGTGAGTATCTGTTTGGCACGCAGCACCCGTTCCTCTTCGCCGTGATGGTTGAAACAAGCATCCAGCACCGACTCATCAGGGTCAAACGTCGGAGTCTGATCCAGATAGCCAATCCGCAAATCCGTCTTACTGATGATGGCACCACGGTCATAGCCCTCATGGCCCGTGATGATGGAGAGCAATGTCGATTTGCCCGTTCCATTCTTGGCGACAATGCCAATGCGCTGACCTTCGGCGATAGAGAAGGAGATGTCTTCAAACAGCACTCTCGCACCGAACGACTTCGTCAAGTTCTGTATATCTAAATAAGGTGTCACTGAGCCAATGAACGATTGATTTCTTCGATATAATTCAACACTTCTTCGCGTCCTGCTTTCGTTTGGCTGCTTGTAATAAAATAAGGTGGCAGCTCTTCCCAGCGGTCTTCCATCGAAGCCATCCAAGCCTTAGCCTGTGCATTCGCCTTGCCCACACTCAGTTTATCGGCTTTGGTGAAGACGATGGCAAATGGGATGCCGCTCGAACCCAGCCAGTCGATGAACTCGCGGTCTATCTTCTGCGGATCATGGCGTATGTCAATGAGTACAAACACATTGGCCAGTTGCTGCCGTTGTAAGATATACGACGTTATCATCTGCTCCAGTTTCTGTTGCATCGTTTTAGAACGCTTAGCGAACCCATAACCGGGCAAATCAACCAGATACCACTCATTGTTGATGATGAAGTGGTTGATAAGCAAGGTCTTTCCCGGTGTCGATGATGTCTTGGCCAATCCTTTGTGATTGCATAACATATTGATGAGACTGGACTTCCCTACGTTAGAGCGTCCGATAAAAGCATATTCCCATTTGGTGTCTTTAGGACATAATGTAACCGTGGGGCTGCTCAATGTAAATTCTGCTTTCTTGATTTCCATAATCAGTTGCTTTGAGCTGCAAAAATACAACAAATAATTGAGAAATCATACTGCTGACAGTCCAAATAAGACTTTTTTTGATGACAAAATACATGTTAATGTGTGTCAAAATGATGTTATTCCCTATTTTTTATATAATTTTGCAAAAAAATAGCCATGAAATATCTGAAATGGGGATTTATCGGTTGCGGAGAAGTGACGGAAAAGAAAAGCGGTCCGGCATTCAATGAAGTGGATGGTTCCTCGGTTTATGCGGTGATGAGCCGTAATATCGAGCATGCCCGTTCGTATGCCAAGCGGCACCATGTCCCGCAGTGGTACAATGATGCGCAAGAGTTGATTGACGACCCCAATGTGAATGCCATTTATGTCGCTACGCCCCCCTCGTCACATGCCACGTATGCCATCATGGCGATGAAGGCGGGAAAACCCGTTTACGTGGAAAAGCCACTGGCAGCCTCGTACGATGATTGTGCGCGTATCAACCGTATCAGTGAACAGACAGGCGTGCCTTGTTTCGTGGCTTATTACCGTCGCTACCTGCCCTATTTCCAAAAAGTAAAAAGTATCATCCAAAACGGGACGATTGGAAAGATTATCAATGTGCAAGTACATTTTTCCTGTCCGCCGCGTGACTTGGATTATGCAGTCGATTCCGAACTGCCATGGCGCCTGCAACCGGAAATCTCCGGAGGAGGATATTTCTATGATTTGGCTCCGCACCAGTTGGATTTATTGCAAGATATGTTTGGTGTCATTATCGATGCGAAAGGCATGTGTACCAACCGGGGCGGCCTCTATGAACCGGAAGACACCGTAAGCGCTTGTTTCCGCTTTGAGAGCGGACTGTTAGGAAGCGGTTCGTGGTGCTTCGTCGGCCATCAGTCGGCTCAAGAAGACCGCATTGAAGTGGTCGGCGACAAAGGCTCCCTCTGTTTTTCTGTATTCAATTATGCTCCCATCTCATTAGTCACAACAGAGGGAAACACCAGCATCACAGTGCCCAACCCCTCCTATGTGCAACTGCCCATCATCAAGGCGGTTATAGAAGACCTGCAAGGCCTTAATGTATGTACCTGCACCAGTGTTTCGGCCACTCCTGTCAACTGGGTACTCGATCGTATCTTAGGGAAATTTTAGTGTCTTTCATGAGATGAAGGGGTTTGTTCTTTTGCTCTTAGCTGTGGTCATAATGCCGTTGGTCGCCATTAGTCAGTCACCAACCGATACCCTTGTTGACGGTAGGCATCTTTGGGCAGGAGATACGCTCATCCTGTCAAGAGATACGATAGCAGCCATTAGAGAAGCCGCAGTTGTGCCAGGTGACACTGCCGTGGTCAAACGAAAGAAGAAACCTTTTTACAAGAAAATCGGCCATGCGCTCCATTTGATTATCGATGAGTTTAACGCTATTGACTCCAGTTATGTGGAGCCTCAGAAATACAAATTCACCGCCATGGTCCAGGGCACGTATTCTTTTGAGTCGTACCAACTGACGGCAAAATCAGGACAATCCATCCGATTCGCCCCAAAGGCGCAGGTCAGGGTGGGGCCATTCTTCGGATGGAAATTGATTTTCCTTGGATATACCATTGGTTTTTCACAGATTCATATTGACTCGAAAAAGCAGATTGACCTCAGCCTCTATACATCGGCTATCGGCATTGATTTTTTTTATCGACGTACAGGGCATGACTATAACATCCGTTCGGTGGATCTTGGTGAAGGGGTTGATACGCGACAACTCAATGGCATCTCTTTTGACGGTCTGAAAGTGGGTATGACAGGATTCAACATTTATTACATCACCAACCATCGTAAATTCTCTTATCCAGCGGCTTTCAGCCAAAGTACATGCCAGTTGCGAAGTTGCGGCTCACCGATTTTCGGCATCGGTTACACCGTCCACACGATGGATTTGGATTATGACAAGCTCCAGTCGGTGGTGGCCTCTCATGTGCCTGAGACCGATTATCAATTGGATGAAGGGTTGAAATTCAGCAAGGTGAAGTATAAAGACTTCTCTATCTCTGGCGGTTACGCCTATAACTATGTGTTCACCAAGAACATCATGGTGGCAGCCTCGTTGTCATTGGCGGTGGGTTATAAACATGCCACTGGCGACCGTGAGAATTTTAAGAGCATTTTGCGCGACTTCTCTTTTTCCAATCTGAATTTGGATTTGGTGGGACGTTTCGGATTAATATGGAACACATCGAAGTGGTACGCCGGCAGCAGTGCCATCATCCATTCATACAATTATAAAAAATCTCAGTTTTCCACATCCAATTATTTCGGTTGTGTGAATATCTATTTCGGTGTTAATTTCGGAAAAAAGCGTCATTTATAATATTACTTCAAATCATGAAAAAGATTGCATTTTTTTTTGCCATTCTGCTTTCTGCAACCCTGTTGCACGCCCAACCACAATACACCAAAGCAGACAGCATGAAGGTCGTGTCGTTATTGACCGGGGCGAAGTCTCTCCCCGCGAACACCAACCTGATGGTTTATTTCGCGAATAAACTGACGGGGCTTCCATACGTCGCACACACCTTGGAGGTGAATAAGGAAGAACAATTGGTGGTCAACCTCCGTCAACTGGATTGCACCACGTATGTGGAAAATGTGTTGGCTTTGTCGTGGTGTGCCAAAAACGAACTGTATACATTTCAAGATTTTTGCAATACGCTGTGCCAGGTGAGATATATCGGCGGAAGGATAGGATACACTGCGCGCCAACATTATTTTACCACCTGGGTAGAGGACAACAGTCAAGACGGTTTTGTGAAAGAAGTGCAACAACCGAATCCGCCTTTCAGTGCCAAGCAGGTCGTCCATGTCGATTACATGTCGCAACATCCTCAATCGTACAAGATGCTCAAAGAGCACCCGCAGTGGTTGCCGTTCATCAAGAATCAGGAAGCCGCTATCAATGGAAAGAGTTTCCAATATATACCTAAGGCGAAAACAGGCGACAATAGTCTCATGAAAAAGGCAGTACAAGATGGTGACATCATCGCCATCGTGACCAGTGCAAGCGGCTTAGACATTGCTCATGTAGGAATTGCCGTTTGGCATAAAGACGGCTTGCACATGCTGAATGCTTCGATGGCTCACAAAAAAGTGGTGGATGAGCCAATGACGCTTTATCAATACCTGCAAAAGCACAAAACCCACCTTGGCGTCCGCATCGTACGCCCACAATGATGGAAAACAAACGTTTACGTGATAGAAAAGTGCATTTCCATACAAATTAAAATAAAAAAAAGTTGCGCATTTAGAATTATAACGTTACCTTTGCAATTGCAAACTCGAGTTTGCAATTGAAGTTGACGAATTCTACTATGAACAAAATCAATCATGCAGGTGTTGTGGAAGATGTGCAGGGCGATTGTGTGAAAGTGCGTATCGTTCAGACTGCTGCATGCGCCTCATGTAAAGTGGCGGCCCATTGCAATGCCTCAGAGGCGAAGGAGAAAATCATCGAAGTGAAGACGCCCTTGGCCCGGCAATATGCTAAAGGCGACCCTGTGATGGTGTCCACTACTACCGGTAATGCCCATCGCGCCGTGTTGTTGGCTTTCGGCGTCCCTTTCGTGCTGATGGTGGCGGTCATTGTCATCGTTTACCTGCTGACTGGAGATGAGGGCATCGCTGCCTTGAGCGGCATCGCTTCGCTTCTGCCATATTATGCTGTCCTGTATTGGATGCGAGAACGTATAGGTAGTCATTTCGCATTTCAAATTGACACAATATCTAACTAAAACAAATAAAACATTATGAACTTTTTATTGAGTGCGGTACTTGTTCTTGGAGCCATAGCATTGATCGCTTCGGTGATTCTCTATGTGTGCTCGAAGAAATTTGCTGTAGAAGAAGACCCCAGACTGGCTGTTGTCAATGAGGCCTTACCGGGTGCCAACTGTGGCGGCTGCGGATTCCCCGGCTGCTCGGGTATGGCTGATGCCTTGGTGAAAGGCGCCGATGCCGGTTCGCTGGAAGGATTGAATTGCCCCGTGGGCGGTCCCGATGTGATGGCCAAAGTGGCTGATCTGTTGGGTATGGCGATTGCCAACACCGAGCCTAAAGTGGCAGTGGTGCGTTGCAATGGAACCTGTGAGCTCCGTCCCAGGACAGCCCAGTATGACGGGTTGCGTACCTGTACGGCGATGAACGCTACAGGTGCCGGTGAGACAGGTTGTGGTTATGGATGTCTGGGATGTGGTGACTGTGTGGCCGCCTGTCAGTTTGATGCCATACACATGAATGCCGAGACCGGACTGCCCGAGGTGGACGAGGAGAAATGCACCTCGTGTGGCGCTTGTGTCAAAGCTTGTCCCCGTTACATCATCGAATTGCGCAAGCGTGGCCCTAAGAGCCGCCGTGTGTATGTGCGCTGTGTCAATAAGGACAAAGGCGCAGCTGCCATGAAAGCTTGTAAGGCTGCTTGTATCGGTTGTGGAAAATGTGCCAAGGAATGTAAATTCGAGGCCATCACTATCGAAGCCAACCTCAGTTACATCGATCCTGAAAAATGCCGGCTGTGCAGAAAGTGTGAGGCTGCTTGTCCCACCAATGCCATCATCGCGGTCAATTTCCCACCTAAGAAGGAGAAACCCGCTGAGGCAGCGACAGAGAAAAAGGCAATCGTGGCTAAAGCAGAAGTGAAAACGGAGAAGGCTGACGACAAAGCCCCCCAAGCTGTGACAAAGAGTATTGACCCAGAAACCAAGACCCAAGGAAAGGAGGAGCAGGTATGAATTTGAAAACATTCAGAATAGGCGGTGTGCATCCAGAGGAAAACAAACTGACCGCCGAGTCGAAAACCGTTGTTGCAGAACTGCCGAAACAAGCCGTTTTCCCCTTGTCACAACACATTGGCGCTCCCGCGAAACCGGTGGTGGCTAAAGGAGATAAGGTGAAGGTGGGTACGATGATAGCCGAGGCTGGCGGGTTCGTCTCTGCTCCCATCTTCTCGTCTGTGTCGGGAACTGTGCTTAAAATTGACAATGCGATTGATGCCACAGGATATTTGAAACCGTCAATCATCATCAAGGTGGAAGGTGACGAGTGGGAAGAAAGCATTGACCGCTCTGAAAAATTGGAGCGGTTGGAAGACCATCCCGAACTGACCCCTGAAGAGATTGTCAACAGAGTGAAAGCAGCTGGTATCACAGGTATGGGTGGTGCTGGTTTCCCCACCTTTATCAAACTGACTCCGCCACCGACAGCCAAGGCTGAATGTGTCATTATCAATGGTGTGGAGTGCGAGCCCTACATTACCGCCGACTACCGCTTGATGATGGAGCACGCTGATGAGATATTAGTGGGTCTCGACTTGCTGATGAAAGCAGCGAAAGTGACCAAGGGATATATCGGTATCGAAGACAACAAACCCGCTGCCATCGAGTTGTTTGAACAAAAGACAGCCGGTCGAGCAGATATTGAAATCGTACCACTTGCCAAGAAATATCCGCAAGGCGGTGAGAAACAACTTGTTGACGCCGTCATCAACAGACAAGTGCCGGCACCGCCTGCCATCCCTGTCAACGTGGGTGCCATTGTGCAAAACGTGGGAACAGCATTCGCCGTTTATGAGGCTGTGATGAAAAACAAACCGCTCTTCGAACGTTATACGACGGTGACAGGCAAAAAGCTGTCTCAACCGGGCAATTTCCTGGTTCGCATGGGTACACCGATGAAGGATTTGATTGAAGTATGCGGCGGCATGCCTGAAGGTGATAACAAAGTGCTGGCCGGCGGACCGATGATGGGCAAGGCCCTCAATTCTATTGATGTGCCCATCTGTAAGGGTACTAATAGTGTCACGGTGCTCTCTGGCGATGATGCGCATCGGAAAGAGCCTCAACCGTGTATTCGTTGTGCAAAGTGCGTGAGTGCTTGTCCGATGGGATTGGAACCGTTCCTTTTGGCAACGGTCTCGTCATTGCAACTTTGGGATAAAGCCGAAGCCGAAGACATCACCTCGTGCATCGAATGTGGGTCGTGCCAGTTCACCTGCCCGGCTCATCGTCCCTTGCTTGACAATATCCGTCAAGGAAAATCAACGGTCATGGGCATCATTCGTGCCAGAAATGCGAAGAAATAATCATAATGTATATCCTTTATATTTGAAATAGAAATGTCAAAATTTGTAGTTTCACTTTCACCACACGCACATGGCACGGATACAGTCGAGCGCAACATGTATGGAGTGATTATCGCACTTGTGCCGGCATTGCTCGTGTCGTTCCTGTATTTCGGATTAGGTTCGGCAGTGGTTTGTGCAGTCAGTGTGGCGGCCTGTGTCTTTTTTGAATGGGCTATCAGTAAGTATATGTTGAAACGCGAACCGTCTATTTCCGACGGCTCAGCGATTCTCACGGGTTTATTGCTCGGATTCAACCTTCCCTCCAATTTGCCAATCTGGATTATTGCGATTGGCGCCTTGGTGGCTATCGGCATTGGTAAAATGACGTTTGGCGGATTAGGATGCAACCCCTTTAACCCTGCATTAGTAGGACGTTGTTTCCTGCTTGTCTCTTTCCCCGCACAGATGACCTCATGGCCTGTGGTCGGACAATTAGGCAGTTATGCGGATGTCACGACGGGGGCCACACCGCTCAGTATCATGAAAGAGGCCATCAAAACCGGCGATGTCTCGTTGCTCGACCAATTACCCGATTCTATCACGCTGCTGCTCGGTAATCCTGCTAATGGTTTCGGTGCAGGTACCATCGGCGAGGTGTGTGCCTTGGCGCTGCTCATCGGCTTGGTTTATATGCTGGTCCGTAAAATCATCACATGGCATATCCCCGTGAGCATCATTCTCACCGTTTTCGTGTTCAGCGGTTTGTTGCATCTGGCCAATCCCGTATATGCCAATCCTGTTGCTGAGATTCTCAGTGGCGGTTTGATGTTAGGTGCCATCTTCATGGCTACCGACTATGTGACGTCACCCATGACCGGGAAAGGACAATTGATTTATGGTGTCTGCATCGGATTCCTCACGGTTGTCATCCGTAATTGGGGCTCTTATCCCGAAGGAATGTCGTTTGCCATCCTCATTATGAATGCGTTCACACCGCTTATCAATACTTACATTAAACCTAAACGTTTCGGGGAGGTCGTGAAAAAATGAAAAAGTTAGAGTCATCCTTAAAAAATATGGTACTCGTGCTGGTGCTCACCGCACTTGTCATGAGTGGTATCCTCGCGCTGGTCAATCACATCACCGAAGGGCCTATCAACGCGCAGAAAGAGAAATCGCTGGCCGATGGCATTAAAGCGGTGATGGGTGGAGGAGAACTCTCCGTCACGGCTAATGACACCATCAAAGCTGATATGGATAAAGACGGCAAGGAAGAGACGTTCATCATCCACAAGGCTGAAGCTGCTGACGGTAAGCAGTTGGGTGCCGCTGTGGAAAGCACGACCCAGGGCTTCGGCGGAGATTTCAAAATCTTGGTGGGACTGGATGCTGAAGGCAACATCTTGGGTTATACCATCCTTGAGACGACCGAGACCCCTGGATTGGGCGCAAAAGCCGACACATGGTTCCAAAAAGACCAGAAAGGCGACATCATTGGTAAAAACCCGCAGCAGGAGTTGAAAGTCAAGAAAGACGGTGGCGAAGTGGATGCCATCACCGCATCGACCATCACCTCGAGAGCTTTCCTCAAAGCCGTCAACCAAGCGTATATGGCTTATAAGAAAGGTGGCACAGAAGATGCCAAAACCGGGGCCACTCAAGTTAACAAGCAATAAAAGAGATTCAACATGAGCAATATCAATATTTTAAAAAATGGACTGATCAAGGAGAATCCTATCTTTGTGCTTCTCCTCGGTATGTGTCCCACGTTGGCTACCACCACATCAGCCATCAATGGCCTGGCCATGGGATTGGCCACGATGACCGTATTGGTGTGTACCAACTTCGTGATTTCCTGTATCAAAAGCATCACGCCCGACAAGGTGAGAATCCCTGTGTTTGTGGTGGTCATCGCCTCTTTCGTCACGGTGCTGCAACTCTGCATCAAGGCGTTCCTGCCTGCCATTGACGAAGCGTTGGGACTGTTCATCCCGCTGATTGTGGTGAACTGCATCATCTTAGGACGTGCTGAGGCCTTCGCCTGCAAAAACACTCCCGTAGCAAGTGTTTTTGACGGAATAGGCATCGGCTTGGGCTTTGCCTTCGCACTGACATTATTAGGTGCCGTACGTGAACTGTTGGGCGCCGGCTCTATCTTCGGCTTCACATTGTTGCCCGAAACGGCCAATATTCTCTTGTTTGTTTTGCCTCCGGGAGCATTTATTACTTTGGGGTATCTCATTGCAATCGTTAATAAACTGAAGAAAGCATAGTCATGGAATACATCTTAATATTTATCTCCGCAATATTTGTCAATAATATTGTCCTGTCGCAGTTCTTGGGCATCTGTCCGTTCTTGGGCGTCTCTAAGAAAATAGACACAGCTTTAGGTATGGGTGGAGCAGTGGCCTTTGTCATGACGTTGGCCACGATAGTCACCTATCTGGTACAAATCTATGTGCTGAATCCGCTGAACCTGGGTTATTTGCAGACATTGGCGTTTATCCTGGTCATTGCTTCGTTGGTGCAGATGGTGGAGATTGTCTTGAAGAAAGTGTCGCCAGCCCTCTATCAGGCGCTCGGCATCTTCCTGCCGCTCATCACGACTAACTGTGCCGTGCTGGGTGTGGCCATTCTGGTCATCCAAAAAGATTTCAATCTGTTGCAAGCCATTGTCTATGCCTTTTCTACCGCAGTTGGTTTCGCCCTCGCTCTGACCGTCTTCGCTGGTCTGCGGGAACAACTGTCGCTGGTGAAGGTGCCGAAGGGCATGAGTGGCATGGCCATCGTGCTGGTAACCGCCGGTCTGCTCAGCTTGGCGTTCATGGGTTTCTCCGGCGTGGACGGCGGCTTGAAAACTTTGTTCGGTTTGAATTAGTATTCACCCCTAAAGCAGTTATTGGAAGTCGCTGAAGTCTTTGGCTGCTCAGGAGATGAAAAGACAAACATCCTGAATCTTTAAACATTAGATAGATATCAACATGAAACAAACAATTTTGGTAACAGGTGGAACGGGGTTTATCGGTTCTCATACGACGGTAGAGTTGCAAGAGGCGGGCTACGAAGTGGTCATCGTTGACAATCTCTCAAACTCGAAAGCGGATGTGGTTGACGGTATCGAAAAAATCACAGGCAAACGGCCTGCCTTCGAACAAGTTGACTGTTGTGACATCCAAGCCTTGGAGGCGGTATTTCAGAAATATCCTGCCATAGAAGGCATCATCCATTTTGCGGCGTCGAAGGCCGTGGGTGAGAGCGTTGAGAAACCATTGATGTACTACCGCAACAATATCAATTCGCTCATCAACCTCTTAGAATTGATGCCCAAATATCATGTTAAAGGTATTATCTTCTCATCTTCTTGTACTGTGTATGGTCAACCGACAAAAGAGAATCTGCCGGTCACTGAAGAAGCTCCAATCCAAAAGGCTTTAAGCCCGTATGGTAATACGAAGCAAATCAATGAGGAAATCATACACGACTATATTCATAGCGGAGCACCCGTGAAGTCGGTCATTCTCCGTTATTTCAACCCGATTGGTGCCCATCCCACGGCGTTGATTGGTGAACTGCCCAATGGTGTACCGATGAATTTGATACCATTTGTCACACAGACTGCTATTGGCGTGAGACAACAATTAAAGGTGTTTGGCAATGACTATCAAACACCCGATGGCACATGTATCAGAGACTATATCTACGTGGTGGACTTGGCCAAGGCGCATGTGAAAGCAATGGAGCGTGTGCTGGACAATCCCGACACGGATGCAATAGAAATATTCAACATCGGAACGGGTAGGGGTGTGAGTACGCTGGAAGTGGTCGAAGGTTTTGAGAAGGCCACAGGCGTAAAGGTCAATTGGACCTACGCTCCCCGCCGCGAGGGTGACATCGAGAAAGTGTGGGGTAACGTAGATAAGGCCAACCAGGTGCTTGGATGGAAAGCTGACACACCGCTTGACCAAGTGCTCGCGTCTGCATGGAAGTGGCAACTCAAACTTCGTGAAGATGGCATCATGTGATGCCCCTGCATGGCCGTTGAATGGCAAACGCGCCTCCGGAAGATGTTCGGAGGCGCGTTTCTGGTTCTAGTCAATAGCATAATTTATGATAGGGGCAGAGTTCGCATCGTTTTTTATATGGTGTCGGCTCAAACTGTTGACTGGGATTGAACAACTCTCGGAATAGTTCTTTCAGGTGGTTGTTAAAGTCACCACTATATTTCGACACATCTGTTACCAATTCTTTGTTCATCATAAGAATAGGATTATAATTGTCTTTCACACTGTGTTGAATATAGAACAGAGCAGGACTGACCGGAACCGAACTGGTTTGATGGACAATGGTAGCATATAGAAATGTCTGCAACAAATAGTCACTGTGTTTGTCGATGTTCTCGGGATTGAAGATGTCGTCTATAGACTGTATCTTACCGGGCTCGGAACTACCTGTCTTATAATCGACGACCCTGACAAGTTTACCATCTTTGGTGTCAATCTCATCCAAACGGTCGATGATGCCTCCGAATGTTACTTGAAGACCATCCACATCCATGGTGTCGGACACAGAGCATTCCTTATCGATAATCCGGAATGGGGTCAGCTGCAAATCTGCCTTGAGCAGTTGCTGCAGATAGTGGATAATCACATCACGATTGATGAGTTGTAAGCCGTTATATTCACCAAGGTCCCGGGGCTTATTGTTGAATAATTGCTCCTGAAACACACTGTCAACATATTTCCCTATTTTCTTTTTGTCTTCATACAGGGATCTGATCACGGATTCTCGTACGGATTCCGGAAAGTCATCATACATTTTTCTTGCTGACTCATGGAAGATAATGCCGAAAAGCCTGTTGTCGATGTCATCGATGGCATCATCATCTTTTTCTTTGAGGTTGGCTATTTGATAGTAGAAAAAACTGACAGGACATCTCAAATATTTGCCGATGGCAGTAGGAGAAAAAGAACTTATGTGATGGAGCTTGTCCATGACGTGCTTATCCTTGATGATAGGTTTCGGCCCTTGATTGCTCGTTTTTGCATGGGTATGTAAGGTCTCTCTTCGTATGATTGGGTGATAAGGGTCCTCAACCAGCATTTGAAGCATAAATCTGCTCATCTCACCCTTTTGTCCTTCATCATTGGCATTGCAATAGAGTATGGTGACATCTTCGGCACGCTGCAACAACCGAAAGAAATAGTAAGCGTAAAGACTTGTTTGGTGCTCTGACGTAGTGAGTCCGTAAGCCTTGCGTAAGATGTAGGGGATGAACGAAGGGGGTTGCTCACCCTTCGGCATCTTACCTTCATTGCAGGATAAGATTAGAAGATGGCGGAAATCAATATTACGTGTTTCCAAAATTCCCATGATTTGCAAACCTACGGCCGGCTCTCCATGAAAGGGAACCGAGGTGCTATGGATCAACTGATTGAGCAAGCGGATGAATGTGGTGAGGTCGATGCGCAACTCGTTGCTCATCATGAGTCCATAGAGTCTGTTGATGATGGTGTAAGTCCGGTAGATGGCTTCTTGCTCCAAGGGCAAGTTATGTGGGCTACCCTTTTGATTGGCACCTATTCCTGCTATTTTTAATATCTTCCGCAAATATTCAGCCATCGCAACCGACGGCTGGTAATCAACGTTTTGGGAGGGGGAGAACTCTTCGAAGAGTGCCTGAACCCCCTCTTCCAAATCCGCCATGTCTGCTCGTTTGATGTACAGACGGTAGTTTTTGAAAAAGCGGATGACCT
>JAEEGL016816679.1_pt1 | contig 17136 bp, 14 predicted proteins | sample 9134231 | NCBI WGS metagenome assembly JAEEGL01 (sample SAMN16246548, study PRJNA631951) | gut metagenome | biome: gut microbiome; feature: rumen; material: fiber-attached | host: Bos | place: Iran: Karaj | collected 2018-10
CAGAGCGTTTAGGTCAACAGTTCTTCCTTCCATCTGCTCAAGCATTTCGTGGCTTAGCGCATTATAGATGAAATGAGGGGTAATGCGGTTGCGGATATTCTCCATACGGAGGATAATCATCTGCTGTTGTGTGGTCATCTCTTGCAGGCGGTGCTTGCGACGACGTAATTGATAGAGTACTATCAACACAACAACTATAAGAATAGCTACAGTAAACAATGCCCATGCCTGTTGAGCTCTCATCTGTTGGCGCTCTATTTCCTGCTGCTGCACCATTAGTTGCTTGTCGTGTTGGTATTGCAACAGCTGGGCACTCATTCTAATGGCCGTTTGTGCTGTTTGTATGGAGTCGTTTAGTTGATGGAACTCTTCGTGGATACTCATGGCCTCTTGCCAACGTCCAGTCTTCTTCATCAGCTGCTCAAGTGCTTTCAGTCTGAGCACCTTTGCTGCAGGAATGCTGACTTCGTCTTTAGGACTTGTCGCGGCAATGGCTTGTGCTCCTTGAATGTCACCCTCCATTATTTTTAGATTGATGCGTGTTGTGGCCAAATAATAGATAAGAGGAGGGAAGTTGACTTTGCGGAAGAAGGAATCTGCCTGCTGGACCATCCTTTGGGCTGAGTCCGCTTTATGCAGACATGTGTATATCTCGCCCAGATTGCCCAACGCAGTATAGTAGTCCCATAGTTTGGCTTCATCGCCCTTGACCAGTTCGGCAGCTTTCAGAAAACAGTCGCGTGCCTCTTGATAGTTGGCTTGGAAGTAGTGGTCGTTGCCCAGGTTGTTATAATAGATAAACTGGTCGTTCCTTTTCATGATAGGTAGCAACGTGCCAAGCCGTTCCCACCATCGATGGCTGTTGAGATAGTCCCCCATGAAAGTATAGGCCGTACTGATGCCAAGCATGAGCGGTATCTTCAAAGAATCACCTAATCCTGCTGAGTCCGCGGTTTGAAGGGCTTGCAAATATCCGTCTGCACTCCTGTCAAGTTGGCCAAGCTGGCGATAGAAGTCGGCTCTGTTAGCCAATGCAAGTACACGTGACTCGTCGACACCTTGCAAGTCTTGCATCTCTTCCAATGCCAGTTCTGTGTAAATCAGACCACTGTCAGGCTGTCCTTTGAGTGCTGTGTAGTATACTCCCTGTGCTTTCAACCATTCTGCCCGCAGTCTGCGCAATGCTTCACTCTTATCATTCTGATGCTGGTCCAAATAATCCTTTATTCGTATGCTTTTCGCCTCCATCGAGTCGCCTTCCATCTGTGTGTACCACATTTTCAGAGAATCCATCGTCTGTTGCATAGGTGTGACTGTGGATTGTCGGCTTCCTCCACATGAGAATAACGCAGCACTACTTGCCAAGCCGACAAATAGACTGAAGATGTTTCGCTTTGCTTTCGACAAGATGATCATGTTTCTTTTTTGTGTTGCAAAGGTAGTTCTTTTTCAAGAAATTGACAAAAATACACTGCTTTTGTTTTTGGAAGTAGAAGTTTTTTCACGTAAAGTGACCATCGTGTTGATAAGAGGTTATTTTTGTTGTATAAGACGATATTCTTTTCATTCTTTCTGCCTATTGCGCTGTGAAAAAGTAATACGAAAATTTGGATAGTGGAAGATAAATGTTTAAATTTGCAAATACCAAGTGCATGCATAAAGGCCTGTTATGGGCAAGAAACAACAATAACTATTAGAATAAAATATAAGTATTATGTCACAGAACAAAACCGTTATTCAGGGCTTGGAACCCGCGGATAGTCCTAACCAGTCTGGTGGTGCAGGACAGAGTTTCTATTCAAGAGGAGGTGGTCAGACTTCTCGTGGTACTGTTGTTCCTGGAATGTCAGGTAACTTTGCTGGAGGTAATGAGCAGCGCGTTAAACAACCCGTTCAGCAACCTCAGCAGAAAGCGTCGGTATCGGGGAAACCTGTTGTAGGTTTCTTGTATTCAGTATCCCGTACTGCTGCTGGTGAGTTCTGGCCATTGCATATCGGACAGAATACCATTGGACAGAATCCCTCCTGCGATATTCCTCTTGCAGAAGGTACTGTTTCCTCAGAGCATGCTGTGCTGGTGGTTAGAAAGATGAAAAATCCTGAGAAGGTGATTGCCTCCATCAGTGATGCAAGATCCACCAATGGAACGATGATTAATGGCGAGAGTCTTGGTTTCTCCGCAGTAGAGTGTAAGAATGGCGATATCATCACTGTAGGTGATAATTACGAGTTGTATCTCATTTTGGTCGATGCACCCACGCTGGGTCTCTCGGTATCAGAGAACTTCATCGCCGTGGAGACAGAGGAGCAGTACTATGATGACCAGCAGGGGCCGGACGGCGGTTATACTCGTCCTGGCGATGGTTTCCAACCCTATGGTGGTCCCACGCCTCCTCCCTTTGGCTTCAATCCTGGCGGAACGGTAGGCTTTGACGGTTCTGGTTCTGACAGCAACAAGGGTGGTACTATTGGCATGTAGTCAAGAAGTCGAGAATTCAAGAAGTTTAGGATGCAGACAGTTGTTCAACGTCCCAATGACCCATACCTATATTTATATGTAATGGGCGAGTGGTACTGCTACAACCCAATGGAGGCTCCGTTGGGCAGTGGTGCCATGGGTGACGTATATCGTGGATTTCGCTGTAGTAATGGCGCACCGGTAGCCATCAAGAAGGTAAAGGATGCCTATGCCAACAACAGGATGATACGCGAACGTGCCCGTCAGGAAGCATCGTTGGCATTCCGTCATCCCAATCTAGTGGAGATGGTGGGTTACTGCGAATATGCTCCTAATACAGGTCCGATCTTTATTTTAAGTCATTTCGTTCAAGGCGAGGACATCGATAAGTATGCCAAGAGTTTCGAGAACTCCCCATTGCGTGTGGAGAAGATATGCAATGCTATCTGTTCGGTGCTCGATGCACTTGACTATGTCCACTCCCGTGGTGTTATTCATCGCGACATCAAACCTTCGAACATCATGATAGAGAACGGTTCGAATGTTCGTCTGATGGACTTGGGAATAGCGCGTATGAATGGTGGCAATAAGTTCTCTTCTTACGGCTTTATCGGTACTCCTGAATATTCGGCTCCAGAGCAGATGTTGCGCGAGCAGAATGGTGCTAATGTGCAAATCAATGCCACTACGGATATTTATGAGTTGGGCATTACCTTCTATGAGTTGCTTGCAGGAAATAACCCGATGTCTTGCCAGTCGGAAGCCGAGACACTAACCAAGCAGATGAAGGAAAAGCTGCCTGCCAGTGACAAGATTCCCGATAAGCTGATGCAAGTCATTTGGAAGGCCACTGAGAAGGACCAGAGCAAGCGTTACCAGACGGCCTTGGACTTCAAGCAGGCCATTCAGAATGCCTTGATACCCGATCCTCCGCTGTCAGAGCGCATCTCCGACTGGATACAGGAGCATGTACTGCTGGTGATACTTGGTTCAGTAGGCATTGCTGCAATCATATTTGTTATCATTCTATTATTAATGTAAGGTATTCGTATGGAGTTAAAGACACTGCATAATAATGACAATGACATATTCGTCGGCTTTGCTGAGTCAAGGATAGGAGGCAGACCGGAGAACCAGGATTCCTATGGTTTCAAGGAAACTCATTTTGGTTTCCTGCTGACGGTATGTGATGGCATGGGAGGTGGTCCTGGAGGAAAAACAGCCTCCAGCATTGCCGTTCAGGAAATCATTGCGGGCATTGACGAGGCCAATGATGAGGAGGAATTGTCGAATATCATCATCAAAGCCGTGCGCCGTGCCAATATGGCCATTTTAGAGGCGGGAAATGAGAATCCTAGTCTGAAGGGAATGGGATCAACTGCGACGGTGCTGTTGCTTTCCGATAAGTCTGCGTTTGTGGCACATGTAGGAGATAGCCGTGTTTACCAGATTCGCAGTGGAAAGAAAATATTCCGTACCTTTGACCATTCCATGGTCTTCGAACTGGTCAAGCAGAAAGTGATTACTGAAGAGCAGGCCCGTCTGTCGGCACAGTCGAATATCATTACGAGAGCCTTAGGCATGCAGCCCGACTTGCAAGTGGATGTTGTGGAACGACCATACGAGAAGGGTGACCGTTTTGTGCTGTGTTCTGATGGCATCCATGGCAGTATGCCAGAAAAGGAACTGCTGAAAATGGCTGCAAACAGGAAGACGGCCCTTGGTGCCGTGCTGGACGATATTGCGACCTATGTTGATAATATGGGACGCTCCAATGGTGGCGGCCATGACAACCTGACGCTGGCAATCGTAGAAACAAAGATAAACTCAAAACTCAGAGAAACTATGTCGAAACAAGTAAAGAACATATTGATGGTATTGACAGCATGCTGTATTATCAGCTTCATCTGCAATATCTGGCAGGCAGTAGGAAGTGGCAAGTCAGCGGAAGTTGCTGCACAAGCAGATAGTACTGTCGTAGCCCAAAAGGATACTGTTATCAATCAGCAAGCAGAAGCCATCAAGCAATTAAAAGCTGAGATAGATTTACTGAATAATAAAATAAAGAAACAACAAACAAACAATTAAGCATATGAAAGTTTACTCCATCGGTAGAGAAATCGGTTGCGATATTATCATCAATGATAATAGTGACGTAATCAGTCGCAGACATGCCACGCTGAATGTGACACCTTCAGGAAAGATGACCATTGTGGACCTGAGCCATAACGGTACTTATGTCAATGGTATTAGAATTGCTCAGAACGTTCCAGTGCCTGTAACCCGTAAGGACAATGTTTCTTTTGCCCATGTGGCAAGACTTGACTGGAATATGATACCTAATACTGGTGCCACTATTGTGCGCTGGGTTGTGATAGGTGTGGTAGCTGTCCTGCTGATTTTATGCGGAATATGGGGCTTCAGCACCTTCTCTGGCAGTGAGTCTTCTGATGGCAGTCAGCCTGCTCCCGTGGTAGTAGATTCTGCTGAACTGAAGAAGGAAAAGGAGAAGATTGAGGAGTTGGAGAAACAGAAGCAAGACTCTATCAAGAAACACGTCCAAGACTCTCTGAACAAGGTGAAGCAGAATGCTCGTCCGGCACCGAAGAAAGGTGATGCCAAGAAGGCTGAGCCCAAGAAGGAAGAACCTAAGAAGGAAGAGCCTACGACGAAACGCGTTCGTGGTTAAAACCGAGAATAATAACTAAAAACGATCAATATTATGAGACTTTTAAAGATTGGACGCGATGCTTCTTGTGACATCGTTTTGCGTAGTGATAAAGTCAGTTCGCTGCATGCGGAGATAACGCTGATGAACAGTGGCGATATTCTGTTGGAAGACAAGGGCAGCCACAATGGAACATTCATCCAGAATCAGGCCATCAAACCAGGCAAGCCCGTTAATATACGTCGTGGCGATGCCATCCGTTTTGCTGATGTTGAACTGCAGTGGAGTCAGGTTCCTATGCCTGAGGACAACTCGGCTTACAAAGCTATCTATGGCATCGGTTCACACTTCAACAACGATATCCAGATTTCGGGTGGTACAGTCAGTCGTTATCATGCAACCATTAAGGTTGGCAAGGACAACAAGGTGTATATTATAGACCACAGTAAGAATGGTACTACTGTTGATGGACAGAAAATAACGCCTCATAATCCCTATCGCATCAAGAAAAGCAGTGCCATTGTCTGTGGCGGCGTTCCTGTCAACCTGAAAAATACGCCTGTACAGTGGCCCAGTGAAGCATGGAAGACTATCTTGATGGCTGCTGCCTCGGTACTCATCGTGGTAGGCATAGGATTTGGTATCTATAAACTCCTTCCATCCGGTAAAACCAGTCTGAAGGCTTTACAGAATGCAACAGCTTGCGTAGCTGGACAGTATTATGTGGAGCTAAGATACAAAGACGATCCGTTTATTGGAAAAATAAATGGATGGCCAGAAAAATGGGTTTTTGGTGTGCCAAAGAATGCTTCATCGTTTAAGTTGGCATTAGGAACATTGACTGGTACAGATATTTCTCCTATATCTTTTACAGGTACAGCATTTTTCATATCGAAAGATGGAGAACTGGGTACTAACAGGCATATAGCTTGTCCGTGGGAATACTTGTCTAACGATGATAAAGATGTTATACGTCAGACAATGGAGAAATTCTTGGATTCTCGAAATGCTTTCCTCATAAAAGTCTTGGTAAATGCAGTGCAAGAAGGAAGTGTTTCTGCTGACGATGCTACCGCATGGTTAAGAAGGTTGCAAAAATCGGATTACGAAATTTCTGGTAGCTTTGAATATATCGGGGTTGCTCTGACAGGTACTAACATTACGACTGTCGCAGATTTGTCTGCGTGCCAGGTGATTGCGGAGAGTGGAGATGAAGAGAAAGATGTCGCTTTGATACGTCTCAACTCCAAGAAGACGCCTGATGAAATCGTCAAAGATGGATTCTTCGACATAGAGGATGCTCGTATAGATGAACAGTCATTAATTCCTCAGGAAGATGAATTGACTACTATTGGTTATCCAAGCCAGTATGGTATAGCGTTGGCAGAAAAGATGGGTAAAGGCTCTGAACTTCAGCCCACTGTACATAGAACATACATCAGTAAGTCGCCCACCGATAATCAGTTCCAGATTCAGAGTAATGTGGTTGGTGGTCAGAGTGGCTCACCTATCATTGACAAGAATCACCGTTTGGTGGGTGTTGTTTGGGGAAGTCATCGCGGCACTGAGGTGGCCTATGGCTGTAACATTAAGCATTTGAAGGAAATGTATGATAAGTACAAGGCAAGGAAATAAAGTAGATTAATTATGAAAAAGATATTATCATTAGTAGTGTTTGCACTGGCTTTTGCAGGCAGTGCTGAAGCTGTTATCGTACAGAAGATATACCTTAAGGATGGTTCTGTGCTGAGTGGCTATATCCAGAAGCAGGATGGCAATGGCAATCTGACGTTCCACTCCGATAATGCCGAGATTTGTCTGAAGAGCAAGGATGCCACTATCAGCAATGAGAAAAACTACAGCATCAAGGACTTGGGTAAGGCCTGGGTGGACTGGGCAGAGAAGAATGAGGAATTTGAAGGAATCGGTGACAACCGAACACTCTTTCTTGCTGATGTCACGTCAAAGACGAAGTCTGTAGCCCGCGTGAAGATCTTGGAGCGTGGTGAGGTCGTGAAGTATTTGGAGATGACTCCGAATACTTATCTGATTCCTTGGAAGGAGGTGGTGTCTATCAAGGGCGAGCCCCGTTCGAAAACGGCTTTGTCTGGTATTAACCGTATCTACCAGTTGAAGTCTGGCATGGAGTTTGAGGGCCAGTATGCTGAGGAGAACGACTCGATGCTGACGCTGTATCTGGGTAATCGCGTGCGCCAGTCGTTCAAGATTAACGACGTGGTGAAATACACCTTCCGTCCTATTAATCCCAATCAAGACATCTTTGCGCAGAGTGAGCTGCTTGATGTTGTGATGTCGAAGAACGGTGCTGAGACGAAGGGTATCATCATTGAGCAGAACTACACCAGTAACAAGGATGCAGAAAACTACTTCCTAGTGCAGCAGCAGTCTGGAGCCATCCAGAGCATCAAGGTTTCGGAAATTGCTGAGACACGCAAAGAGGAAAATCCGAAGTTTGATCCGAAGTTTGACATTTTGCTGAAAGAAGGTGATGTCGTCATCAATCGTCAGGAAATCCTGATGGTGGATGTGAAGGAGAAGGAAGAGAACCTGGTACTTGACAGTATCGGCAGTAAGGTTGTGATTGCCAAGGATGCCAACAACAATACGAAGGTGACGGTGGAATACCGCAATGCCGGTGGCACGAACATTGAGACCTATCAGCTGGTAAGAGTATCTAAGCATACTGACAAGAAGGGCAAGGAGACCTTCTACTACTTCAGCTATCGTGACTTGGTGAATGCCACCGTGCGTCCTGTCAGTCTGGAAACCAGTGTGAACCATACGACCAAGGCTGAGTATATCGTAGGCGGTCAGGGTATCTTTGCATTATATGATGCGAAGAGCAAGAAAGCTATTCCGTTTACTATCAAGTAGAGACACATTCTTTAAGTTCCATGTCAGTATCTGTCACATCCCGTATCGTCCCGCTTCAGGGAGTAGCAAACTCCATGCAGGGAGGTCGTCCTGAGAATCAGGATGACTGGGGATTCGTAGACACACCCTTGGGCTTCCTTCTGGTGGTGTGTGACGGCATGGGCGGTGGTCCTGGCGGCAAGACAGCATCGTATATTGCTAAGAACGTGCTGATAGGCGCCTTGATGGAGTGTAGTCCTCAGGCATCACGAATAGATGCAATGAAGATGGCCGTTAGCAGGGCTAATGATGCCCTCTATCAGAAAATGGACGAAGTACCTCAGCTGAAAGGTATGGGATCTACGCTAGTGGCTATCCTAATCAGCCAGCAGTCTGCCATCATCACCCATCTTGGTGATAGCCGTTGTTACAGAATCAGTCATGGTCGAGTGGCCTATCGTACGGATGATCATTCACTGGTAGGAGAGTTGGTGCGTAACAAGGCGCTGACGGAAGAGCAGGCTCGCACGTCGCCACAGTCGAATGTGATTATGCGTGGACTGGGAAATACCAGTAACCATGCACCAGAGATTGTGGAGGTTCCTTACCAGAAGGGCGACCTCTTTGTGTTGTGTACAGATGGTGTGTGGGGTATCATGCCTCACGAGCAATTGGTGAAGCGCTTGACGTCGCACCAGACCTTACAGGCATTGGTCGATAACTTGTCTGCGGAGATAGACCAGATAGGTTTCTCTACGAATGGTCACCACGACAATCATACCTTGGCAGCCATTGAAATGAATACGGACTCTATATTGAAGGATAAGATGAGTAAAATATTGAAAATAGCGTTTGCCGTTGTTGCTGCCCTATTGGTTGTCAGCATTGTGTTGAACATTACTGGTTCGATGAGGGAGCACCGCTTGTCGGATAGCGTTGCTGAGCTTGAAGAGAAAATGCAGATTATGCAGCAGACAGAATCCAGCATGGCCTTGACCCAGGACGTGAAGGATGGCGACATCAAGGAGTTGATTACGAGAGTAGAAATTCTGCAGTCTGAGAAGGAAAGTCTGGAACGGTTGCAGGAGGCATTGATTTCGAAGATTGACTCTTTGGAGAAGGTCGTTGCCTCCCTGCAGCAGAAATCAGCTCGTGGTGGGGGCGGTAAGCCACAACCAGTTGCATCGGGAGCTACTGCCCAGGAGTTGTCGCAGCGCGTTTTGAATCTGCTGGCTGAAATGGAGAACGCCAAGGGCACCACCTGGCAGGAAGCCGCCAAGCGGAAAGCCGACTATCGGATGAGGATTGTGGAGCAGTTGTCGATGCTTGACAAGAAGACCAATGGTAAATTCTCGTCGAAGATAGACGTTATCAACCGCGAGCTGAAGAGTTCTTCGCCTTTGACGGATAAAGTCGATGCCAATCCGAAGAACAAGAAAGAATTTATCTCTACTAAAGAAGCTATGAAGACAATCCGGAAGATATCGGATAAAGTAAAGGAAATCAAGAAACAATTATAATAGCAATGTCAGTCATAAGATTACAAGGAGAAACTGAAAAGAGGAAAGGCATCTACTACCAGTTGGACTCTAACGACAGTCCCATTGGTGTAGGTGGTATGGGACAGGTCTTTAAGGGCGTTTGTGTGAATGAGCGCAATGGTGCCACGCGTCCTGTTGCCATCAAGTTCATGTTTGACGACCTGCCGCCACATGCCATTGAGCGTGCCCGTAGAGAGGCCTCTATCCAGTTGCGTAACGACAACCTGGTAGAGATGCTCGGTTTCATAGAGATTCCTGAGCGTACGCCCTACGGCGACGTGAAGATGCACTACCATGTTGTCAGTGAGCTGCTGACGGGTGTGTCGTTGTCAGACCTGATGGAAGGCAAGACTACCGACCGCGATGGCGACAGTGTAGCCTTTGCTGAGAAGTTGTTGCAGTTGTACAAGAACGACTCCGAACACTTTGCCCGTACCATCGTGATGAATGTCCTTTCGGGGCTGATGGCGCTGCACGATGCAGGATATATCCATCGTGACATTGACCCGTCGAACATCATGGTGACGACCGATGGCCATATCAAGCTGATAGACTTCGGTATTGCCAAGCAGATGAAGACCCTGACGACCAACGATAAGGGTCTGACAGTGGCTGGTAAGTTCATGGGAAAACCAGAGTATGCTGCTCCTGAACTGGTGCTGGGCGACATTCAGCACCAAGACCAGACGACCGATATCTATGCCATGGGCATCCTGCTGTATCAGTGCATCGTGGGACATACGCCCTTTGACGGTGCGCGTCACGAAATATTGGAGCACCAGCTGAAGGACAAGCTGCCTTTGGGCGTGATCAAGAACAAAGCGCTACGTGCCATTATTGCCACTGCGTGCGAGAAGCGGCAGGCACTGCGCTATCAGACATCGGCCCAGATGCGTGTGGCCTTGGAAACCATGAACAGCAAACCTGTTGGTCTGACGGACAATACGAAGAAGATCATCGCTGGTGTTGCCGCTGCCGTCGTACTGCTGGTGGGCGTGAGCATCTATTTCTTTGCCATCACTCCTGAGACCAAGGTTGTCGAGAAGAAAGTCATCGTCCAGAAGAAACCGCAGTTGAAAGGAATAGCAAAGGTGGCCGATATGATGAAGACTCCGGAGACGGCCCAGGCAGGTCTGCAGCAGTTGGAGCAGATGGCCGAGAAGCAGGATGCCGCCGCTGTCTTCCTGTTGAGTAGGCTGTATTTCAGGAGCAATAGTTCCAGTGATGTGACTCCCGACTCAGTATTGACGATGCAGAGGGCGCTGGGCAGTAATATTCAGATAGATAACAAGAAGGCTCATGAGTTGTTGTTACAGACGGTAAAGGTCAATCCTGAGAACTATTGTGCACTGTATGAACTGGGCTGTGATTTCTTGGGTGGCGAGATGCGTACTGAAGCCGTGAATCGTAATATTGAAAAAGCAGATCAGTACTTTCAGCAGGCCCTGAAGTATGCTCAGAAGCAAAACGATGCTGACTATGTCAACAGAATAAATAATCAAATAGAAAAATACAAGTGATATGTTGAGAAGAAATGTCATATTGTTGTTGCTGGGAACACTGTCGGCAGGTGTGCTGTCTGCACAAACTGTCCAGTGGGCCGTCCGTCCTACCTCTGCTCAGATAGAGAACTATGGCAGTCTGCTGAAGGTTAAGAAAGGTGGTAAGTGTGGACTGGTGAATATGAACGGGCAGGAAATCGTTCCAGTGGCCTATGATAGTATTTCTCCTTTTCGCGATGGTTTTGCTCTCGTCATGAACAAGGTCGGCAACCAGTTGCGCATTGAGGGTTTGCTGTCAGAAGGAGACAACGAGATGCTGGTACCCACTGAGACCGTCTATGCCACCCGCTATATGTGGTTCAGCGACGGCAAGATGCCCGTGAAGGGTGCTGGCGGCTGGGGCTATCTGGGTACCGATGGCAATATGGCCATACCCTGTCAGTTTCAGACCGCATACCCCTTCAGTGAAGGCTATGCCTCAGTAAAACTCAACGATAAAGCCTATTATATCAACCGATTCATGGACTACCTTTCTGTGGAGGCTGGTTATGGCAACCTGGTGTTCGCTTCCACGTTCTCTGGTCAGGAGGCCGTCGTCTATAGTGGCGACAGCTATACACCCAAGGGATATGTCATCAACAGAAAGGGCCGTATTCTGCGCCAGTACAAGGTGAAGGCGGCCGACCTGAAAATCAACAAGGAAGACCACTCCGTGGGCGACAAGTCTCAGCTCTATATGCAACAAGTGCAACAGGCTGCTGTGGACAATAGCTATGAGGTCTATCAGGAGGATGGCTTGTATGGCTATAAGAAGAATGGTGCCGTTGTGCTTCCTGCCCAGTTGGACAAGGCTGAACCCGTGCGCGGAGAATATGCCAATGTGCAGTATAAAGGCCAGAACGGTGTGTTGCAGTTCCTGGAAGGCTCTTTCTCGCATCAGTTGGAAAGCAGCAAAATGGAAGTTGTGGGCAAGGAGGTTGACAAAGGTTTCCTGCAGCTGAATCTGCCAGAGTCCTACGATGACGCTGCTGTGCGCTTGCGTATGGTTGACAACCAGGGACGTGAGATGGCCGTCGTGGCAAACAGTACACAGGGAGCGCATCGCAGCTTCTCGTTCCTGCCTGCCATAGTGCCTACGAAGAGTGAGAACGTCAGCTATCAGTTGGAGTTGTGGAGCGGTAATCTGCTCATCTGGAAGGATAGGGGAGTGGTGAGTTATACTGTCGTCAAACCTGTTGCTGTAGGTGAAACGGTGAAGGTGACGGCTGCACATACCAAGAGCAGTCCGTCGGATGCTGTGTCGAAGATGAAGATAGCCTCCTTTGCCTTGTCACGACCTGAGGCTCCCAGTAAACGAGCTGGTGTCAACAATACCTTCTATGTCACTGTGACGGTCAGCAATAGTGGCGACAAGACGGGTGTTGCCAGTGTGTCATTGGTTGTCGATGGAAAGAACGTAGGCACCCAGCGTGTGAATGTCAGGGGCCGCAGTAACGCGAAGACCACCTTTGCTGCTGCTACGAATGTCAAGAAGGAACGCTATGCCAAGATGCGTGCTACGCTTAGCGATGGCAAGTCCAGTCAGGAGGTGACAATACCTATCATCCCATTCTATTAAAGAGATTTAGATAATATATTCTAGTATTCACTAAAAACTGTTCTATGAAAAAACTATTTTTATTTGCTGCCACCCTATTGATGGCGATTTCAGCAAGCGCACAAGCGTTTGGTGACGATGATGACGTTGATGGAATTGGCCCCGACAACCGCAAGAACGTTGTCTCTCTTGGTGTCAAGGCCGGAGGAAACTACTCGTTCATGAGTAAGTACGACGATGCAGACTTGGGTCTCAAGGGCGGCATCGGCTTTGAAGGTGGTCTTGTTATTGCTGCACGTTTCGGCAAGCGTACACTAGGCAGTGACCCAGGTACAGGTTTGTTTGGCGTTCAGATAGAGCCTGCCTTTGTACAGCACACTATTGGCACGAACAGTGAGGATATCAAACTCTCCTATCTTGAGGTTCCCGTATTGGCGAAATTCTACCTGACTCCTACTTTCAATATCGAGGTAGGTCCGAATTTCTGTGCTTCACTTTCGTCCAAGCCAGACTACCTCTATGCAGAAAACTCCCGAATAGCTACTGGAGACCTGAAGGGTCTTGATGTCAAGCTATGTGTTGGTGCCAGCTTTGAAACAAAGACCGGACTGTTTGCCAGCCTTCGTTATAACTTAGGTACAAGCGACTTGGCAAAGAACTTCCCTTGCAAGGTTAGTGCCATCAACGTCACTGTTGGCTATAAGTTTAATATCTTCAAGTTCTAACCTTTAATTTGTATCGTTTATGAAAAAGTATATATTATTATCCGCTATAGCTATTGCGGCAGTATTTACGTCGTGTTCCAATGACGAAGTGGAGGTCTCACAAGGCATCGCAGTAAAAGTCGATCCTTCTAATGTGATTGCTCCTTTTACGTATGAGATTAAAGCTGGCGAGTTGGAGTCGTTCGGTACTTCTTATAAGTTGCGTACAAGAGTTTTGGCCTACAATGACCAAGGACTCCTTGCTGCAGATGCTACGGATTACTTGACTAATTATGCATCGATAATGAATTCCACCTTGTATGTACCGGCAGGTAAATATACGTTGATAGCTATTACGGATGTGGTTGAATACAAAAATGCAGCCCCGAGTCTAGAGTTTTGGACAATGACAGGTGAAGACAATATCAACACTTTAAAACTGTCAGATGCGGGATATATTGGCGGAAAAAACAAAATACTCGGTGTGACCTCGAAAAATGTATCTGTCAGTTCTGGTTCAGAAGCATTTACGTTGAATCCCCAGGCTGCGGGCGCATTGCTTTTGATAGAGTATCTCAATATCCATCAATTCTCAAATGTAACTGAATACAAAGTCCAGGCGAATAGAGCATGTGATTTCCTTACATTCAATAGTACTGGTCAGTATATAACAACTCCTGAGAATAAAAACAATGAATATAACTGGCGTCTCACTTATATTAATCCGCAGGAAAGTAGCTTCGCAAGTATAAATTCCACTTATAGGTATTCGTTCTCTTTCCCCATGAATAACGTTAGCTATAGGTATGTTTATTCAACTAGTAGCGTAACCAATCAAGCTATTACCCCTGACCTTACAATTTCGTTGAATGCTGGAGATGAATATGTATTCATTTTGGATCTGTGCGACGAGGATAATAATAACGAGGTTACTTATTATTATGGCAAGATTAATGGCACATCAAGTGCCAGACGAAACGCTCCTGCAAAGACAAATGTCTCAACTCCAAGTCCACAGCTTGCCGCTCCAAGTACTCCAGTTAAGAGCATGAGAGTGCTAGACTTATTGGAAAAACTGTAAATAGATGCGGTTTCGATATTCACTATCGATTGTTACTGCTATACTCCTTTTAGGATGTTCCTCCCCTGATGATTCTCAGGGAGAGGAATATCCTTATGTTGATAAAAGTGCAGAGTTGAATGCTGCTGAATGTCGGTGGATTTATCAGCAGATGAATCATTACTATTTGTGGCGTTCCGAATTGCCAGACTCGTTGAAGTGTGACTATTCTCTGGAACCCTCGGAGTTCTTTAAAAGCCTGTTGTCGCCTAAAGACCGTTTCTCCTATTGCACACATAATACTAGTTACTCTGGTCCTACTGCTATTGTGTTTGACGATGGGGGTGATGTTCCATATACTTCTATAACCCGTAGTGACGATGAACGTTCCGTATTGTTGGACTCCATATACCATATTGCCGACAAGAAAATAGGCTACTTGTGCTATCTGAAATTTTCCAATGCTGTTGAACTGGTGCCTGTTATGAAGAGGTTTTGGGAGGAAAAAATCGATGAATTGATTGTAGACCTGCGCTTTAATCCTGGCGGTTACGTCTCTGTTTGTCGGTATCTTTGTAACTGCGTGATAGACAAGGAGGCCTATGGACAGGTCTTTCAGCATAAGGTGTATAATGATGTCGTAACTGCAGACCTCTTGAGAAAGACGGGAAAGGACAAAGAGTCGGAAAACTACGAGTATCCACCACTTTCTTATGAAGGATTATTGGGTACCCCCGTATATCCTCTAAACATGCAACGTGTATATGTCTTAACCTCCAATCGGACTGCATCGGCTAGTGAAGCCTTTATTGTGTGTTTAAGGCCGTTCACAAAAACAATCATTATTGGTGAGCAAACTGTTGGTAAAGGTGTTGGTTCATTCACTGTTAAGGAGTCTCGATATTTTTATGAACTTCACCCAATTACTATGAGGTATTATAACGGTGCTATGGAAACCACGCCGGATGAAGGCTTCACCCCGGACTTCTTGGTGTCAGGAGGCTCTAAGACGTTTGTTGGCGACATAGGAAAAATTGACGAGCCGCTCCTGAGTGCTGCCCTGCAACAATTGCTCAGTAAAGAATAATGTACTATAGACTATGAACACTGTTATTAAGACCATCGTATTATTGATTCTATGTCTTGGGGCTTATCAGCCCGTGGCAGCATCAGAATATGCACAGCCCGACAAGGCACAGCAGTATCTGCGCGAGGCACAACGTTACAATGAACAAGCAGAGAAGTATGAACGGGAGGCACAGCAGTTGATGGAAAAGGCCAATAACTATACCCGTCAAGCTGAGAAGTATGCCCAGAAGAAGGACTATAACCAGTCCCGCTTGTATACCAATTGGGCTAATGATGCCATGTCGAAGGCCCAGCTCCGTCTCCGTTGGGCAAAGGAAGCTCGCGACAAGGCTCTCCTCAGAACGAAGTGGGCCGAAGACGCGATGAGAAAGAGGTAGGGTATTCACATACCTGATTTCTAACTTTTTGAGTACCATCAATCGGCTTCTGTAGGAGGAGAGCGTTATCCGTATGGGTGGCGCTCCGCGTAGTCTATGTCGTCGATGAGGTAAAAACAATAAAAATGTAATTTTTGTTGTTTATAAACAATATATTTACTATCTTTGCGGTATCTATGGGAAAGATGAAACGGATATACGTGATGAAGAGGTTGCCGCTGGCCAAGAACTATTTAGCCATCTGCCTGTTTGGCTTCATCTTTTCCGTGCGCCCATTGTCCGCAACGGAACTGAACCATGAGCTGATTCATGCCGCACAGCAGAAAGAGCTTCTGTATATCCCTTTCTTCATCTGGTACGGCATAGAGTGGGGGCTCCTGTTCCTCAAGTACAGAAACTGGGAGAAAGCCTATTTCCATATCCGTTTTGAGCAGGAGTCGTACCGTCATCAAGCCGACCTGGAGTATCTGAAACACAGAAAACATTTCAGGTATAGGTAGGAGAAACGTCTTATGAAGATTAATTTCCCATGAAAAAAATGCATTTCTCAAATTGGTTATCTAACATTTCGAATGAGATGCGTATATACGCAAAATATTCGAATGTCATGGGGACGGGTGAGTGACATTCAACCTAAAAACTCAAAAATGATTTGGCATTTCGCTCACTTATTCGTAACTTTGCAGCGCGTATGACAAGGACTTGGTCCCTGCCATATCTTTGTAAGGAATAAGAACGAAGGAAAAATATGGAGAAAATGTTGCGTTTGATAATGGTTGTGGCCATCGTTGTATGTGGTTTTTCTATGCTGACATCATGTTCGTCAGACAATGACGATACACCTAACAAGAAGGAATATGATGGTGTACCCCTTGTGATCCTCGATACGGATATTGGCTCGTCGACCGACGACCTTTTCGCTATGGAGATGCTTTATCACTACATGGACGAGGGACGCTGCAAACTGCTCGGTGTCGTGGCGGATCGTATGGGAGATGACTATGCTGTTCTGGCTGACGTGATGAACACGTACTTCGGACACGGTAGCATACCCATTGGCGTGGAACGCGGTGGCATCAAAGATCCGTCGGTGTTTATCGATTACAGAGAGCTCTATAAACACACTACCGAAAAAGGGGAACTGATGTTCAAGCGTACCATCAGCAACTATTCCCAGCTGCCTAACGGATGGGAACTCTATCGACGCTTGCTGGCGGCACAGCCCGACCATTCGGTGAGCATCTGTTCTACGGGCTTTGTCTCGTC
>JAEEGL012239798.1_pt1 | contig 17135 bp, 19 predicted proteins | sample 9134231 | NCBI WGS metagenome assembly JAEEGL01 (sample SAMN16246548, study PRJNA631951) | gut metagenome | biome: gut microbiome; feature: rumen; material: fiber-attached | host: Bos | place: Iran: Karaj | collected 2018-10
GCCTTTTCCCCGCATCCTATGAGTATGCAGCCAAGTACCATTGCAATTACTACAGACATCAGAGTAATACTTCTTTTTCTCAAATTTAATCACCTCGTTTCCATTATCATGGGCAGTCAGGTGGGACAGCCCCCTCTTCTATATGATACAGAGGCAATCCTCTATTTAGTCATAAACCTCGATTTTTTCTTCGAGATCTTCGAGCCTATCTACGTGATAATACTTTTTCTTTGCATCCTTATACTGCTCGTCAATCTCTGTGAGCGAATCGAAGTCAAAGTCTTTGGCGTCTTCTTCATAGTCCGTCTTTAGTCCTTCGACAAAACCATTTACCTGTACTTCTAAAGTGCTTATGTTGGCTTCCAGACTATGTATCTTGTCCTTATTGGGTTTTTTCTTACTGTATTCTTTTATTAGTTCCTTTTTATACTTCTTAAGTTCAAAGGCATCATCCTGACCTTCTTCCAAGAACCTGGCGCGTTTATTTGTATTAAGCATTGCATCATCCATCTCACCATGTTCTTTTATGATCTGGTCTTTTTTCTTACCTGATTTGGTGAAAATGGGGTTATGTGCGGCTTCGATTATCTTGGTATAATAGTGTCCGGGCTTATAATTAATGCCCATATTTATTTTGCGTCGTTCATCTGTGACACCATAAGCCTTTTCTGCCTTGCGATAGAGTTTATCAACACCATAAGCCATAGCTCTGAGGGGATATGTTACGAGCTCTAAAGGGAAAAGAACCATCCATGTAAGAATACCTGTGATCGAGGCTGCGACCCTGCCCGCAGTGGAGACTCCTGCAGCATCGATATAGTTTTCTTTTTCGGTGTATATGTACTGTTCGGATTCCTGCTCTTCGGTTTTTTTTTCTACTGCCACCTCGTCGTGCTCATGTTCAACAAAAGAATAATTGTCTTTATAAGGGGATTGCTCCAGTTCCGCCTTGGCCTCTTCCCGAAGCCTCTTTACTTCGTTAAGGCGTTTTTTTGCCTTCCCAAATTTAAAAAACGGAATTTTCATCCATGTATAATTATTACAGTGTTGGATCACGCGGCGCAGTGCATCCGCCTCTTCAGGCTCGCCCTTTACCGTATGGTATTTAGCCAAAGCCTCACGTATATTTGCCATCTTTTCGCTGTCGTCTTTTTGCTTTATGGCAAATGATTTATCCCAGCCGATGTATTCGGGTGGTGCTACGGCTTCGCCGGGGGCGGTGAGTATGTTTTCGGCTTTAACATTTACTTCGATTATTTCTTCAGATACAGATTCACTCAGCTTGATCTGGTTATCATCGTGAAGGAGTTCTTCCTTTACCTCCCGGATCTCCCCCTGTTTTGCCTTTTCTTCTGCCTGTCTCTGCTTCTCCTCGGCTAACTTACGCTGTGTTTCGAATTCTTCCTGCATTTTTTTCAGTTCTTCGTCTGTGAAGGACTGCGTCTCGTTAAACCAGGTATCGCTGTCCATATCATACTCATACTTTTCGTATGAATACGGGTTTCCCTGTAACACTTCGTTATTTTTTGTAACCATAAAGCCTCCTTATTCTAATAGCAAAAGGATTATTAAGACCCTTTAGAGCAATGTCGCTACTGCGTCTTCATCTATATCATCCCTGATAAACGATTTTGATAAAACTGCCGTCACCAGAAGTGCACTCTTTTGCGTGGGTACCAGCTTTTCTACCAGTTCGCCAAACTCATCTATAAGGACCGGAATATCCAAAACCACATCTGCCCCCGGCAGATTTAGTGACTGTCCGAGCAGGTACGCGGTCATGACCATGAGGGGCTCGATCCCTTCAGTGCTGTGGTTCACGTACTCCACTCTGTACGTGTCGGAAGGAGTCTTATGTACCAGCATAATTCCGGCAGGAGAACCGGGATCGCCAATATAACAGCTTAGGTCACGATTGAAGTAGGTAGGGCTTTTAGTCTGCCCCCATAGATATCCGCGATACTTACTCCTGTTCAGCTCCCTTTCCAGAAAAGCAGCGATATTACTGTCATTCATCTTTGAAAGAGGGACAGCTTGTTTTCCGTATTGCTTGTAATACTCCAAAATGGCTTCTGGGTCGCTGACATCATTCATACTTATTATTGTGTCAGGCTCCATCTGTGCGCCAAACATAAACTTCCACCGGGAAAAGATATTTCCCATGACAGGCTCCCAGCTGCCGCCTACGACAAACGATGCTGTAATGGCGGAAATACTATTTTTTTGCATCTGATACACGAGTTCTGCAATAAGACTGTCAGCAATCCTGCGGCCGCGGAAATCCGGATGTACGTATAACCACTCTATACGAAGGATGGAGTCTTCCATGGTATCCTCAGAGTCCAGATAGTAAACCAAAGCACCGACGCCATAGGTTTTCATTCCTTTGGCACGGATGGCACCAATAGCCTCCCTGCGCCCGGTTATTATATCTTCTGTCATATCCTCGGATAAAACCGATGTAAAGACACTTATATTCTTCGGTGTGATCCTGGTGGTATATCCCCCTACTATCTCCTCGAATTCATGTCTTACACGGGTAGCCTCAAGCAGGCACTTTTTTCCATAAGATGTAAGTGGGTGTATGCCGTAGGCCAGATTATACAAAAGATCCATCTTTAAGGCATAGGAGATCTCGATCTCCTCTCTGTTCATGCTTTCAACGCCAAAGCCGGTCTTTTGCTGGGCTATACGCGAATCTACCTGCTCTATAAGTTCACGTATTTCCCTTATTTCCCGGGACATATCTGACACATTTATCTTCTTTACGTCCTCACGCATTTCGTCGGCCAAAGTCGGGCTTTGAAGTGCTTCGGCATTTCCAAGGTATTGTTCTGCTACTTTTTTAATTTCTTTATTATTTTTTATCATTTTTTATTATACTCCCGTAGCGCATCAAATATAGATGCCTTTATGATCGTAACAGTTCCTACAAGCCTTGTCCTCCTTAAGAAGACTCCTTAAGTCGTCAAAAGTATCCTTTATAGGTGCCACTCTTCCGTATTTAGCATCTTCATCCGCTTCTGCGAGGATCTCTAATAGTTCAATCCTTGCTTTCATTCTTTTATATTCTTCATATGCGAGTGAAACTGTATCTCCTCGCCCGTTTACAGTAATAATAACCGCTTCATTATCTTCACGGCACTGTTTTGAAATCTCATTATAGTGATTTCGTAAATCTGCAGATGGTCTGATTACTTCCTGCTGCATAAACATAATTCGTTGCCTCCGTTTATATAGACATATCATATCATCTTCTGTATATCCGAACAATGTCTTGATATTAAACCTGAACGTTCTGATCAGCCATTTATCATGGGTCTTGCGTTCTTCTCATTAAAGAGTTCTATCAGCGGTCCCATAAAGAATGCCGTTATTATTGTGCCTATTCCCGCGATCGTCGGTATCATTGAGACAGGGTTTCCGGCCAGAATAAAGAGTACACATCCGGTAATTACGCATATTAAGTCTGTACATATCCTGACATATTTGAATTTGCCAAGCTTCCATTTTCCGGATATAACGATTGCTACCGCATCATATGTGGATACACCCAGGTCTGCTGTCATATAAAGCGATGATCCAAAGCATATAATCACTATTCCGATAATAAGGCATATTATTCTGAATGGTATTGACGGTTCCGGAAACAGTCTTTGCAGGCCATCATAGGTGAACTGTGTTATATATCCCAGCAAGAACAGATTGATAAATGTTGCTATACCGATATTATGCCTGTCTGCGAATATACTAAATAGTAAAAGGATCACATTTACGATCACATATAATGTACCAAAATCAATCGGGATCAGGGCATCCAGGCCGCTCATCAGTGATTGAAACGGATCCACGCCAAAAGCTGCGAGTTTAAATATTCCCACACTTACAGCACATATAATGACTCCCATCAGAGACATTATGATTCTTTTTCTTCGTTCCTTTAAAAATTCAAGCACCCGATTCATTTTTAATCCTTTCGTCACACTGTACCGTACTCAAATAATTCACTATTAAACTCTATCATCCTGTTTCCCTCCTGTTTCGGAAAACGCTGATCTACACAGAATTGTTTTAAGTATAACATAGATTGTCCAGCGAACATCCAGCAATAGTCTTTATACTGTATTAGCCATTCATAGTATAATTATCCATTGTTCTTAAAAGCCTGAACGGCAAAATAGGATTGACAGGAAAATAACAATTATGTATGATGTTAGTCGTAACTAACAGGCAGTATCGGCGTAGGCCGATATATTTTTCAAATTATGTTAGATATCTCTAACAGACTAGAAAGGATGTGACATGAGTAAAGTAGCTGTTGTATTTTGGAGCGGAACAGGTAATACCGAGGCTATGGCCGATGCTGTAGCTGATGGTGCACGGGCAGCCGGTGCAGATGTGTCCGTTTTCGGATGTGAATTTAAGGCAGATCAGGTTGCTGATTTTGACGGTATTGCTTTCGGATGTCCTGCTATGGGTGCCGAAGTACTTGAGGAATCTGAATTCGATCCCATGTTTTCTTCTGTGGAAGGCAGCCTGTCCGGTAAGAAGGTGGCACTCTTCGGCTCTTATGGCTGGGGCGACGGTCAGTGGATGAGAGACTGGGAAGAGCGGGTAAACATCGCTGGAGCAAATCTGGTAACAGACAGCGTTATGGCTAATAATGCGCCGGATGATTCTGCGCTCGATGAATGTAAGGATCTGGGCCGGGCACTGGCATAGATCATTTTTTCTCCTAAAGATAGATGCCGGGGACTTGGTCCCCGGCATCTTTTTATAGTATTATATAGGATAAATATTTCATAGAAAGCGGGATGAAGTCAGATGATTACATTTTTTGCAGCAATAGCTGTATTGATCTTGGGCTACATGGTCTATGGCCGGATAGTGGAGAAAGTATTCTCTCCTGATGACCGAGAGACTCCGGCCATCAGGATAAATGACGGAGTGGACTGTGTGCCGATAAAGACCTGGAAAGCCGTACTGATCCAGCTTCTTAATATCGCAGGGACAGGTCCGATATTCGGAGCGCTTATGGGCGCGTGCTTTGGTCCTGTGGTATTTCTCTGGATAGTATTCGGATCCATCCTGGGCGGCGCAGTGCATGATTATATGAGCGGAATGATATCCGAGAGAAATAACGGCGCATCCATCGCCCAGCTGTCCGGAATATATCTCGGCAAACCTGCGCTTTATCTGATGCGTGCCTTCTCGGTTCTGCTGCTATTACTTACCGGAACCGTGTTTGTGACCAGCCCGGCAGCTCTCATCGCCAGGCTCACCCCTGATTCTCTGTCAACGAATTTCTGGATAGTCGTCATACTCCTGTATTACATCCTGGCCACACTGATGCCGATAGACAAGATCATCGGAAAGCTGTATCCGGTGTTCGGAGGCATTCTCATCATCATGGCTGTCAGCATAGCTTTTGCAATGAACTTTCTACCCGAATATGGAGTGCCGGAACTGGTATTTGAAGACCTGCATCCCGAGGGACTGCCCATCTGGCCCTTCATGTTCATAACTGTAGCCTGCGGAGCAATTTCCGGCTTCCACGCCACACAGTCACCAATGATGTCAAAATGCATCATGTCTGAAAAAGATGGGCGAAAGGTATTCTACGGAGCCATGATAATAGAGTCTGTGATCGCTCTCGTATGGGCCGGAGCCGGCATGGCATTCTTTGGAGATACAGGTCTGTTAAATGATGCACTGACTGAGCTTGGACAGTCAGGCACTGTATATGAGATCAGCAAGGTCATGCTCGGTACAGCCGGAGGTGTGCTTGCGATCATAGGAGTGGTGGTGTGTCCCATCACATCGGGAGATACGGCATTCAGAAGCGCAAGGCTGATTCTGGCAGAGTGGACAGGACTCGATCAGAAAAAGATAAAAAACAGACTGATCATAACTCTTCCGCTCCTTGGTGTGGGAGCAGTACTGACCAGGCTGGATTTTAATGTGCTATGGAGATATTTCTCATGGAGTAATCAGACTCTGGCAATGATTGCGCTTTGGGTAGCCACGTCATACCTGATAAAAAACGCTAAGAATAAGATATACTCGCTTATAACTGCGCTGCCTGCCTCTTTTATGTCCGCGGTATCCCTGACCTATATACTGATGGCAGATGAAGGATTAAAGCTTCCGGCGACCATCGCATATACAGCAGGTATCATATTTGCTTCCTGCCTGTTTATTATCTATGTGTGGTTGATGATAAAGCATAAAAATTCATAAGCTTTGTGATATAATCGATTAATAACATAGTGTATCAATGTACAAGGAGATTACTATGGAGAATAATAAACATAAAATCACCCCGGAGAATATAGTCACATTTCCGGCTGAATCACTGATCCTGCAAGAGGGAGAGGTGAATCTGGACATGTATAAGATCCTGAAAGGATATGTGGAACTCTACACCGGATACGGAACTGACAGGGAGAGTATCATCGGCATCATCGGACCCGGAGCATGTTTCGGAGAGTTCGGGCTTCTGCTTGAGAAACCCGCTATCTACACAGCCATCGCCAGTACTGATGTGTATTCAATACGTGTCACTTCCGGCCTGATAGGCGATTTCATACAGGAAAATCACTCCAGCGTCCTGCAGATCATGAAGAATATGGCGAATACTATGTTAATAATGCAACGCCAGATCCTCGATCTGTCCGAGGAAATTTCCACTCTCACAAACGGTAAATCGCAAAGAGTCGAACGAAAAGACCTTATCAGAAACTATTCTATGACCAGGGGAGTAGGATTAAAAAGAACTGTGCATTATAACGAAGACCAGAGCTAACGATCGAATAACAAAGTTTACATAAAAATATGCCGGGGACCAAGTCCCCGGCATTATTTGTTATCATGTATATCTTTCAGCCCCCTATCTGGCAGTAAAGACCGGTGCCGCGCTCTGCGGCGGCCTTCAGGCGAAGCATCTTCTCCTGAGTGGGAGGAAGCGCATTTCCCATTGGGTACGGACGGTTAAGTCCTGTATATTTTCCTTCTCCGAAGCTATGGTATGGAAGGAGGTCTATCTCGTTCACACCCGGAAGTGTGGATGCATAGTGTGCGATAGCTGCTATCTCCTCTTCCGTGTCGTTAAATCCGGGTACCACAGGCACTCTGATTATGAGCTTCACCTGTCCGGAACGGGCGATCTTCATGGCATTTTCCACCATGAGAGTGTTCTCTTTTCCGCACCACTCTTTATGCTTCTCTGGATTCATATGCTTGATGTCCATAAGATAGGTATCCAGATATGGGAGGATTCTCTGGATATCGCTGTACTTCGCATAACCCATGCTTTCAAGGGCTGTATTCACGCCGAGATCTTTTCCTGCTCGAAGGAGGGCTTCGGCGAAATCTATCTGGAGCAGGCTTTCTCCGCCGGATAGTGTCAGACCTCCGTCAGACCTGCTGTAGTACGGCATATCTCTCTTCACGGTTTCCATGACTTCACGCACGGTGATGTCCTGACCATACACCTTCGGTCTGCCGTTTACCATCATGGTCTCTATGTCATATCTCTGAGACTCGGGATTACAGCACCAGCGGCATCTTAAGGCACAGCCTTTTAAGAACACTATGGTCCTGATGCCCACACCGTCATGGATAGAATATCTTTGTATATCAAATATGCGGCCTTTAACGTCTAAATAATTCATGAACATAAACTTGATCCTACCTGTACTGTCCCTGAGCTGTACGTCTTATGATATCATCCTGAAGTGACTTCGAAAGTGTGGTGAAGAGTGCGGAATATCCTGCCACTCGTACCACCAGTCCCTGATACCTTTCGGGATGTTTCTGGGCATCCAGGAGAGTTTCCTTATCCACCACGTTAAACTGCATATGCATACCCTTCTGATCGAAGAATCCGCGCACCAGAGATACGAAATTCTCCAGTCCCTTCTCTCCGCTCATGGCTGTGGGATGCATCTTCATGTTAAATAGCGTGCCGTTTGAAGCATCTGCATGATCCAGCTTTGCCACAGAATTACATGATGCTGTGGGGCCGTGCAGATCCTTTCCGTTGGTGGGAGACACTCCGTCTGCCACAGGTGTATGTGCCAGACGTCCGTCCGGTGTGGCACCTGTCTGTCCGCCAAGAGGCACGTTTGCAGACACAGGATACAGTCCTGCCTGGAATATACCGCCTCTGGGGTTCTTATAGTTCGGAAGCGGTCTGGTGTAGAAATAAGCAGCTTCTCTTGCTATCTCATCCACTTCGTCCACATCATTTCCGTATTTCGGCAGATCGTCTATCATCTGCCAGATCTCTTCATATCTCTGCTTCTCTTCTGCCGGAAGCTCCATATTAAGAACTGCAGACACTGCATTTGAAATAAGATCCGGTGTCACTTCGCCGCCGTCGGCAGCCACCTTACGTGCCACCTGCTCTGCTGTCTCTTTTGCTGTGATCACGTCAAAGCCTTTGCCGAAGTTCATCTCCAGCGCCTTTGCCAGCTCTGTAAGTGTGAACCGCTTCTCTTCAAATACCAGCTTCTTTATAGCGTAAAGAGAATCTGCCACGTTTGCTATACCAAAGCCCTGAGGGCCTGTGAAATTATACTTGGCGCCACCGCTCTGAAGAGGCATGCCCTTTTCTATACAGTCATCTATAAGAGCTGACTCGAACGGAAGCGGGCTTCTTTCCATATGGGCTTTGTCTATGGAATTATCGGCATTCACAAGGAGTGCGATATTATAGTCCATCTGCTTTTTATATGCAGCCTTGAATTCTTCGTATGTCTTGAAGCTGCCGATATCTCCGGTATGGATGGATGCTTCTTCTCCGTTTTCATATCCGTTTTTAAACACCATCTCAAGGGGACGTGCCATATTAAAGAATGCTGCATCATGCCATCCGTCTTCTTCACCGGGCACATGGGGCTCCACGCATCCGATAATGCAGTAGTTTCTGGCCTTTTCTGCCGGAATGCCTCTGCTTTCCATAGAGGGGATGATGATCTCGTCATTATAGTATGCAGGGAAGCCTATACCTGTTCTGGTGACTTCTGCCGCCCTGATAAGCAGTTCCTTTGCGGAGCCGTTCCATACTCGGATAGAGATGGATGGCTGGGGCAGAAATACATGCTTCGTAGCATCCAGGCACATGAAGGAAAGATCGTTTGTAGCATCTTTTCCGTCCGGTGTCTGGCCGCCCACTATCAGGTTCTGGAACAGTGAATATCCTGCAAATCCTTCGGCTGAGACTGCGTCTCTGCACTTATTAAGGTCATTTAATTTCACCCATACACAGTCGATGAGTTCCTGTGCCTGGAATCTGGTGATGACTCCGTTTCTGATATCCTTCTCGTAGTAGGGATACATATACTGATCGAAACGTCCCGGTGAAATGGAATGTCCGGAGGATTCGATCTGCATGGTCTGCTGTACGAACCAGAATGCCTGGCATGCTTCCTGGAATGATCTGGCAGGGTTCTCCGGCACATTGTTGCATACCTCTGCTATCTTCAAAAGCTCCTGTTTTCTCTTTGCATCGGATTCCTTCGCTGCCTCTTCTTTAGCAAGCTCTGCATATCTATGAGCATACTTGATCACTGCATTACAGGATATCAGCACTGCTTCCAGGAATCTCTTTTTGTTTCCGTATTCGGGATCGCACACTTTCAGTTTCAAAAGTGCGGATGTGGTCTGAGCCATGATGCCGCGAAGACCTTCGTTTATGACTCTGGCATAATGCACATTCACATGACCCACGCCGTTATAATAATAGTTTCCCGGTGTGAACACGTTATGTTCCATGGCACGAAGAGTCTCCGGTGCCATATAGCTTCTGGCCAGTTCCGAAGTGGTTTTTCCTTTCCAATACGGGTTTACGGCTTTAAGCCTCTTCTTTGTATCCTCGGAGATATAGAAGGGATCTGCGCTTCTATGCTCTACGGTATCAAACTCCGCTTCCAGCCATTCGTATGAAAACTCGGGATATGTCTGACATCCTCTGGGAGCTATGGTGGTGCTTCCCACTATAAGCTCTTCGGGACGGATGATTATAGGCAGGTTCTCTAAGATATGATCAAAGGCCAGTGCCTTTCTCATAGTCTCGGGAAGTCCTTCCGATGCCTTATATGACTCTGTGATGAGTTCCGCTCTTGCAGCCTCTATCTCAGGCATCTTATGGAAAAGATGCTGTACCAGACGTCCTATTCTTTCTGATTTTTCTACCGGTGTACTATCGAAGTTATTCATATCACGTTCCTCACTAGTCCTCGTTTGCAGGGAATACCAGCCTCACATTAAGGTCTTCACAAAGCTTGATCCATTTTTCTTCCGGTCTCTTATCTGTGACCAGAGTATCTATTCTTGAAAGCGGGCATATCTGTGCAAATGATATACGCCCGAATTTTTCCGAATCCACAGCCAGGATCACCCTGTCTGATGCATCTATCACAGCCTGTTTCACTGATACCACTTCATCATTACCGTCTGTGATGCCGCGTTCCAGGTCTATGCCGTTACAGGATATGACAGCTTTATTGGTATGATACTGGGAGATGGCATCCACTGCCCTTCCTCCCATGAGTGACATAGACTCGTATCTTAATGCGCCCCCGGTCATCAGTATATCTATGCCGGGCTCCACTCCCATGACCACTGCATTCTCTATGGAGTTTGTGATGATGGTGAGTTTATCGTATTCTTTTTTCTTAATGGCTCTGGAGATAAATACCGACGTGGATGATGCGTCCATAAAGATATGGTCTCCGTTATCTATTTCCTTTACCACCAGAGATGCGATCCTTGTCTTTCCTTCCGGATTGATCTTATATCTCATGTTAAAAGGAAGATCTGTTCCGTAGTCTTCGTTAAGAACTGCTCCGCCGTATCCTTTCTTCACGAAACCGTCCTGATCCAGTTTCTCCAGATCACGTCTTATGGTTTCCTCGGATACGCTGAATCGTCTGGAAAGCTCGTTTACGAATACTTTTTTGTTTTCCTGGATCTCCTTTAATATCAGATTTCTGCGTTCTGCTGAAAGCATCTTATTCCCCTTTAGCGTGTATTAATGTGTTAGAAAATGAATGGCATAAGGCTGTCGGAAGGTCTCGGGATCACTGCCTCGTCGAGGAACATTCCCTTCTCTCCGGCTGCTTCCTTGGCACTTTCAATGGCTGCTGTCACTGCGGAAACGGATCCTGTGAGAGTCATATATGATTTTCCGCACATTCCCTTTGCCAGACGAAGCTCTAAAAGATCCACGATGGCTGTCTTTGCGGCGATATCCGCTGCCACGATAAGGGCTGCCACATCATATGTCTCCAGCACTCCCAGTGCCTCCATCTTCACAGGCTCTGCTGTGCCGTAGATGGCCGGGAATATGGACTCATGGGGATTACCCAGCACAAATGTATCGATCACATGATCTCCGTATGCTCCGGCGGCTCTGTCCACTGACGCGCGCACTGCCGAAAGCTCTCCGGTGATCAGTATCACGAACTTGCCGGGGCATGTGACTTCTGCCTGAAGGAGTTCCACTTCAGCAGTCTTTGCCATGTCATCCGCTGCCTTAAATCCTGTGGATACGGTATTTACTTCCACCATTCCGATTGCTTTTGCCATTAATATTTACCTCGTATCATTTGATAATTGATATCTCTCTGTCTGAAACAGCTTCCACTTTCCCGTCGAAGGGAGCATGTATATTCACTGAAAGGCCTTCTGCTGCCTGACCTATCACCTGTCCCTTTTTCACTGCATCTCCGGCCTTCACTGCAGCCTTTGCCGGTGCTCCGATATGCTGGCTTAAGGGGATCACCACTCTTACAGCACTTTCCTGTATGTCTGAAATGGGAGCTTCTTTATCGTAATTATAAAGGCCCAGTCTGTGCGCCAGTCTGTGCACAGGCACCTTTCTTTCTTCTCTTCCTGCAGCCACGGGAGCGGCATCTATCTTTTCTATCTTTAAACCGCCTGCCCTGAGGGCTCCCTTAAATTCCTGGATGATGGATTTCGGAGAAAGTCCCTGGGGACATGCATATTTTTCACATATTCCGCATCCGCTGCAATACATGGCATTTACAAATACGCTTAAGTCGCTGGCATCTGAATTTGCCACAGCCCTCATTATGCGATGGGGCTCTATAGGATGTCCCAGTGCGTGTCTGCTGCATAGATCCGTGCAGGTCCTGCACTGGCAGCATGACGAAGATGCCCTTCTCTTTTCCACCTTCAGATCCTTATCTGCGCTGAGTCTCAGCTTATGATCTGCAGGCAGGATTATGATGGCGTTCGTGGTCTTTGTGATCACCGTGTTTTCTGTGCCGAATCTTCCCATCATGGGTCCGCCCATGAGGTATACCGGATTCTTTACAGTCACGTTTCCCGCAGCCTTCACTGCATCTCCCACGCGCATTCCGAGAGGCAGTCTTAAGGTCTTCGGTGTATCTATCTCTCCCACGATGGAAACCAGCTTATCTGTGACCGGAGTTCCTTCATGGACTCCTCTGTACAGGTTATACATGGTCTCTACGTTATATACCACCACGTTTTCATCTATCGGCAGCCCGCCGGGACGTATCACCCTGCCGGTCACCTCGTATATGAGCACCACCTCGTCTCCCATGGGATATGCAGCCCGAAGCTCATGTATCCTCAGTGCCGGAAAATCCGGAAGCACTTCCTTAAGAGCGCTGATGGTCTCCTTATATTCGCTTTTAATCCCGACTACGGCTTCCTTTGCATTAAACGCCTCTCTCACCTCGTTTAACATGGTGAGGATCTCTCTGGTATGCAGAGCCAGTAACTGTCTGTGCAGTTTCAGAAGCGGCTCACATTCTACGCAGTTTAATATCACCGTATCGGCTTTATCAGTCATTTTGGCATAGGCCGGGAAACCGGCACCGCCGGCTCCCACTACGCCACAGTTTTTAGCAATACTTTTCAGTTCTTCAATATTCATGAAGAAATAACCTCCATGCCATCCTGTCCTTCATCAACAATTCCAACGATAGCGGCATCAACCGGTGCATCTGCATTGTCCGTCCCGATACGTGCTGCAGAACCGGTGGCCACCAGCACCTTTTCTCCGATGCCGGCGCCTATGATGTCTATGGCGATGAGGTCATTACCGTTGCCACTCATGGTCTTTTCGGGTCTCACGATCATGAATTTGTTGCCAACAAGTTTTTCACTTTTTCTGGTGGAGAATATGCTCCCCATAACGGTTCCGATGATCATATTCGTAACCTCGTTTAAATAATGTATGCTGTATCGCCCTGTCTGATCTGACAGGCATTAGCCTCGTCTGTATCGATGTGCATTTCCAGAGAGAATGACGGGTCCACTCTGACCTTCACGTTGTCAAGCACGGCACCTCTGTCATTTCCCATTCTCACTGATACATAGTCCCCGTCCTTAAGGCCGACAGGTGCGGCATCTGCAGGAGTCATATGAATGTGACGGGCTGCGATGATGCATCCCTCATTAAGATATATGGCTCCCTTAGGTCCCACAAGAGCTATGGGAGCAGAACCCTTGGTGTCACCGCTCTGACGAAGAGGTGCATTCACTCCCAGGGTTCTGGCATCCGTAGCTGAGATCTCTACCTGTGATGCCTTACGTACAGGTCCGAGTATACGGACGTTTTCAATGGCTCTGAGTTTAAGTCCTACCAGGGTGCACTGCTCATTAGCAGCCCATTGTCCGCCCATTAACTCTTTTTTCTTGGTAAGCTGATAGCCCGGTCCAAACAGTTTCTCCACATCCTCCTGTGTCAGATGGATATGGCGTGCCGATACACCCACAGGTACAGCCATCTTCACATCGTCTGTACCCTCATTTATGGCCTGTATGACCATTTTTGTAATGTACTCTACACTGTTAGAATCCAAAATAACAGCCTCCTATTATGCCTTTACCTTCGGTAAGATCATCTCCACGTCGTTATGAGGACGAGGAATTACGTGTGTAGCTACAAGCTCACCCAGAGCAGATGCTGCAGAAGAACCTGCTTCTACAGAAGACTTAACAGCGCCTACATCTCCTCTAACCATAACGGTTACGAGTCCGCTACCGATCTTCTCTGTTCCTACAAGTGTTACGTTAGCAGCCTTGCACATCTGATCTGCTGCCTCGATTGCTGCTACCAGTCCTCTGGTCTCAACCAGTCCTAATGCTTCAAGTGAATTTGCCATGATTTTTTCCTCCTTTAATTTAATCTAAATCATTTGCTGTTCATTTGTTCTTTAATATTGAAATCCGGGGGGTCCTGCCCCAGCATCTTGGAGTCGGATGTCTCCTCTCCTTTTCCTTTAAACCTGCTGGCAGAAATGGCCACGATATTCTGGATCTCTTCATGCGGTGCTGCAAGCACTCCCGATGCCACCGGTTTCTTTATGGTGGTATCGTTCTTGGCAGCCTCCACAGCCGCTTTCACTGCAGATACCTCTCCTTCCACCACGAGAGTCACCAGTCTTCCGCCCAGCTTTCTCTCCCATGTAGCCAGAGATACTTCTGCAGCCTTGCACATGATATCCAATGCATCTATGGCGGCCACAACTCCGCTTATTTCAATAAAACCGTAAGCTTTGCTCATTTCTGCTCCTAATGCTTATTATGCCTTGAACTTTGGAAGAATCATCTCCACATCGTTATGAGGACGAGGAATTACGTGTGTAGCTACAAGCTCACCCAGTCTGGATGCTGCGGATGTACCAGCTTCTACTGCAGCCTTAACTGCGCCTACATCTCCTCTTACCATAACTGTTACCAGACCGGAACCGATCTTCTCTGTACCGATGAGGGTAACCTCTGCTGCCTTGGTCATTGCATCAGCTGCTTCGATAGCTGCTGTGAGACCTCTGGTCTCTACCATTCCTAAAGCTTCAAGTGACTGTGACATATTCTTTACCTCCTATGTCTCTTAATTCTTATCAAGCGCACTGATCTTTAACATTTTTTCCGTATCTGCAGTGGGATTCGGAATAATATGTGTGCATACGATGCCGGTGGTGTTTCGTGCCACTTCTTCAGCTGCCGCCATAGCTTCCTTCACGTCTGCCACAGCACCTCTGAACTTCACTGTGACGAGAAGCGGTACAGGGAGGGAGTCCGCATTGGCAGGCTTATTCTTGTCAAAGATCTCCAGTGTCACATTGCCTGCTTTGCATCCTGCATCCGCTGCCAGAAACGCACATACCAGTCCGTATACTTCCAATAATCCAACTGCCTGATGTTCTTTCATATCACTCATTTTAGCGTTTGATATCCTTTTTCTATACGATAGTTACAAAATCTGACTTACTGGTTCACGATGGCTATCTTTAAGCCGGTCATTGCCAGGTTAGTCTTAAGCGCTTCATTGATCTCCTGAAGCGGGAAGCGGTGAGTAATAAGCTCTGCTACCGGAAGTCCGATGCCTTTTGCTCTCTTTAAGAAATCAAATGTGGTACCGTAATCTCTTAAGGTGTATACCCAGGAACCTACCAGATTGATCTCCTTGGAGCAAAGATCGAAGTGAGGATTGATCTCAGCGTTTCCGCCGTTTACGAAGAATCCCAGTTCGCAAAGACCTCCGCCGTTACGTATGAATTTATAGATATTTGCATGTGCCTTGGGGTTACCTGTGCACTGGAATGCAAAATCTGCCAGATGTCCGCCGAAGGAATCGTATACAGCTTTTGTAAGAGCTTCTATACCCTGATAATCTCCGAAGTTCACTGTCTGGTTAGCGCCCATTTTCTTAGCGAATTCCAGACGTCCGGGATTTCCATCGATAGCTGTGATGTTCTCGATACCCATGGTACGAAGAACTGCTATACAAAGAAGTCCGATAGGACCGCAGCCCTGTACTGCCACTCTGGAGTTGAATTTTAAGATTCCTGTGGTCTTTGCTCTTTCCACTGCGTGCACCAGCACTGCAGAGGGCTCGATCAGGATACGGCTGTCCAGATCCAGATCACTTACGTTGAATATGGTGGATCCGCCTCTTACGAAAATGTAATCGGAGAACCATCCGTTCAGATGATAATCATCATCGGGAAGAAGTCCGTAAACATCAGCTCCGCCCACGTTCTGCTTATTCATATCGAACATGGTGATCTCGGGATCATCCTTAAAGATCATACAGGTAACTACTTTGTCACCGATATGAAGATCCTTGCCGGCGCTGTCCTTCTTCACGTTCTTACCCATGGCTACTATCTCGCCTGTACCTTCATGTCCCAGAGCCACAGGGATAAGATTAAAGGGATCTCTCTTGAATTCGTGTGCATCTGTACCGCATACGCCGCAGCCTTCCACACGTACCAGGATATCGTCATCGCCTACAGGAGGGATAGGATATTCCTTCACTTCAAATCTCTCTTTTTCCACCAGTACAGCAACATGTGCTGTCTTCGGTATGGATCCTGCCGGTGTTGAACCTCCCAGGTTACTGTAGCTGTTGAAAGCTGCATTTGAAGAGGTGCCGCCTATCTCATTCAGGATCTGTTTTACGATCTTTTCTACGTCTTGTTCATTTACTGCCATTTTAGTGGTTCACCTCCTTTTTATCTTATACATAAGCTGTCGCTCATTACGCAGCGACGGCGTTTTGTGAATGTGGATGCGGATGTGAGTCCTTCACCTGTACGTGATGCAATGGTGAATGTGGGGAATCCTTCTCCGCCGAATCCCAGTGCTGCATAGCTCGGGCCGTTCTTTACCAGGATGGCTGTGTCCAGAGCTCTTGCATATTCCGTGATGTGATCCACATTCTTGGAATGGATATGAGCTGAATGACGGTTGCCATGCTCCAGCCACTTTGCTGTCTCCACACCTTCTTTGAAGTCCTTCACCCGTACTACGCCGAGGATCGGCATCATCAGCTCTTCTGTGATCAGCGGGTGTTCCTTGGGTCCTTCAAATACGATGCATCTGATATCAGCGTTCACATTCACTCCTACCATGGAGAGAAGTGTGCGTGCATCACGTCCTACGCAGTCTCTGTTCAGAGCGCCCTTGGGAGTGAGCACTGTGGCGATGAGCTTGTCCTGTACCTCTTTGTCGGCCAGGTAGCATCCGTTCTCACTGATCATGTAGTTCATCAGCTCGTCACATATGCTGTCTACTGCCACTATCTCTTTCTCTGCTATACAGGGAAGATTGTTATCAAATGTACATCC
>JAEEGL016300346.1_pt1 | contig 17135 bp, 11 predicted proteins | sample 9134231 | NCBI WGS metagenome assembly JAEEGL01 (sample SAMN16246548, study PRJNA631951) | gut metagenome | biome: gut microbiome; feature: rumen; material: fiber-attached | host: Bos | place: Iran: Karaj | collected 2018-10
AGCCGCAGCATTACGACCTCGAGAAATACGATTGGAAAACCATCGCAGCGGATACCCGCCAGCAACTCATCCCCAACTGACCTTTACTTTGGAAGCACTTCGTCTTCTGGCCCTTCAGGGTCAACAACATCCGGCATTCCCCATTGGGACTGCAGCCAGTCTACTTTGGCCTTCAATGATGGCTTGTAACGATGAGTGTGAAGGTATTTGATATTATGGTCATAACTATATTCTGGCCAGCGAATTAATTCCTTTTCAACGGCAGGTGCGATGCGCTCAACCCAAGCGTCCATATAGTCTACAATGGATACTAGACTCTGTGGGTAGAATCGATTCCAATGAGAACGCACACACTGTTGAAAGATCCTATTTTTGATCATACTCTCCAACCAATGCGGTTTAAAATTCTCGGCTGTATTCTCATAGATGAAACAGGGTGTGGGTGATTGTGAACGTCCAAACGAGCAACCAAAATCCCACACGGGTCCAAACAACAACTTGGTGCTGTCGCCACGCTGCTTGTGCAAAAACAAACTGTTAGTGAACGACTCAATTTCATCGGCAACCTCGTTCACGATATAGAAACAAGCCAGAGTATCCATATCAATGTAATCACTCCAGGGTGTTACGGCTTGTGCTCCACTGTAAATGGCACTATCGGTTTTCTCTAGAAAATTTACTATATAGGATAACTGTTCCTGCGAGAGGCTATCAGGACTATGATACTTGACTGCCAGCCAATTACCATTACCCTCCATCAAGCCAAATTGGTTTTCATCAGGGTGATTATCAATCTCAAGGAGCCACCCGCCAGTGATATTGCTCGCCACAGTGTCTCCACTTGCCTGCTCGGTAATGTTGACACGATGATTGTCCACGCGAATTTTCTCAGTCAGGAGATACAGACCTATATATTGTCCATTAAGCACCACTTCGACAGGCTCGGCAGCAGGGGTATAGGCAAGCCCAATGCGGCGGCTCAGTTCAAAACCCAATGTGGCTGTCCAGAAGTCACTGGCTAACAAGCAAAAATGACGGTTCTTCTCCATTCCCAAGAGTTTTTCCTTGGTATCTAACTTGATACGGAATGGCTTCTTGCTCAAAGTCCATGTATAGTTACCACGCCCCTTAATCTGCAACCCCAATGGCTGATCGGGCGAACCTAAGGGCTCCACTCCCTCAATTCCCATATTGTCGAGCCACCAGTCGGCATGCAGGTACTCCTCCTTGCTGTCGATGTTGTGATGCCCCTCAGTGTTGATGAACATTACCGGCAGGGTGCCAGAATATGTGGGCATGGGCGGCAATTCGTGTCCGAGTATCGCATCAACAATGAGGTTGATGTCGGCAATGGTGATTTCCATATCACCGTTCACGTCGGCGGCATAGCTGTAGAAAGCGTGATACTTTGCGCCGCTCAACACCGAATCTACCAATGCGTTCAAGTCCGCGATGTTCACCTCCCAGTCACAGTTCACGTCACCTCGCGGCCGTAGCCCGCCCTGCCCCCAAGCCATCAGGAAGGATAAAGCACAAAGGATGATACTGATAAACGCTTTACGACTCATTTTCAAGAGGATATTAGAGTTAATTAGTTCTAAACTAAGAACGGACTGTCCAGGACAATTATTGCCCTGAACATGAATTATATTTCAGCGGAAATCACTTGGTTTTTCGGGCTATAGCAATCATCTTGCGGGCACAGGCCACATTCGTCAGTTCGCGGCCCTCCCGGATACATGCCTCATGCATCTTGTCATAGTTTTCAATCACTTTTATCAGGTCAGCCTCGTCCCAACCGTCACGGGCGATGCCTAGGCCCTTGGCCGCAATAAACGATGCCGTGGAGGGTTTTGTGTTGGTCACTACAGGCGTGCCGCTGGTGATGGCCTCGGCAATGGTCACCATATTTAAGTCGCTGCTGGTATCCACAAGCAAAGCAAGCGCACGGCGCAACGGCGCCGCCAGTTGCTCATGGTAGAGGAAACCATGGAAAACCACATTGTCTTCAACGCCCAGCGCCGATGCCAAGTGCTTCAGTTCCTCGGCCTTGTCGCCGTCACCAATGATATCCAGGCGGTAGTCCCGATAGGCCTCCTGACTGACAAGGCGGGCAAACTTTTTGATGATTCGGTCCACCTGCTTGCGTGCCACCAGTTGCGAAACGACGACAAAGGCTTTGTCCACCTCGTCACAGGGGTAAAGGGTGTGGGCATCGGTGCCGTGGTCCACTATCGTGTCGCTCACTTGACGGCTGTACCGGCGAGTGAAACGCTGGGCGGGCAGACTGCGGGGGACGATTGTGACATGGCCCATGAACATGGGCACAACGACGTTGTACCAGAACTTGGACGGCAACTTGAACAGGAGCCGCTGGTGGCGGTCCATCTCCTGCCACAGGAGCAGACGCGACGGACACACACGGGCCGCGATGAGTGAGGATATCTGGAAAGACTCGCTGGCTATCACCAGGTCATAATCGGCAGCACGAGCCTTCAGCCAACGGCGCATTCCCTTAGGCCAGGGCAACAGGCTGGGCTTGAACACCTGCGGCAGCCGTGAGGGGAAATACACGACCTCGAAGGGCAGGTCCTTGTCCTCGCCTGTAGGACGGAACTCCTCGGACGCCAACAGGGTGACGCTATGCCCCAACTCGATAAAACCGCGCGCAAAGTTACTGATCATGCAATCGCTGATAGACTCCTTGCGCTTGATGACACCATGCTCGGCTGTCGAGAGTATGCAGTTAATGATCAGAACCTTCATTGACATTTAATACGAGAATTTGTTCGAGGAGACTTTGCGCTTACGGGTGTTGGTAAAGTTCTTGAGCATGGTCTGCTCGTTTTTCACACCCTTGAAGACATTGCCTCTCACTTCAAGTCGTTCAAAACGCATCTGGTCGGTCGATGTCTTTCCCCAATGGGTCATGAGTTGACCATTACCAGGCTTGACGGTCACAACGTTATTATTAAAGATTAACTGACCACGCGGTGCAAATTCCTGTAAGAAGAAACTCATGTCGTTGCTTACCAGTGTATTGCCAGTAAAATTGAGATTAAGTTCATTGATCTTGTGGCAATAAACACGAGTATCTCCCTCAAAATAGTTGTTCGTCGCATTGAGTGTGAACTTCTTGGTACCACTGCCAGCGCCCACAGTGGCGATGAACTTAAGCCCCTTACACACGTTGTCACGCAAGGTTACCGATCCACCCTCGGCTCCACACCACACGAGTTGTATGCCTGTGCTCTTGCCATCGGCAGGGTTAGTGGTCATCTCGTTAACGATTTTGTTACCGCTAAGCAGAACATTGCCGCCCTGAATGAGCAGGAAACTATAGCCCTGTGAGTCCGAAGGGGTCAGCACCAGATTCTTATTCTTCACCATATTGCCAATAATGCGTACGGTGTCCTTACTAGAACTCAAGTCATTGACCTCAATGTCCTGCCTGTAATAGCGATTATCGCTATTAAGCCTCGAGTGCTGAATCTCGTTGTTCTCAACAATGATGTTCTCATGGGCATCGGCAGGATTAAAACTGATGTACATGCATCGTGTACACAGGTCATTGATAAAGAATTTGTTGTTCCTGAAACTGAAGTTGCGCGTCGTGCAACAATCCTTGCTATTCAGGTCGTCGGTAAACAACGAGACAATCATGTGATTGATCTGGGACTTATCCTTGTCGGCTTTGTCATAGCCACCATAGTGAAACACATTGTCCTCGATTAAGATGTTCTCCCGCACGGCAGCACCGCGAATATAGCCATTGTAGTTGTCCACCACGCGGTCATACACAGCCAAGGCCTCATCCTTGCCATACTTGTAGAAAGTGTTATGAGCAATCACTACATTGTGCATCTCGCCGCGCAGCCACAAGTTGCCGCCATCGCTACAGTTGTTAAAATTACTTATGATACAATTTGTTACGTTGACATTAGAACAAACATGCAAGTCATAATTGGTAATGATGGCGTTCTGCATATAACTGTCCACATTATGGATGTTCACGCCATCACCGTGATGCACTTTCACGACATGGCAACGTGAATCGCTCCACCAAATGCCCTTGTGGTCTTTAAGCCTAAAGGTTAGGCCATACACTTCAAGAGAAACTGTTTGGTCGGGGCGACCGGCAATCTTGAAGAAGGTGTCGTCCATGAACGCTTTGAAGCCATTGCGGTCAGTGCCCTTGTCGAGAATGACAGTGGTCTTGTCGCGTCCCTGCCCCTTGATGACAGCGTTGCACCAGCACTGGATGGTGCCGTTGATGGTGTAGGTGCCCGCACCGAATGCCAGCACCGCCGTGTCCTTGGCGGCTACCTGTTTACAACGGTTGCGCAGTCCCTCGGTCAAATCGCCCTTGATAGCGTTCACATCGATATAGACCGTCCGCGCCTGAGCCAGGGGGGCCATGAGCAACATGGCCACCAGGATGCTGAGGTATGTGGTGTATCGTTTCATCATTGTCAAATATTTAAAGGTTTTCTATAATCGCTATGCAAAAATGCTGCCAATAATCTCATTCAAGCCCCGGAACATCGCTTCGCTGCTGTAAACCTGCTCATAGAGAGTGCGGGTCGAGGAGGGCGACTGCATTGACCGGGTAATGGCTGCAGCCAAGTCATCGATGTCACCGTTGGCAAAAAACGCCACTCCATCGTTCTGCTCACAGGTCTGGCGGAAGAATGGCAAGTCGCTCAGCACCATCGGCTTATCGAAGTAACTGGCGATGCTCGTCACGCCGCTTTGGGTGGCCGAGATATAAGGATAAACGACCACGGTGGCACGCGAGAACAGGTCTTTGAGTTCCGCGTCATCGACAAACCGGTTGATAAAGGTGACGCCGGGCTCATCATTCGCCCGCTTGAAGTAGATGTATCCTGAGCCGGCAATGACCAATGGTCGCCGCTGCAACTCGGGATGCGACAGATAGGCATCGTAGAGCAAGTGAACGCCCTTGTAGAGTTGCAGGTTGCCGAAGAAGAGGATGTAGCCGTCGGGCACTTCGGCAAGTTCAGGAACACAGGCATCTCCCTGAGCGATGGCGTCGGTGACCAACGTCGGGAACGGGGCATAGTACACCTTGTGGTAAGGATAGCGCTCCTTGACCAATTGCTGCTGCGGCTTGCTGTTGGTGACCTGGTAGCGCGTCATCGCGATGAGGCGGCTTTGCGGCCAGGCCACAAGCAGATGGTGCTTGAGCCATGAGACCAGACCGTCGAACTTGGAGTCATGTCCCACAGCATCGTGGATGGTGTAGAGCAGCGGGGCCAGACGCTGCAGCCGCTTGCAACTGCCGGCAAGGACCAGTTCCCCCGTGAGGCAATAGATGAGTTGGAGGCCATGTTCGGTCACCAATTCCTCAATCTTACGTATTAATCGGGAAGGCCTGAAACGGAAAACCAGTTTCTTGAGTTTTGAGATCGGATAGTCGACCCAGGTGACGCTGTCGGCAGGCAAGTCGTCAAAGTCGTGCTTGACCGTGTCGTCCTTGGCGACAATCAGCACATGGTCACCCTGCTGCCACAGGCTATGGATAATCGTGTCGGCATAGGGGCGCATGCCTGCCGCATACTCGGTCGCAATGAACAATATGTGCTGCGACGGGGTTCTCATGCGGGTTCAGGGGTTGCGGTTTGTTCTTCTTCCTCCTGTTCTTCTTCGATCTCGGCCTGTTGACGCCGCTTGGCGGCCTCGACCGACTCAAATTCGGGGTGTTCCTCGGTGGGATAGTGACGGCTCAACGACAATGCCACAAACATCAACGACAGGTTAAGCACCTGGGGTGTCAACGGTGCCCAGTCACTGCTGCCCTGAATGAGCCAGCAGAACACCACGCCCAGGCCCGTGATGTTGATGACGTTGTAATATCGGTTGCGCGACGAGCGCGTTCGTCGCTTGAAGGTCGCGATATACCAGATGACAAAGCCCAGAACAGGCAGGAAACCGATAAGTCCCAACTCATCGATGAGGATAATCCAGATGTTGTGGATGGGATTGGTGAACATGAACTCCTCAGGCTGCCAGATATCGGTCATGTCGAACACCTGCTCAAACATCACCGCCGAGCCGTTCTCGACGAGATACACCAAGTGGGTGTTCACGCCCACGCCCACCAGCGGGTGGTCCATGAAAATCTCATAGCCGCAGTAGTAGTGCAGCAGACGCGACATCGTCATCTCGTCCAGGTTTTCGACATCGTTGAACAGGAAGTTCAAGGGTCCCTGCAGCAGCAGGGCTATAAAGATGCCCAAGGGGACTATACCCTTGAGAATGCTCTGGAAACTGAGCAGTTTGTAACGCCTGTAGACATAGAACACCACGATGGCCACCAGCGCCACCACGGCCGCCAGCAGCGCACTGCGGCTGGCACTGATGACGATGATGAGGAACGACAGCACTGAAAAGACCGCACTCTCGCGGCGACGATAGGCCGTGATGAAACAGGCACAGAAGAAGATGAAATAGTAGGAGGCATAGGTGCCCAGGATGTTCGGGTGGCCCATGGTGCCCACGGCGCCCACTCGGTCATCGCTTCGCGTCGCGGCCTCGCTGTCAAACAGTTTGATGGCTGACTCCATGCCCAGAACAGGGTACATGATGGCCAGCAGCATGTGGAGGATGACCGTAAAGGCCAGACCCATATAGATGCCGCGCACCACCGTCTTGACCGAGAAACTGTTGGCAAACAGATAGATGAACACGGCAAACGACAGCAAGTAGAAAACCTCGACCAGCGACGAGCGCCGGGCAAGGTTATAGGGGTTGAGCATCGTGTAGGCCGCATAACCCGTAAAAATGAGCACCAGCCAGATATTGGGACGACGGATGCGCCACTGCTTCTCGCGGGCAACAATCCATATCAGCCAGATAGATAAGGCATAGAAGGGCCAGATGGCCATGCTCGTGGTGAACGTGCCGCAAGGCTCGCCGTCGCCCCTGATGATAGGCAGGAAAAGACGGGCAAAGCAAAGCGAGAAGGTGTAGATGGCGATGATGATTTCGCTCAAGCGCTCACGTGACAGGCGGGAGCCCTCGCGTGCAAAGAAGAACAGCGACGCGAAGCCCAAGGTCACGAATATGAGCGCTCGATCCATCTACAGCAGAACCTTATGCGGGATTAGTCCTCGTCCTTGTTGTTACCAATGCCGTAGCCGTAGGTGTTGTCGTTGCTGGGCTTGGTGTCGTTCAAGACAACGCACATGTTCTTCAACTGCTTGTTGGCAGCGATGCGGTTCATGAACTTGATGAGGTTGCGGCGCGTGTAGTTGGCGCGCGTCACATAGACGGTAGCATTGCTGTACTTGTCCAGCGCGAAACTGTCACTCACCTGAGCCACCGGCGCCGAGTCGACGATGATGACGTCGTACTGCTCGCGCAGGTCACGGAACATGTCCTTCACACGGTCACCCAGCAGCAACTCCGACGGGTTGGGCGGAATGGCACCACCGACGAACACGTCGAGGCCCTTGACCTCGGCACAGGGTTGTGCAATCTGGTCGAGGGTGACATCGCTGCGCGACAGGTAAGAAGTCACGCCAGGCACCTCCTCGAGGTTGAGCATCGTGGCCAACTTGGGCGAGCGGATATCCATGCCGACGAGGGCCACACGCTTGCCCAGCAGGGCGAACGACGAGGCAATGTTGGTGCTGATGAACGACTTGCCCTCGCCACTGACGCTGCTGGTGACCAGGATGACCTTGTCGTCCTCCTTGTTGAGCAGGAACTGCAGGTTGTTGCGCACATAGCGGAACAACTCGACAATGGCCGAGGTCTTGCCCTCCTTGACCACCAGTTGGGTGTTGTGACGATTGTGGTGGATATGACCGATGAACGGCACCTGAGAAATCTCCTCGAGTTCCTCCTGGTTGGAGAACTTGGTGGTAAACAGGTCCTTGAGGTAAACCAGCAGCAACGGCAGGATGAGGCCTGCCATCAGCGCCATGGCCAGGGTTATCATCCTGTTGGGGCTGATAGGCGTGTTCTGGGCATAGGCATGGTCCACGATCTTGCCCTTGGGCGTGGTGGCGGCCAGCACCAGGGCGTTCTCCTCGCGTTTCTCGAGCAGGAAGGTGTAGAGCGTGTTCTGGATGCCCTGTTGACGCATCAGTTCACGCGCCTCGCGCTCCTCGGTGGGAACACGGCTCAGGTCGCCGGCGGTGGCATTGGCGGCGCCGCGCACCTTGCTCAACTGCAGTTCGACGCCACGGATGGAACTGTTGATACCCTGCAGCACATTGGCATGCATGGCATCAATCTGCTGGTCGAGTTGCTTGAGGGCGATGTTGTCGCCCTGGGCCGACTGCTGGAGTTCCATGCGCTGGGCCAGCAGGTTGTTGTAGGCCTTGATCGATGCCGTGGCGGCACTCGAGTCGACCTCAAAGGGGATGTAACTGTGCCTGTTGGCGGGATTGCTCACAAAGTCCTTGACCATACCCAGCAACTGGCGGTCGGTTTCCAGTTTGATGATGGCGCGGTCGCTCAACTCCTGCTTGGTGACGGCCGACTTGACCTGCAACTCGGGATCGACAATCTTGTGGCTGCGCTTGTAGGCCTCGATTTCGGCCTCGCTGCCGGTCAGACCCTTGTAGATGATGGCCAGGCGCTCATCGATGAACTTGGCGGTGTTGATGGCCTGTTCGTCCTTCTCCTGTTGTCCGCGCTCGTTGTACAGGTCCATGAGCATATTCAGGATGTCGATACCGCGCGACTTGTTGTTCTCGGCAATCGACAGGTTGATACCGTTGGACTTCTTGTTGGCCAGTTTCACCTTGATGCGGCCGTTGAGTTGTTCGCCCTTCAACTGGTTGCTGTAGAGCGACGCAGTGATGTGGCAGGGCTTGCCGCTCTTGTAGCGGTCGGTCGTCTGGACAGCAAACACGCCGTAAGGCGTCTTCACCGTTGTCGGCAAAGCGGCACTTTTGAGTTCGGCCAGGACGTTTTTGCCATTGGTGGCCTTGATTGTAGCCAAGCCCTGCTTGTCCAGGTCAATCTTGAACTTGAGCACCGTCGTCAACGTGTCAAACATCTCTTCGGGGGCGATGACCTCGACCGGGGAACTGTTGTAGTGGTCCCTGTCGGGCATGTACCACGGCTTACGCTCGGTATAGGTGCGGTTCAGTTTCAGGCTCTTCACGACCTGGGTGCACAGGTCCTGGGACGAGAAAACAATCATCTCGTCATCGACCTTGCTGCCCTGGCCCATGAGTTTCATGCTCTTGAGCAGGCTGGCACCGGCTCCGGCACTGTTGTCGTCCTGGGCTACCAGCACTACCGACTTGACGTTATAAATGCGCTGGGCATACTTCAGGTAGAGGAATGCCAGCGTCATGCATGCGATCAATGACAGCAGAAAGAGCCACCAGTAACGCTTGTACTTGCGCACAAAAGCACTGAAATCGATGATTTGCTCTTCTTGTTGAGCGGTGGGAGGAGTATTGAATTTTGCCATATCATTTATCCATACCTTGGCACCGGGGTCAAGGCAATAAACTTACACAATTAACGATTAACTACCTGGTGAGTGCGATGATCAGCGAAGCGATTACCGACACACCGCTCACGATGGTCGAAGTCACTGACAGCCTGAAGGCATTGTGCTGGTTGTACTTCGAATTGTCGACACGGATCTTGTTCGGCTCAACATAGATCACGTCGTTCTGCTTCAGGTAGAAATAAGGCGAGTTGAAGACATCACTGCTGTTCAGGTTCAGGCGGTGGTACTCACGCTTGCCGTTCTCGGTGCGGATGACATACACACAGTCGCGCTGGGCATACTCGGTCAAGTCGCCGCACTGCGACAGTGCGTCAAGCACCGTGAAGTGCTGGCGCTCGGTGAACACGCGCTGCGGTGCGCGCACCTCGCCCATCACGTCAACGCTGAAGTTCACGATGTCCACCCTCACATACGGGTCTTTCACATTCTGTGCAATCATCCCCGTAATCTCCTCGGCGATAGCGTTGGTCGTCTTGCCGGCCACATGGACACGTCCCAGCACGGGCAGCACCACGTCGCCCTTTTCATCGACGATATAGGTCTGGGTGCGGGGTTGGGTCGCCATACGCAGGTTGCCGCGGATAGCGGGGTTGTCCATCGGCAGGTTGTAGACCGCCGTAGCCTCGGGAACCGCCGAGGTCACCGAGATGACCAGTTCGTCATCGGGCTGGATGAGGATTTTGTATTCGCCCGCCGACATCGGCAAGGAGCCCATATTCTGGGGCCTCAAGTCTTGGAAATAAGCAAGCGTGTTTTCTTTATTAGGATTACACGACACCAGCATGGCCGCCAGTGTCAAGACAAACATCCACAGAAGTTTTGATTTCATATTTCTCGTCATTGTAATTCTCTTTTCTACATAAAATAAACGTACGCCTCGCCCTTTTATTGCCCTTAGCTGCAAAATCAAGCATCATGGCAAAAATTCAAAAACATTAGTCATTGAACGTCAGACGTTTGCGTAACGGCAGCGTAAACCAGCGATTCACCGCCCAAGCCAGCGGCAGCAGCAACAGCAATGCCAGCCATGCCAACTTGTCATAGACCAGGCAACCAAAGTGCCCTGCCACGGGCGATACCACATAGTTGAACAGATGGAATGCCACGACTTGCAACACATAGACCTCAAAACTGATGCTGCCCAACCATTGTAATGGCTTGCATAACAAAAACTTGCCTATGGCACCCTCGTGTCCGTTGAGCAAGGCGAACACCAGCAGTATTGCCCCCTGCGGCAAGAGCCAGATGAGCACGTCCTCCCACGGCTTGACCCAGGTCGTGCACACATTGATAGCGATGGCCGTAGCCAGCATGAGCAACGCCACGACCTCCAGCATTGTCGCGGTGCCAAAGGACACCCTGTCGCTGCGGGCCTTGAGAAGGTGATAGAGATGTATGAGAATCAGCCCCACGACGACATCGAGCACATGGGACAGCGGGTTAACGAAGACAGCCTCGCGGCCCGGTATGTCGAGCGGCAGCAGCACCATGGCAAGCAAGGCTGCCAATGCCAAGGCAAGCACTACCTTGTAGCGCAGGCACCAACGTCCCAGCCAGTGGGCCAAGAACGGGTAGATGAGGTAGCAGAACAGCAGCGCGCACAGATACCATGCCACCGGATTGATGCCGTAGTGGATGTCATGCTGGGGAAACCAGGAATGGACGAGCAGGGCGCTCAAGGCAGTGTGTCCCCAATGGATGCTGTGGATGTCTGACGGGTAAAAGATCAGTCCCAAGGCAATCAGCAGGGCCAGCCCTAACCAGTGCAGCGGGTAAAGCCGCATGGCATGGTTGAGGGCAAAGCGGCCGTATTGGCGCGCTGTGAGCCGCTCAAACGGGTGCCGCATCGCCAGCAGAAAGGTGCTCGAGATAAAGAAAAACGTCACACCGGTCACCGCCACATTCCATATCCAGCCCACACCGGCATGGAAGAGCACGATGGTGACCGCCATGAGTCCTCGCCACGAGTTGATTGTCTTTATCATTAGTTTTTAGTCCTTAGTTTTTAACCCCTGGTTTAAGCCAATTTTGGCCGATGAAATCGGGAAAAAAGCAGGGTTCTGCCATATGATTGTAATGCGAAATTACAAACAATTGCCGAAAGAAAGAGAAAAAACTCAAATATTTTGTAATTTTGCAGGCGCAATTTATAATGGCGACTGACAAAAACAACAATAAGGCAACAAGCCGAGGGTCTAAATTCTTGAAGGACATCGGCATTTATGCGATTGGAAACATCGGCTCCAAACTCATCACTTTCCTGATGGTGCCGATGTACACTTATTTTGTCGACACGTCAGATTTCGGCTATTATGACCTATGCTTGCAGGTGTGCCTGTTGCTGTTGCCTTTCTTCACGCTGCAACTGCGCGATGGTGCTTTCAGGTTCCTGTTGGATTGTGATGACGAAGAGCAGCGCAGGCGCATTGTCTCGTTTGTTGCGCGTGTCTTGCTAACGACCTTGTCGATCTCGTTGCTCATTGCCGCAGTGATGGCCATGTTCACCAATATCCAGTATCTTGGATATGTTGTAGGACTGCTCATTGCCATGTCGCTGCAGGAAGTTTACTCACAGGTTTTCAGAGGGTTAGGCAATAATAAGGCCTTTGTTGCGGTCGGTATTTTGTCAGCCTTGGGCATCGGCGTGTTCAGCATCCTCTTTGTCGTCGGCTTGGGATGGGGCATCAAGGGCATCTTCCTGGCCAATATCGTCGCGCGCATTCTGGCGTTGGTCATTGTCGAGGCAAAGATTCGGTTGTTGACCCGCCACACACGCTGGCATATCAATTTCCGAGGGGTGGGCTTTGATATCGTTTGCTACACGTTACCTCTGTTGCTAGGCTCGTTGTGCTGGTGGCTTACGGGCTGCAGCGACCGCCTGTTTATCAGCCTCTTCCTGGGTCTTGATGATAACGGCGTGTATGCCGTCGCCATCCGTTTCACGGGAATTATCTACACGCTGGCCATCATCTTCTACCAAGCATGGCAGGAAACCGCTATTCTGCAGTACAACAGTCCCGACCGCAACCGCTTCTTCTCCAGGATGTTCAACAGTTATATTTTCCTGTTGGCGTTCATCTTTGTGGGCTATGTGTTCATGCTCAAGGTCAACTACGGCTGGCTCGTGGCTGACGAGTACAGCAAGAGCCTCAATTACATCTTCCCCTTGGGCTTGTCGGCGGTCATCTATGCCATCGCAGCATTCTTCGACATGGGTTATCAGTGCGCCAAGGACACCCTGCTCACCCTGCCTGCTGTCGTACTCGCCGCCGGTGTCAATGTGATTCTTAATCTCGTATTGATCAAGCCATTAGGCGTCTATGGCGTTATCGTGACCCAATTGGTCACCTATCTCGTGCTGGTCATCTACCGCTGGCATGACATGAAACGCTATTTCGTGCTGAAAATCGATCAGCGCATCCTGGTGCCCGTGGTGGTGATGCTGCTCAGCGCACTGCCGTTCTACTACAGCCAATGGCCGGCATTAGACATCGCGCTGATGATTGTCGCACTGGGACTTATCGCGTTGGCCTGCGGCAAGGACATCAGAGAACTGCTGCTGTCAAAATTCAAAAAACTGGGTAGCCGCAATGATTAAGACAATCAACGGCTGGCGAGGTTTTTTTGCACTTGTTATCGTGCTTTTCCACGTGGGTGTGGCGGGCTTGGAAGAGGCGACGTGGGCCGGAGTGACCTTTTTTCTGATGGCCAGCGGATTCCTGATGGCATTCAAGTACCCCATGCAAAGCCTTGATGCCACCGGTTACCGAGGCTTCGCCTGGCGCCATGCGATGAAACTCTTCCCGCTCCACTGGCTCACCCTGGTGATGTGGCTGGCGGCAATGGCCATATTGGGTCTGCTCCAAGTCAAACCCCTGACGTTGGCACTCAACGCGACGCTGCTGCACAGTTGGTCACTGACACATGCTATCTACTTCTCGCTCAACAAGTTCTCGTGGTTCCTGAGCACCCTGCTGTTCTGCTACCTGTGCTATCCGCTGCTGGCACGCTGGTTCCGCCCGATGCGCATGCGCCACAAACTCATCATCATCGCCGTGCTGGCCGTTATCGACTTTGCCGTGCTGGCGGGCAGCGACGACTATAGCCGCACCGCATTGTACGTGTTCCCGCCGGTGCGCCTGATTGACTTCGTCATCGGCATCACCCTTGCCGACGGCTTCGCACGCCTGAAAGAGTTGCGTCTCGCCGGCCAGAGCAAAACCGGAACCGACATGGAGTTGGCATCGGCGGCACTGCTGTCGGCCATCATCTGGACCCTGCGCACCACCGACAAGGCGCTGCTGCCCTGGAGCGATGCCATCGTGTGGTGGGTTCCCGTGGCCCTGATACTGGTCGGATGCCGCATGTATGACCGCCGCGAGGGGTTCATCGGCCGCCTGCTGGCCTCCAGGCCCATGCAGTGGCTGGGCAACATCAGTTTCGAGATTTTTATGCTGCAAGGCATCGCCGCCCTCATCTATAACTACTGGGTGGCACCCGTGCTGGGTCATTTCGGCATCACTGACGCACTCACCACAGTCAGCCAGAATCTCTTCGGCACAGAGCCCAACCTGCTGGCCCTGTTTATCCTGCCCATCGACATCTTACTCGCCTGGCTTGTCAACCGCCTGTTCACCCGCCCGTTACGCCGCCTGCTCACCCATTGACACCCTCCCCCGGCAACGGTTTCCCGAATCCGTATGCAATCGTTTACATTATTTTTTTACCCACAGAATACATTATTTAAAATAATTTCGTGGGATAATGTGTTATTTTTGTAGGTGCTTAACCCAATAAATGTAGAAACTATTACAATAACACTAAAAATATCACAACTATGATTAAAACTAAACCGGATTTGAGTTTTTGGAAACTCTTTAATTTAAGTTTCGGCTTTTTTGGCGTACAAATCGCTTATGCGCTGCAGACCGCTAATATCAGCCGCATCTTTCAGACAATGGGAGCCGATCCTAAGAGTCTGAGTTTTTTCTGGATTCTGCCACCTCTGATGGGCCTTATTGTCCAGCCGTTTGTCGGCAAGTGGAGCGATAAGACATGGTGCAAGTTGGGCCGTCGTATCCCTTACCTGATTGCGGGAACCGCTATTTCGGTACTTGTGATGTGCCTTCTTCCTAACGCTGGCCGTTTGAGTTCGGTCTTTTGGGTGGCCATGTTGATAGGCACCGTCATCCTGATGCTTCTTGACACGAGTCTGAACATGGCAATGCAACCGTTCAAGATGATGGTGGGCGATATGGTCAACGAGAAGCAAAAAACCAAGGCCTACTCCATCCAGAGTTTCTTGGTCAACGCTGGCCAGGTTGTAGGCTCTGTACTCCCCTTTGCTCTTACCTACTTTGGCGTGAGCAATGATGCCAGCCAAGGAGTCCCCGCATCATTGACCTATGCATTCTATGTCGGAGCCGCTGTGCTCATCCTGTGTGTCATTTACACATGTCTCAATGTTAGAGAGATGCCGCCTGAGGAGTTCAGGCTCTATCATGATGACACCGACTTGGAGAGCAACCAGCCTAAATCCAATATGCTCGACCTTCTGAAAAAAGCCCCGTCGGCTTTTTGGCAGGTGGGAACCGTACAGTTCTTCTGTTGGGCCGCATTCCTGTTTATGTGGAATTACTCAACCGGAACACTTGCTGAAACCTGTTGGAATACCACTGATGCCAAGAGCACTGGATTTCAAGATGCCGGCGACTGGGTGGGCGTAGTTTTTGGTGTGGAATCAGTAGCCGCCGTGCTGTGGGCTATCGTCCTGCCTTATTTCAAGGAGCGCAAGACAGCCTATATCGTCAGCATTATTCTCGGCGCCATTGGTTTCTTCATGATTCCGTTTATCCACAACCAGTATCTGCTTATTTTGCCCTATGCCCTGATTGGTTGCACCTGGTCCGCCATGCTCGCACTGCCGTTCACTATTGTCACTAATGCCCTTGAGGGAGACCCGCACATGGGCACCTACCTCGGCCTGTTCAACGGCACAATCTGCATTCCCCAGATTGTGGCCAGCATCGCTGGATTCGGCTTTATGTTTGTGTTTGAAAAAATGGGCTTGACAATGAAGACGATGATGTTTGTTTCATCGATTTTGCTTGTTGCCGGTGCATTCTTTGTTCTAAAGATTAAGGAATCACACGGCATCAAGTCAAGCAACGAATAATGTCGAAAGTCGATAACAACCATAAATATAATACTCTTATGAAAGTTAGATTTAACATTGATTACAGCACCGTTTACGGCGAGAACCTGGTGCTCAATATAGTGAACAATACCGACAGGGAGAATGTGGCAGCACACGTCATGAAACCTGCCAGCGACAAGGTGTGGAAATGCGACCTCGACCTTCCCGCCAAGGCCGGACACATCGATTACTACTATAGCGTGGAACGCGACGGCAAGCAGTTGCGCCACGAGTGGACCGTCGTGCCACACCGCTTGGAATTCAATGCCGCCAAGGCCAACCGCTATATCACATTTGACCACTGGAACGACATTCCCGACGACAGTTATCTGTACAGTTCGGCGTTCACCGACTGCGTGTCGCTGCGCAAACACCAAGCGGTAGCCAAAGCCAAATACACCACCTGCATCCAACTCAAGGTGCGCGCTCCGCAGTTGCGCACAGGCGAGACGCTGGCAGTGGTGGGTAACGAACCCGCCCTGGGCGACTGGAACGAGGCCAAGGCCTTGAAGATGACCGAACACAACCATAACGAGTGGGTTATCACTCTTGATGGCGCCGCCTTCAAGAAGGCAATGATTGAATTCAAGTTCGTCATCATGGACAGCAAGGGCAAGAACGCCATCTGGGAAACCGGTGACAACCGCACGGTGCTGCTGCCGGTACTCAAAGAGAGCGAGCACATCGTCTATGAGTTGCAACAGGCCTACTTCCCCCTGTACCCCGCCAAACTGGCGGGAACCGTCATCCCCATCTTCTCGCTCCGCAGCGAGGGCAGTTTCGGCGTGGGTGACTTCGGCGACCTCAAACTGATGGTGGACTGGGTGGCAAGCACCAACCAGCGCGCCCTGCAGGTATTGCCTGTCAACGACACGACCATCACCCACACCTGGAGCGACAGTTACCCGTACAACAGCATCAGCATCTATGCTCTGCACCCTCAATACATGGACCTGCGCCAGTTGCCCAAACTCGCCGACAAGAAACGCGCCGCCGAGTTTGAGAAATTGCGCAAGGAACTCAACGCCCTGCCGCAGATCGACTATGAGCGCGTGAACAACGCCAAGCGGGAATACATGAAACTGCTGTTTGAACAGGAGGGCGCCGAAGTTCTTAAGAGCGACGATTTCAAGGAATTCTTCACCGCCAACCAGGATTGGCTGGTACCCTATGCCGCCTTCTGCCACTACCGTGATCTCTATGGCACCGCGACCTTCTCCAAGTGGCCCGACCACCACACCTTCAGCGACGAGGAGCGCGCCGCCATGTCAAATCCCCGCACCAAGGCCTATAAGGAAGCCAGCCTGTGGTACTACGTGCAGTATTACCTCGACAAGCAGATGCACGGTGCACACGAGTATGCCCAGAGCAAGCATGTGGTGCTCAAGGGCGACATCCCCATCGGCATCAGCCGCGACAGTGTAGAGGCATGGGTAG
>JAEEGL011510023.1_pt1 | contig 17134 bp, 15 predicted proteins | sample 9134231 | NCBI WGS metagenome assembly JAEEGL01 (sample SAMN16246548, study PRJNA631951) | gut metagenome | biome: gut microbiome; feature: rumen; material: fiber-attached | host: Bos | place: Iran: Karaj | collected 2018-10
CTACTTATTATCATTTGATTTTTCTTTCTTGTTTTTTATTGTTCTTTTTATGATTATTATAGCGCAGATAGCAATTGCTAAAACTAATACTCCTATACCAATATATCTAAGTACATTGGATGTAGGCACAATGGGTTCAGGATCATGATAATATTGTACGCCATGACCTTTAGCTGATTCTCCAGGGAAAATTACATCTGCAAAGCATACGTTAATAAATGATAAAAATGATAAAAATGATAATACTGCTAATCCATTTATTTTCCTATTTTTTTTCATTATTATTCCCTCCTATCAAATATAATTTATGTGCATAATAAATTGATAACATTGCCAGTAATATACTCAAAACAAGTATTAAATTATTATTGATTGTTATATCTATAAAGCATATTAGATAGCCAATAAATAAGAACATGGTATTTAGTCCGACAGCACAGGCAATATTTTTAGATAATGTATTTTCTAAAATAGTTAGGGTAATTGACATTGGAATGTTAAACAATAAGATGCCGATATATGAGAAAATATGGATATTGTAGCCAAGTAATAAACAAATTGCTGAACAAGCAAGTGATATTAAGGCTACTTTGAGCAATCCAAACTTATCTGCTATAAGGCCGCCAAAGGCTTTTCCAATTACAATTGAAGTTGTATATATTAATCCTAAAGCAAAACTATTTTTCCAATTATATATGATTGAATTACCGCCAACCGATCTTACAATAATTGATATACCGATTAGAATAATTATTAAAGTTATATTATAATTATCAAATTTATTTATTATATTATTTTTCAAATCTTTTTCAATTTCTCGATTTTGTACCAGCAGCAATAAGAATATTGTAATAAAAACTAAAATAATTGGAAAGCATGTGATTATTAATTTATTATGAAATACTGTTCCTAAAAAGATTCCTAAGGCACCTGGAGCTACAAATAAGCCATTTAAAAAGGCTTTTCTGGCTGATAAACTATATATATTTACTCCACCCTCTAGGTGAAATAGTGCATTTCCTATTCCTACAATAATTGCAACTATAATGCTATTATTAAAATTAATCAAATAACATAATCCAATACAGCACATTCCAATTATTGCTACATATTTATATATCTTAAATTTATCTAAGATATATCCTAGCGGCACTTGGATGGCAAAGGCAAAGAAATTATATACTATTACCGAAGTAATAAATTCATTGTTTGTATTTGCAATATATGGCAATTTTCCTAATATAAGTATAGTACAAACAAAATCTACTATAAAATGACAGAGACTATATATTGATATAAATCCAATTTTATTTTTCATCTTCTACTCCTTTTATTATTTGTATATATTTCTAGCATTTTGTCAAACCTAGTTTCTTGGGAATTTATTATATTATATATTTTAAATGGGAAAATTAAACTTTTTATTTCTTCTGTTAGTAAAATGCCATTTGTAATATTTTCAAAATAGATTTCATTATTCTCACTTAAATCATAATCACTCTTAAAATATATGTTTTTGTTGTATTTAAAACTTGTACCATTAATTTTCATAAATCCTCCATAATCGTTTCGACATATGAAAAAATCTTTTTGGGGATTAGTTATACTTATTTCATTAATGTGCTTATATACCTCAATATAAGAATAATTTAGTTTATTTTCTTCTATGTTTATGTAATTAAATTTTATAAACAACTTTTCATTTTTATCTAATTTAGCATTATTTTTAATTACAATATGGGAAGTTTCTAAAAAAGTTTTGGCATAATCGGAGAGTTCAATATCTATGTTATTTGAGTTTACTTCTTTTACCGTTCCTTTAATATTTAAATGTGGAATTGAAACTTTACTTTGCTTGTTTTTTAATATTAAAATTTTTTCTCCTATAATTTCTGTTTCATTGTTTTCTTGTTTAATATAATTAATATCAAGTAAATTAACTATTTCTATTAGCAATAATAACAGAGCAATTATAAGTATATACCAGACATTTTTAGTGTTTTTTAATGGATATTGTTTTTTATTGTAAATTCTTTTTATCATTTATAATACCTAAGTGTTCATAAGCTTTATCAGTAACCATCCTACCTCTTGAAGTTCTTTTTAAGTATCCTTGTTGAAGCAAATATGGTTCATAGACATCTTCAATGGTTGATACTTCTTCACCAATTGATGAGGCAAGGGCTTCGATACCTACCGGGCCACCATTAAATTTTTCAATAATTGATAAAAGCAAATTATAATCCGTTTCATCTAAACCTAGTTTATCAACTTTTAATCTATTTAATGCATCATCCAATATTTCATTAGTAATAATACCTTCCCCGTTAACTAAAGCAAAATCTCTGACTCTTTTAAATAAGCGATTAGCAATTCTGGGAGTTCCCCTACTTCTTTTTGCGAGTTCTCTAGCAGCCTCATCAGTTATCTCGGTATCTAAAACCCTAGATGTTCTTTTGACAATTAAGTATAGTTCATCTTCGTTGTAATAGTTTAATTTAGAGATGATACCGAAGCGATCTCTAAGAGGGCTTGATAAATCCCCTGCTCTTGTTGTTGCGCCAATTAAAGTAAATGGCGGTAATTCAATTTTAATGTTCCTACTTGTTCCTTCGGATCCGCCAATCACAATATCTAAATAGAAGTCTTCCATAGCAGGATATAAAATTTCTTCAATATATCTAGGTATACGATGTATTTCATCAATAAATAAAACATCGTTAGGTTCTAGAGTTGATAAGATAGCAGCTAAATCGCCACTTTTTTCAATTGATGGGCCTGATGCAGTTTTGATATTACTGCCTAGTTCATTAGCAATAATATACGCTAAAGTAGTTTTGCCTAATCCTGGAGGGCCATATAACAATACATGATCCAAGCTTTCACCACGCATTAGGGCTGATTTGATAAATACTCGAATATTTTCTTTAGCTTCGGTTTGTCCAATATATTCATCTAGTCTTTCTGGACGAATATTGGATATTTTATCTTCATCTAATAATTCACTTGTTAAAATACGATTACCTTCCATTTTCCCACCTGCTTTTTATGTAATTATGTATTTCTGTCCATGATTTGACATGATGTAATGTTTCTTCTTCTTTATTGTAATAGGTTTCAAATAATAAAGTATCTATTCCTTTTTCTGAAACTATTTTACAGTTTCTAACACTATCGTCAATAAATAAATCAATTTTTTCTTCCTGACATACTTCTGCTTTATTTGTTGCATTAACAATTATTTTATTATATTTAATATTATGTTTATCTAAATAATCTTTGGTTTGTTTATAGGGATTGGTATGTCCTCTTCCTCTAGCGGTAATAAAGACAATATAGTGACCATCTTTATATAATTTATTAATTATTTCTTTGACATTTTCTTTTAATTTTACTTTAGGAATTACTTCATCATATATAGGTAATATTATATCAAAATATTCATCTAAAGTAATTAAATCTTTAACTGACATATAATATGGTTTTGATTTTTTTAATATATTTTCATCTATTTTAAAAAGTTTAGAATAATGTGGGAGAAGGGACTCCCAACTATTAGTTATTGTATCATCCACATCAATACCAATACGCATATGTCACCAACTTTCTTTATTTTAACAATAGTTTTAAAGCTTCTTTTATTTGATTTTCAATTGTCAATTCTGGACTGATATTTTTAACAATCTTTTTAATATCAGCTTGTTTATATCCTAGAGCTACCAAAGCATCTGTTAATTCGTCATTGCTGCTAGTTTCAAATAAACTAATTTGACTACCATTTAATTTTCCTTTTAGATCTAGAATTATTTGTCTAGCTACTTTATCGCCTATCTTAGGAAATTTCTTTAAATATAAAATATTTTCTCTATCGATAGCATCTATAATGCCATTAATAGATCCAGTGGCTAACATAGGTAGAGCCATTTTAGGGCCTAGGCCTTTTACGGATATTAATTTTAGAAATAGATTTAATTCTTCTTTGCTCTTGAAACCATATAGTGAGTATTCATCTTCTCTTATATAATTATAAGTATAAATCGTATATGTTTCATCTATTTTATAGTAATATGGGTTAGGAACATATATTTGATAACCAATATCATGATTATCAATAATAATATAGTTACTTTCGATATCTTTAATTATTCCTCTAATATAACCATACATATTATTTATATTCCTTTATGTCGCTATTTTTAAGCCCTTTAAGAACAGTCATATCCATTTCTTTTACCATATCAGTATCTCTATTAATATTTTTAATAGTATCATTAATCATAATAGTAAATAACTCTTTATATGAAATATTAGCTTCTTCCCATAGGTGATGTGAAAAGCATGTTGGAATACTATTGATTTCATCAATATATAATTTTTTCTTTTTAGTATCATATAGGAAATCGACAGTTGATAAGCCAGTATTATTTAATAGATTAATTGTTCTTTTAGCTAGATCTATTATTTCATCATTCATTTTTTCAGATATTTTAGCAGGAATAGTTCTAATGATATTCCCATTACGATAATTATCTAAATTGCATTTATCAATATAATCACGAAATTCTAGATTAGTTTTGATTTCTTCAATAGATGATATATATAATTTATCATTAGTTTTTAGAATAGAAACATTATATTCAAGAACATCTTCTAATTGTTCTTCAATAACAATTTTACGGTCATATTTTAATACTTCATTGATAATTGTATCTAATTCTTCTTTTCTTTTTACTGTTTTGATACCAATACTACTACCTAAAGTGGCTGGTTTAACAATTAATGGATAATCTAACTTATCAATCTTTTTAAATAATTCTTCTTTATTTTTATTATATTCATTATCAAAGAACCAAACATAATTAATAGTTGGTAAATCATTATGATCAAGTAATTGTTTAGTAAATACTTTATCTTGGCATATTACAGATGAATAAATATTGTTAGATACATATGGAATGCCGACCATTTGTAAATATCCTTGGATTGTTCCATCTTCAGTTCCTCTTCCATGAACCATTGGAATAACTAAATGTAATTCAGTTAATTCTCTTTTTATTAGTCCAGTTGTCTGTAAGATAAAACGTCCTTTTTTATTAATTAAATTAACTTTAGTAGCATATCTTTCAATTAAATTAAAATTATTAAAGCTATCAATATATCTTAGGCATCCTGAAGAATACCATGTTAGATCTTTGGTAATATAAATGGGAACGATATCATATTTGTCAGTATCAATATTATCCATAGCTTGTAAAGCAGTTATTATGGATAATTCATGTTCAAGACTTTGTCCGCCAAAAATTACCCCTATCTTTAATTTCATATAATCACCTTCATTTTAAGTATATCATAATTAAAAGTGCATAGTCAAATGTTATAACTACAGGTTTACTATAGTGTAAAGTATGTGTCTAATTATAACATTTATATTTAATTAATTAGTATTATAGTCTTTCATAAAAAGTAAAACTAAGATGTTTGATCTTAGTTTTGAATAGTATTAATTTTCTTTTTTGTTTTCTTTTTTATAGTTAATAATTCAAAATCATTCGGATTATCAATTATATTTTCACCAATTATTAGTTTATTATATTTATTTGGATTATTTCCAATTTCTTTAAATACTTTTAAGAACATATTCATACTAGAACCAATAAGTCCTCTAGCTCCTATTTGTTTTTTTATAGCATTTTCAACTAAATTATCAACTACACTATCAACATTTTCTATTTCAATTCCAATTGAATGCAATGATTCGATTATCTGATATAAACCACTTTCATCGGAATTTAAAAGGATATCTTTTAAAACTACTTTATCATTATTTAAATCATTTAACTGTATTATTACTGGAAGACGTCCGGCAAGTTCTCTAATAATACCACCTTTTTCAACAATCATTTCAGTATCTACTTTATTCTGATTAGCTGTTTTAGTTTCACAAGAAGAATTAAAACCAATAACATGTCTTTTCTCGGTTTTCTCCTCAAACAAATTAGAGAAAGCTCCACATCCAACAAATATAATATTTGATGTGTCCATATTTACAGTTGTATGATTATCCAAAGGAATGGCTCTCTCACAGCCTTCAATTAATTTTAATAATTCATTTTGAATAGCAGTTGTACCTATTTCACCATTGTCACGATTGTTAGATATTTTATCAAATTCATCAATAACAACAATGCCATTTTCAGCTTTTTCAATATCCATACCAGCATCAAAATATAATTGAGCAAGCATTTCTTCAATATCATGTCCTTTATAACCGGCTTGAGATGTACCCGTTACGGAATAGATAGATAAAGGAATATCTAGTATTTCTTTTATTTTTTTAAATATTGCTGTTTTACCAACTCCTGATGGTCCAAATACTAGCATATTCGTCTTATTAATCATTGGCAAGTTGTATTTAACCCATAATAGTGTAACTATTGTTTCAATAGCTTCGTCTTGCCCTTTAATCGTATTTTTTACTAACTTAATGATATCATCTGGAGTTAGACTCGCTTTCTCTTCTCTTTCAATAGTAGTACTATTATTTGTAATTTCTTTAGGATGTTCTTTACTAATGTTTTTTCCTTGATTCAATTCACTATACATTTCGTAATAAATAACTGTATCTTTGTCTGAAAACAAATAAATATCTCCAGTTTCTTTATCACGCATTTTAATATGACAGTATTCATCTGATGTTTCATCAACATTTTTAAAAAATTCATATTTTGATAGATCAGATAATATTTTTTGTTTAATTTTTGTTAATGGCATATCTTTATACTTGTTTAAAATATCAATAATGCTAGTTCTACCTAAGAAAACGTTACCTATAGTACTCAAACTAGCAATATGAGAATAGACATTTTGATCAGCATCAATAAAACATTCTTCATCTTCGTAAAAATAACCTTCAACAACTCTAACTGGAACAAACTGTTCAACTAATTCAAATTGTGATTTTGTACGATTAAGAATAACCGCAAATTCATTAATTATATTATCTTCAACCATAACCCCACTCCTTACTAATCTCTGATTTTAATGTGGGTTTCACGAAGTTGCTTTTCAAACACTTCACCTGGACAGCCCATCATTTGGTCAGCGCCATTAGCGCCAAGTGGGAAAGCAACCATTTCACGAATATTTTCTTCATCCTTTAAAAGCATCAATATACGATCAATGCCTGGAGCCATTCCAGCATGTGGAGGAGCACCATATTTAAATGCTTCATATAGTGATGGAAATTTAGATTCAACTACTTTTTCATCATAGCCTGCTATTTCAAAGGCTTTCTTTAGAATTTCGCGGTCATGATTTCTTACGCCACCAGAAGCCATCTCATAGCCATTACATACGAAATCATATTGATATGCTTTTATATCAAATGGATTCATAGTATTTAATGCTTCTAGGCCGCCTTGAGGCATAGAAAATGGATTGTGAGAGAATGCGACGCTACCATCTTCTTCATCTTTTTCATAGAATGGAAAATCGTTTATAATGCAGAATTCATATTTATTTTTATCAATTAAATCTAATTCTTGTCCTAACTTAATTCTTAAATTACCCATTAATTTAGCACATTTTTCTTTATCAGCAATAATAAAGATTACATTACCTGGTTTTAGAGATAATTTTTCTTTTAATTCATTTCTTACTTCATCTGACATAAATTTATCTAGGGTTGATTTGAAGGTTAAATCTTCGTTTACTTTAATATAACCTAATACACCACCAATAGATTTAACATATTCTTCCATTTGTTTATACCAAGAATTTGATTTATCAATATTATCTACTTTTATACCTCTAATAGTCGTATTTTTAAATGGGGCAAAATCCATTTTTGATAAAATATCAGTTAATTCAGTTATAATTAATGGATTACGTAGATCTGGTTTATCGGTTCCATATTTAAGCATTGATTCAGTATATGGAATTCTTTTAAAAGGAATTGGACTAACTTCTTTGTTACCAAATTTAGTAAAGATATCATAAAATACCTTCTGGCCAACATCATAGACATCTTCTTCAGTTACAAAAGACATTTCAAAATCTAATTGGTAAAACTCACCATATAATCGATCACTTCTTGGATCTTCGTCGCGGAAGCATGGAGCTATTTGGAAGTATTTATTGAAGCCTGATACCATTAATAGTTGTTTAAAGATTTGTGGTGCTTGTGGCAAGGCATAAAATTTTCCCTTAAATTTACGTGATGGGACAATGAAGTCTCTAGCTCCTTCAGGGCTTGTCGCAGTAATGATTGGAGTTTGGATTTCAGTAAAGTCCATACTTTTCATAGTAGTTCTAATAAAGTCAATTACTTTGCTTCTAAATAAAATGTTTTCATGAACTTCAGGATTTCTTAAGTCTAAGTAACGATATTTAAGTCTGGTATCTTCGAATGATTCTTTTGATCTAGCAATTTCAAAAGGTAAGACATTAATGCATTCACCCAATACTTCTAATGAAGTAATTTTAACTTCAATTTCACCAGTTGCCATATTTTTATTGATCATATCAGGGGTTCTATTTTGAACGATACCAGTAGCAGTTACAGTACTTTCTCTAGTAATATTGATATATTTTTCAGCATTTTCACTAATTAATTGAACAATACCAGTTTCATCTCTTAGAGTCATGAATAATAATCCGCCAAGGTTTCTAATAGAATTGACCCAACCGGCTAATCTTATTTCCTTTCCAACATAACTTGTATCTACTTTACCACAATAGACATTTCTGTAAATATTTTCTTTCATTTTTATTCCTCCTTAAAATAAAAAGCACGAAAAAGTTAATTATAAGGACGGAATATCCGCGGTGCCACCTTATTTCACTTTCGTGCGCTCATTTAAATTATAAATTGTCAGTTTCGTTATATATTTATTTGTCACTAATAAACCGAAAACTAAATTTATTATAGCATATTTTGTATTATTTGCAAGATTAATGTATTAAAAAAAGCGATTTCTCGCTAATTTCCTGAAACAGTAAATGTACCAGTTAATCTATTTGAATTTGTTCCTTGAGATGTAAATACAACTTGTCCTTTGAATGAAGCTCCCATTTCATTATTTTGATCATCATCGATATCATTTAAATAAATTACAAAATATCTTGTAACTGTTTCGCCTGCTGTTACAGTAAATGCACTGCTATCAATATCTACAGAAGCACCAGCTGTAGTTGCAAGAGCTGTTGCTGTATCTCCTACTACATAGTCGCTTTCAGCGTCTGCTTTAGTAACTTCTCTATATTGTAAGTTTTGGAAAGGAGTCGCATCATCCATTGTACCAGCATTATTCTCTGTAGTAACTATGCTTCCTTTTAATTGTAAATCAATTGTTCCATTGTTAGTAAGTTGTACTTTATATAGGGCACATATCGCATGTCCTTGACTATCAACGCATTTATTCTGGGCTTTGTTTATAGCATATGCAAGATTTTTATTATTTGGTTCATCAACATTAGCAACCGTTCCCATTGGGAAAACTGGTATTAATGTCTCAGTAGGAACATACACTGGTTCCATTACTAGTGATGCATTAAATTCATATGCTGTTAAATCAATAGCAGAATTGGCACTAGCAGCTTGGGCACTGAAATATGCAAATGATGCGCCAATTATAGCAACGATTAATGTAGCAACACCAACTATTCCTAAAAAGATACCATTTCCTTTTTTTTCATCTCTTTCATTTTCCATTTTTATTTTCCTCCTCTACTATAATAATAGTATCAAAAAATATTGCTTTTGGCAATATTTTTTTTATATTTTACAATTTTTTAAAATAGACTCAGTTGGCTAGTTTCTGGCATATCGTTAAATATGCCCATTGATTTCATTTTATCAACAAGAGTTGTTGAAACTTTACATCTATTCTGAAAGTCTTCAATTGAAATAAATGGATGCTTACTAGCTTCGACTTCAATATTTTTGGCAACAACATCACCTAATCCGTCAATTGATGAGAACGATGGGATAATTGTTTTATCATCTAATACACCAAACGTCAAAGCTTTACTTTTGTATAAATCAACATTGGCTATTTTTATTCCTCTAGCAGTAGCTTCTAATGCAAGTTTCAAACATTCAGCAACACCGGCTTCTTTGTTTGTCGCGTCAAAACCTTTTTCATTAATTTCAACTAATTTTTCTTTAATAGAACTATAGCCATTAATCATAGCTTCTATGTTAAAATCAGTAGCTTTGGTTGAAAACCATGATGCATAGTAATATGCCGGCATATGTACTTTATACCAGGCAATACGGAATGCGCTAATTACATAGGCAGCCGCATGAGCTTTAGGAAACATGTATTTTATTTTAGCACAGGAATCGATAAACCATTTTTCAATTCCAGCCTTTTCCATAGTTTCAACATGTCCTTTCCATGTTTCTGGATCTTTACTAGCTTTTCCTTTACGAACAAACTCCATTATTTTAAAAGCTTTAATTGGTTCAACACCGTGATACATTAAGTAAACCATTATATCATCACGACAGCCAATTACTTCTTTAAATGGAACAACATTATTTTTTATTAAGTCTTGAGCATTACCTAACCATACATCGGTACCATGCGATAGTCCTGATATTTTAATTAATTCAGCAAATGTAGTTGGCTTTGTGTCTTCGACCATACCGATAGTAAAAGGTGTTCCAAATTCAGGGATGCCTAAGGTGCCTGTTTTACACATAATTTCTTCTTCAGTTACACCAAGGGCTTTGGTACTAGTAAATATTGACATAGTTTCTTTATCATCAAGTGGAACTTTAGATACGTCAGTACCAGTTAAATCTTGAATCAATCTTAACTGAGTTGGATCTGAATGGCCTAGTATATCTAGTTTAAGTAAATCTTGGTCGATAGCATGGTAATCAAAATGGGTTGTTCGCCATGCACTTGTCACGTCATCAGCAGGAAACTGGAATGGTGTAAAATCGGATACTTCCATATAATCAGGAACAACGACGATACCACCAGGATGTTGACCGGTTGTTCTTTTTACACCAGTGCATCCAATGGCTAGTCTTTCTATTTCACAGCTACGTTTGTTAGTTATTCCTTTATCTTCAAAGTAGCCTTTTACAAAGCCATAAGCTGTTTTTTCGGCAACAGTACCAATTGTTCCAGCACGGTAAACATTGTCTACCCCAAATAATACTTTGGTATATTCATGAGCTGAGGCTTGATTTAAATCTGAAAAGTTTAAGTCAATATCAGGAACTTTATCAGCATTAAATCCTAAGAAAGTGGCAAATGGCATGTCTTGACCATCTTTATACATTGGTTCACCACAATTAGGGCACTTCATATCTGGTAAATCAAAGCCACTCGAATAAGTTGCTCCAAGTTCATTACCTTTATCATCTTTAAAAATACTATGCTTGCATTTTGTACATCGATAATGGGCTGGTAATGGATTTACTTCGGTAATTCCCATCATGGTAGCCACAAAAGATGAACCAACTGATCCACGGGAACCAACCAAATATCCATCATCATTAGAGTGTTTAACCAACCTTTGAGCTATTAAGTATATTGGATCAAATCCGCCACCTATAATACCACCTAATGATTTTTTAACTTTCTTTTCAAGAGCTTTATCAGTTAATTCGCCATCTTCTTCAGTCCAATTTTCTTTTACATAATTGCTAACCAATTCTTTTACTTTGTCAAAGCCTTCAGTAACAGTTTCATGGAGTTTATTAAATATCGCTGTTTCTAATTCATTATCTTTTAAATCAGGTTGTTCTTTAGATATTTTGGCACTCCATATTTTATAAACAATATCGCCATATAATTCTTTGGCAATACGTTCTTCAATGTTATGAGGTAATGGTTCACCATACCAGTCCCCGGCTTTTGTGTAAACTAAGTCGGTTACTACTCGAGGACAATCTAGGTAACTCTTGCCATCATCACTTTTGACACGTGGTGAGAATGGAATTCCACCGGTATCAACAATAACTTCTATTTCATCAACCATATCTAATACTTTATTAGTATTGGTTACAACAATTTCATATGCCAAGTCATCGCCTAAAAAACTAAAATCGTTTAACATTTCACGAGTGGTTCTAAAATGTTGTGATGGTATTTCTTTAATGTTGTTTTTAGCAAGCGGATGCCTGCCACCACCAGGAACTTTTTGATTGACAATTATTTCTCTATATATTTTGTCTTCTCTTGTAAAGTGATGAACATCCCCAGTAGCAACAATTATCTTTCCCGCTTCTTTAGTCGCATCAATTATTTTTTTAATATGATTTTTAAGTTCTTCCTCATTTGCAAAATCACTAGTTTGAATTAAATGATTATATACTTCTGGGGGTTGAACCTCAACATAATCATAGAAATTAATAATATTAGTTAATTCTTGCCCTTCTTTACTTCTGGCTTCAAGGAATACTTCTGATTCATAACAGCCACTACCGATAAGTAATCCCTCACGAAGTTCATTCAATTTGCTCCTAAGAATTCTTGGGGTTTTATATAGATAAACTGTGTTAGCAAGAGAAATAATTTTAAATAGATTTTTTAAGCCAGTTTTATTTAGAGCTATAGCATTAAAATGGTAGGTTCTACCAAATTTGTATATTTCATCTTTTGAAACTAATTTATCTAAATCATTAATAGTTTTATAGTTTTGACTCTTTAATTTTTGTAGCATTTTAGCAAATACGTGAGCAGTTCCTTCAGCATCATAATCAGCACGATGGTGAGCATCCTCTTCCCAAGGAACATTATATCTAGCAACAAGTGCTGACAAGCTATGTCTAGCATATCCTTGATCTAGAGCACGTGATAATTCAAGGGTATCAATTACGGTATTTTTAAATTCACCAAGACTATATTTTTTCATAGCACTAACCATAAATGAAATATCGAATTTGGCATTATGAGCTACCATTGGAAGATCTCCTATCCACTCTAGGAATCTTTTAGTGACTGTTTCTTCATTATCTTTACCTTTTACCATATCATCAGTGATACAAGTTAAGGCAGTAATTTTATCAGGAATATGTCTTCCTGGATTGATTAATTCATCAAATCTGTCAACTATTTCATCATTACATATTTTAACGGCACCGATTTCAATCATTTGGTCAGCACCGCCAGCATTAAATCCAGTAGTTTCGGTATCGAATACAACAAAAGTAGTTCCCTCAAGTGGTAAATCTGTTGGTCTTACAGCAATATTAACCGTGTCATCTACCAAAGTTAGTTCAGTACCATATAAGCCTTTAAAATGCTCTTTGGGATCTTCAATCTTTTTGTTATGATCTGTTATTAATCCATAGGCAATCGGAAAAGCTTGACAACCATTATGATCAGTTATAGCCACACCTCTATAGCCCATATTTATGGCTTTAGTTACTAATTCACAAGTATGTTTACCTAAATCAACTCTAGTTATCCCATCCATCTGACTCATCATCGTGTGAGCATGCAATTCTACTCTTTTAACAGATTCATTATCAACAATTGCTTCTTTAGGAGGAGCATCAGTTAATTCAGTATCTTTATATCTTGTATTAAAAACGATTTCATTAGCAAATTTATCCATAGCCGCTTTACCATAAAAGATATACCAATTACCTTCTTTTAATAATTTCTTTATTAAAGAATATTCTTCATCATCTTTGGTAAACATCTTAACATACATACTATCAGTATAGTCTGTTACTTTTAAGGTAATTATTTTATAACCTGATTTTGATTCAAAATAGTCAATACCAAAGATACAGGCTTTAATATTAATATTTTCTACTTCGTAAATAACATCTTTGATTGGAGTAATTTCACTACTTTTTTTAGCTCGATATGGAGTTTTCTTTTCTTGGGTATCTTCTTTCTTGGTTATATTTTTAGCAATATTAGTATGAGATATAGATACTTCTTTTTCTGATTCAATCTGATTTTTTAATTCTTTATCCCCATCTAAAACTAAATCAATATTAATATCAATATTAAATCCATAACGATACATTTTATCAATTAATTCTTGTTTTAAGCTAATCATATTAGTACATTCGATTTTATTATAAGTTTTAATGGTAATAACATTATCTTTAATATCAACTTCTCTATCTAAAAAAATATTATATTTATTCCTGTCAAGGCAAATATTTTTCATAATATCAGAGTAATAATCTTTAATTAAACTATTATCAATATTTTTAGGTTTAATAATTAATTTTATTTCATCAATAGTAGTAAAGTATGAGATTAATTTATACATTATGTTGTTGTAGACATCAATCGGTAAAATATTTTCTGTATTTATAATGAAATCTAGCAATTTATTACCATCATAGATAACTACTTTTTCAATACTGGCATTATCAAAATAAGATAATAAATTATCTTCTACTTTTATTTCAGTAAATAATTTTTGTAATTTATCTTGCATACTTCATCACTTCAATCCTTCTTTTTATATTTTAACATAAATAAATATTTATAGATATGTCTTGACATTAATTTAACAGAAATTAATATACTATTCTATTACTTTAAGATTATCTTTATATTTGTAAGGTAAATTATTTTCTTTAGTAACAACTTTTTTTGCCTAAATTCTTCTCAATATCTTCTCGGGCCACCTTTGCAGCATGTCCGACTAGTTTGGCAACTTTCTTATTTTGTTCCAAACCTATTAGTTTATGTTTTTTAGCTAGTTCACGAGTGGCAACTTCACCTAAATCAGTTAAAGCTACTTCAATATCAGACATATTATCCCTTAAGTTTTCTTTATGAATATTTTTAAATTCTTTATACTTTTTAGCATCCATTCCAGACCATTCTTTGTATATTTCATTTGTTAAAATGGCATAACTATTATTTCCTTCAACACCTAATTCATTCCAAGTATTAGTTAATTTTTTTCTATCAATTATAGCTTTAATTCTGGCTTCAATCCACTCTAAGGTATATCCTTTTCGCAAATAATAGTCAATCATTTTATCAATTCCAATTGAAGGATCAAAGGCATTATCAACTTCTTGTCTTCCTAATTTTGCTAGCCATACTTTAAAAGGTTCGGCTTTCGGACTAGGTACAGATTCTATTAATCTAAATACTCCCTCAGTATCTAATACATCAGTTTCTCTATATTTTCCATCTTGAGCTTTCATTTTCAACTGTACGATTTTTTCGTACAGTTGACTACCTTCTTCATTTAATTTGATTTTTATATCACTCCAGTATCTACGCGAATTGCTTGAATTTACTAATGCTGTTATAACATCAACAACACTAAAATAATAATCTTCCTTTTCATTATTCCAGATACTTCTTATTTCATAGTCTTCAAATAAATTGGTTATTGTGTTCTCTTTTTTCATTATGAATCATCCTATACTTAGATTGATTGTAGCATATACAGCAAGGCTTGTCAATGTAAAATTCGAACAAATGTTGTTTGCTATAAGTTAATATTTACACTGCGTTAACAAAAAAATATTTAATGGTACAAAAAAAGATAACTTAGTTGTTATCTTTCCAATTTTTATATCTTTTATCTCCCCACCAATTAGGAACAAGTTCTTTTAGCTTTACAGTTTTTCTTGTTTCATAATCAGTAAGAATTTCCATATTTCTGTTTTCGTATGATAATTGCATTAAAAATTCACGACAAGCTCCGCAAGGCATCCCGCCATTTTCTTTAGGAGGATTGTCTCTAAAGGCTATCATTCTTTTAATCACCGTTTCACCACTATCAGCATACATTCTTAAAGCGGCTACTCTTTCGGCACAAAGGTTCATAACCCCACTAGCACTTTCGATACAAAAGCCAGTATATATTTTGCCATTAGCACTTTCTACGGCAGCAACCACATGATGTGCCACAACAAAAGGTGATACTTCTTCTTTGTGATATTCCTTTTTAGCTAATTCATACATTTTTTTCCATATATCCATTTTTTCACTCCTTTATTATTTTATTTTCTTTAGCATACGATGCATCCTAGTGTGATACCCATCTTTACTATAGAATTTAAAAGCATTATCATTATATCCGAACACTTCAACAAAGATATATTCACAGTCTTTTTCCTTAAAGTATTCTTCAATCTTATTCATAAGAAGATTTCCAATGCCTTTACTTCTTGCTTTTTTATTTACAATTAATTCAGTTATTTCACCACGTCTTGGGCATTTGTAATCTAGATAATCATACTCTTCATACGGGAAGATACATCCCATAATTAGACCAATTACCTTGTTATCATCTAAAGCTAAATAACACATTCCTTCATTATCATTGACTTCTTTTAAATCTTTTGTAGCCATCTTTTCACGATATTCTGAATGTACATGATCTAGATTATCTTTATCTATCGAAACAATATATTCTTCTAGTTCTAACAGTAAATCTCTGACATCTTCAAGATACTTTTCATTATATTCAACAATTTGCATATAATCTCCTAATTAAATTTATTATCTACCTTTGGCATTTTTTTATCAAATGTTACTTCTTTATAACAATCAACTCCTTGTTCATGACATAATTCTTCATATTTATCATCCCATGATAATCTATAAGCTTCATTAATATTTAAACCAATTACTTTTGTCCAGTATTCAACAACTTCAGATGGATATGCATCAATACTTTTATTTTCTATTTCAAGACATATACCAAATGGATATTCATCAACAGCAATTTCAATATCATTATTTTCAAAGATTGTACGATATCTTTCATAACTTTCTACGACTTTAAAATGCATTACTTTTTCAATTATATAGATTAAATTGTCGACATCGCTAGCATTAATTCTGACTTCTTTTTCTACTTCAACATTAACTTTATCTTGAGTAGTGTTAGCTAATCTTTGCTTCCAACTTAATTTGCATTTATTATTTAATTCATTTCTGGATATTCTTAATCTTAATCTACCATCTATATCTTTACTATAAAAGTCATATTCAGAATTAGAATGATTATATTGAATTGTTTTTTCATATAATTTTAAATTACTATGTAATTCTTTTATATTTTTTAGTCTATCAATTATTTTATCTAATTCACTTTTACTATAATAAAATCTTACTTCATATTCCATATTATTCCCCCTACTTATAATTAATCTTTAATAATCAAATGGTTA
>JAEEGL011986526.1_pt1 | contig 17134 bp, 13 predicted proteins | sample 9134231 | NCBI WGS metagenome assembly JAEEGL01 (sample SAMN16246548, study PRJNA631951) | gut metagenome | biome: gut microbiome; feature: rumen; material: fiber-attached | host: Bos | place: Iran: Karaj | collected 2018-10
AGATAATAGATGAGGAAGGCAATGAAGTTAAGCAGGGCGAAGTGGGCGAGCTGTGTGTTTCAGGTCCCGGCGTCATGACCTGCTACTATAACGATAAGGCGGCTACGGATGAAGTCCTTAAGGGCGAGTGGCTCTTAACCGGTGATATGGCAATGGAGGATGAGGACGGATTTATCTTCCTTGTAGACCGTAAGAAGGATGTGGTCATCTCCGGCGGTGAGAACATCTACCCCGTTCAGATCGAGAACTTCATAAGGGGCAACGACAAGGTCAAGGATGTGGCCGTGATCGGTGTGCCTGATGCAAGACTCGGTGAGGCTACGATGGCCATCATAGAGATCAAGGAAGGCATGGAGTGTACAGAGGATGAGATCAATGAGTTCTGCCTCAAGCTCCCGAGATATAAGAGACCTCATCATATAGTATTTGAGGATATACCCCGCAATCCCACGGGTAAGATCGAGAAGCCGAAGCTTCGTGAGAAGTACTGCGGTGAGAGCGTTGTTGCCAAGCAGAACAGGGGTTAAGATCCGTATTTGACCGGGATTCGGCTGAGTGAGCCGTGAACGGTCGGGATAAGAAGACAGAATGGGAAGAGAAGGAAGTTACGGTAAGTTAATATGCGTTTCTCTGCTGATGGCAGGCCTTATGCTGTCGCTTGCAGGCTGCGGTAAGAAGAGTGCCAAGGGGTTCACGGCTACGGCCATGGATGAGATAGGTGCCCTCGAGTACGAGAGTGCCCTGGATACCCTTGCGCAGGCTGAGGAAAAAGGAGAGAATCCTGCTCTTATCGCAAGAGGCAGAGGTATTGCCCACCTGGGGCTGGCACAGTATGAAGAGGCGGTTGAGGATTTCCTGACTGTCCTTACATACAGCGACTGGCAGGTAGACGATCTTGACTATGATGTCAATTACTATCTGGCGGATACCTATGAGCATATGAAGAATTACGATGAGGCTGTCAAGACATACACGGACATCCTCAATCTCAGGGATAAGGAAGTGCTTGCTCTGTACAGGAGAGGCTGCGATTATCTGAAGCTTGATAAGCATGATCTGGCTGCCGGGGATTTTGACAGGGCACTTAAGCTCTCTCCGGATAATTACGATCTCAGGATAGAAGTGGCCGGAAGGCTCTCTGAGGCCGGATATGAGGATGAGGGACGGACCTACCTTGAGCAGTTCCTTGTTGAGAAGGAGAAGAAGCTTTCCAAGTTTGACAAGGGGCGCATATACTTCTATATGGAAGATTATGAGAACGCCAAGATATATTTTGAGGATGCCAGGGATGATGATGACCAGAACACGATCCTGTTCTTAGGCAAGACCTACGAGATGCTCGGGGACTTTAACTACGCTACAAGTACCTACCAGAATTATCTCACAAGGCATCCGGAATCCGCGGTCATATATAATCAGCTGGGCTTAAGCCGTATCAAGTCGGGCGATTATGCGGGCGCAAGAGAGGCATTCCTCTCTGCGGAGAGCCTTGGCAATACGGGACTGGATCAGGTCCTTACCTATAATGAGATAGTTTCCAATGAATATATGGGAGACTTTGACAAGGCCAAGTCCCTTATGGAGGAGTACCTGCGCAAGTATCCGGACGATCAGGATGCCTTAAGAGAGAATACCTTCTTATCGACAAGGTGATCTTCGGATGCGGATCCGGATAAAAATTCATGGACGGATTTTGTGGCCTCCGGGCACTAAATCTTGATTGTATAAAAATTAGTACAAAATTTTATGTAGACCAAAATGACAGCCCGTTTGTCCGGAAATACCGTGATAAATGGGCTTTTTAAGTGCCTGCAGACGTAGGATAAAAAACACAATATGTTATGTCATCGGATAAATGCGGGTACAATATCTTGTGTTTTATGTTGACTTATGTTCCATGCAATGCTATTATGTATTCGGTGGGCTTTTTCAGACCACAATTTGTAGCATATTGGGTAGAAAATAGGAGAGGAATTGGAGAGGTTTCATGTTTCAGGTAATTAAGAGGGACGGGGAAGAGACAGATTTTGCTTTAGCGAAGATAAGTGATGCGATCATCAAGGCGTTTAACGCTACAGATGTGCAGTATACCAATGATGTTATCGATCTGCTGGCATTACGCGTGACTGCAGACTTCCAGAGCAAGGTTAAGGAAGACAAGATACAGGTCGAGGATATCCAGGACAGCGTGGAGAAGACACTTGAGCAGGCGGGATATACGGAGGCGGCCAAGGCATATATCCTGTATCGTAAGCAGCGCGAGAAGCTTCGTACCATGAAATCCACGATCCTTGATTATAAGGATGTAGTCAACAACTATGTTAAGGTTGAGGACTGGAGAGTTAAGGAGAACTCGACCGTTACATATTCGGTAGGCGGACTTATCCTGAGCAATTCCGGCGCGGTAACAGCCAACTACTGGCTCTCTGAGATCTATGATGAGGAGATAGCCAAGGCACACCGTAATGCCGATATCCATATCCATGATCTGTCAATGCTGACAGGATACTGTGCAGGCTGGTCACTTAAGCAGCTTATCAAGGAAGGTCTTGGCGGCATAACAGGCAAGATCACATCTGCTCCGGCAGCTCATCTTTCGGTTCTGTGTAACCAGATGGTGAACTTCCTTGGAATAATGCAGAATGAATGGGCAGGAGCACAGGCTTTCTCTTCATTTGATACATATCTGGCACCTTTCGTTAAGACAGATAACCTTTCATATAAGGAAGTTAAGAAGTGCATAGAGGCATTTGTATACGGCGTTAACACTCCCAGCCGTTGGGGAACACAGGCTCCCTTCTCTAACATCACTCTTGACTGGACGGTTCCTGCAGACTTAGCTGAGCTTCCTGCCATAGTAGGCGGCGTTGAGCAGAACTTCTGCTACAAGGACTGTAAGGAAGAGATGGACATGGTCAACAAGGCGTTCATCGAGACCATGATTGAGGGCGATGCCAACGGACGCGGATTCCAGTATCCGATCCCCACATATTCGATCACCAGAGACTTCGACTGGTCAGATACCGAGAATAACAGGCTTCTCTTTGAGATGACTTCCAAGTACGGAACACCTTATTTCTCAAATTATATCAATTCTGATATGGAGCCTTCAGACGTTCGTTCTATGTGCTGCAGATTAAGACTTGATCTTCGTGAGCTTCGTAAGAAGTCCGGCGGATTCTTCGGATCCGGCGAGAGCACGGGTTCCGTTGGCGTTGTAACGATCAACATGCCCCGTATAGCATATCTCTCAACAGACAGAGGCGATTTCTATAAGAGACTGGATAAGATGATGGATATCGCAGCCAGATCCCTTAAGATCAAGAGAGGCGTCATCACGAAGCTGTTGGATGAGGGACTCTATCCTTATACAAGGAGATATCTGGGAACATTCGACAACCACTTCTCTACGATAGGTCTTGTAGGTATGAACGAAGTGGGTCTCAATGCCAACTGGTTAAGAGCAGACATGACTGATCCCAGGACTCAGGAGTTTACCAAGGAAGTGCTTAATCATATGCGTAACCGTCTGTCTGATTATCAGGAGCAGTACGGTGATCTCTACAACCTTGAGGCAACTCCTGCAGAGAGTACTTCTTACAGACTGGCTAAGCATGACAGAAAGCAGTGGCCTTCGATCAAGACCGCAGGCAAGCCCGGAGATACACCTTATTACACGAATTCATCTCACCTGCCTGTTGAATATACATCTGATATATTTGATGCACTGGATATCCAGGATGAGCTCCAGACGCTCTATACATCAGGAACCGTATTCCATGCATTCATCGGCGAGAAGCTGCCCGACTGGTCGGCTGCGGCAGGACTTGTACGTACGATAGCCGAGAATTACAAGCTTCCTTACTTTACATTATCACCTACATATTCTATATGTAAGGAGCACGGATACCTTAACGGTGAGCAGAATGTATGTCCTCACTGCGGAACGCCTACAGAAGTCTACAGCCGTATCACAGGATACTACAGACCGGTACAGAACTGGAACGACGGTAAGCTTCAGGAGTACGCTAACAGGAAGGAATACGATATAGCGCATTCGAGCATGAAGAGGCCGGTGAGCACGGTGGTTACCTTATCCGATTACGAAAAGGATGTACAGGTGGATGTGGAGACACCGCAGGATGTGATGTATCTCTTCACTACCAAGACCTGTCCGAACTGCAAGCTCGCCAAGGAATATCTGAAGAATGAGAACTATATACTCATCGACGCGGAGGAGAATATGGAACTTGCCGGAAGATATGGTATAATGCAGGCGCCGACACTGGTGGTAGTAAACGGCGATGATTATACCAAGATAGTGAATGCCGGCAACATCAAGAAGTTCGCTACAGAGCGCAGTATGATGGTCAGATAAGATGAATACAATGCACTACAGAGACTGCGATCAATACAAGGATTAACGTCAATAGGGCTGAGGGCAGAAACCTTTAGCCCCTTTGTCGCGCTTATAGGAAAAAGTGAGAATAGCCATGATAGACAAGCTGATACAAGAGATAAAGAAGAAGGAAGCACCGATAGTTGTCGGCCTCGATCCTACAGAGAAGTTAATTCCTGATTTTATAATTGATAAAAAGATAAAGGAATTTGGAGAGACACTCGAGGCCATGGGTGAGGCGATCTGGGAATACAACAAGGGTCTTGTAGATGCCGTGTATGAATATATTCCGGCAGTGAAGCCTCAGATAGCGATGTATGAGAGATACGGTGTTCCGGGCCTTATAGCCTTTGAGCGTACCGTGAGATACTGCAGGGAGAAGGGTCTTGTCGTGATCGGAGATGTCAAGAGAGGGGATATCGGATCTACATCGGCAGCCTATGCGGATGCACACTTGGGCAGCGTTAAGGTGGGCAGTAAGACGATAAAGCCCTTTGATGAAGACTTTGCAACGGTCAATCCCTATCTCGGATCTGACGGCATCAATCCTTTCGTGGAAGTGTGCGACAAGGAGAAGAAGGGCATATTCGTCCTCGTGAAGACATCCAATCCGAGCAGCGGTGAGTATCAGGACAGGCTCATAGACGGCAGACCTCTGTATGAGCATGTGGGTGAGAATATAGCAGCCCTTGCAGCAGAGCATATGGGCAGTGAATACAGTTACATAGGTGCTGTGGTCGGTGCCACATACCCTGAGCAGGGCAGGATCTTAAGAGAGCTGATGCCCAAGAGCTACATCCTTGTACCGGGATACGGAGCACAGGGCGGTAAGGGCGCAGATCTCGTGCACTTCTTTAATAAGGACGGCCTGGGTGCCATCATCAATTCGTCTAGAGGCATAATCGGAGCCTATCAGAATGAGAAGTATGCATCATTCGGCGAGGAAGGCTATGCGGATGCGGCCCTGGCGGCAGTTAAGGATATGAAGGAGGACATAGCCTCAGCGCTTGCCTCCGCAGTAAGATGAGGATAAAGTGATATGACTGAGTATAAGCAGGAGTTTATTGAATTCATGGTGAAGGAGGACGTCCTTAAGTTCGGCGATTTTACGCTTAAGAGCGGACGCAAGTCACCCTTCTTCATGAACGCGGGAGCCTATGTTACGGGCGAAGCACTTACAAGGCTTGGCGAATACTATGCAAGAGCCATTCACGAAGCCTACGGTGATGACTTCGATGTGCTCTTCGGACCCGCATACAAGGGCATTCCCTTAAGCGTAGCCACGGTGATGGCATATAAGAAGCTCTACGGTAAGGACATAAGATACAGTTCGAATCGTAAGGAGATCAAGGACCACGGTGATGTCGGGATATTCTTAGGCAGCGTTATCGCTCCCGGCGACAGAGTCGTGATCATCGAGGATGTGACCACTTCGGGCAAGTCCATGGAGGAGACAGTTCCCATCATCAAGGCGGTCGGAGATGTGGATATACTGGGCCTCATGGTATCCCTGGACAGGATGGAGAAGGGCAAGTCGGATGTCAGTGCCCTTAAGGAAGTGAGCACTCTCTACGGGTTCAGGACCGGCGCCATCGTCACTATGGCAGAGGTCACGGAATACCTGTACGGAAGAGAGATAGGCGGCAGAGTTGTCATAGATGATGATATCAAGAAGCGCATAGATGCTTACTATGCAGAGTACGGTGCTGATGTTCTCGCGTAAATACATATATACCAACAAGCAACATACGAATAAGGGCATAATGTCCACGATCCTGGGGGTTATCGATCTGATAGCCATAGCCTATGTGGTGTATAATACATATGCCAGAGGCGGCAGCGCCCCGCTTCGTTATGCATCGGCATGCTTTCTGGTGCTGGTGTTCGCCTTTGTCGGGATCATCCTGGGGCTTATAGGCAGGCAGGAAGCCGAGCGTTTTCACGTATTCGCCTATATAGGGATGGTGCTCAATGTGCTGGCGATCATGGGCATAAGCGGGATCCTGTACGCCGGCGCCTATATGTAGAGATGGAAGAGACTTATGATGACAGACACTCCTGACAATGTCAGAGAACTGTATGATATATACATAGAGAGAATAGGTCAGATCCCCGGGGAACTTGAGGGGACGGATGCTTACAGTGAGTATTTCAGAGAAGCGTGCGCATATATAACACGTGTTATAGATGTGACAGATCTTGTAAAAACAGGAGCGCTTAAGGAATTACCGCTCGAAGATAAGAAGCGCATCCTGGGCGAACTGTACAGCCCCGTCACGGAAGGCTACGGCAGCAGTTTTCTTGATCCTGATGTCGCAACGGAGAAGCTGGGGCTTAAGGCCGGACAGATACTAAGTGCCGTATATGCCGAGCTCATGTCCATGACGGCTTACGCATACGAAGGCGATATCGCCTCGATCACAATGAGGCTTGGACTTTTCCTTGAGATCTACGGGGCATACACAAGGTCCGTTGCAGACGGTGAAGAGCCTGATGGTGAGACCCTGAGGATCATCTTGGCGGACTATGCCTATGATCTGACACAGGATATGTGCGATCATATGGCGAGGTGCCTGTATGATGTATCCGATAACGGAATTGCCGGCAGGATCATTAAGGAAGCAGACCTGTGCAGCACGGATTATCTCTATGAGTACGGCGAATATGTATCGGACAATGAGCTTAAGATGGCTGAGTACATAAGCCGTCTGCCCGAGGAGCGCATCAAGCTCATGGCGGATGTGTTTGTACAGGGCTATGTCAAGGGATTTGAAGCGACCGGCAAGGATTTAAGCATCAAGGAGATCGTGGAGATCCGCTATTTCCTCGGATTTGAGAGAGTCGTAAGAGAAGCCGTAAGGATATTTGAGGGCATGGGCCTCGGAGTCAGCTTAAGACGTTCTGAGCCAAGCTTTGTTGCAGGGAGAAAACTTGATAAGATCGGGTATTTCTCTACCATAGCCAACAAGCAGTTCGAGGCGGACCATGAGAATGACAGGGTGCTGTACTATGACCGCAGATATATGGAGCACAGGCTCATGTGCTACCGCAATTCACTCTCATCCCTTAAGAGAGAGACAGGGGTGTTCGGAGGACCGGCAGTCATAGAATCCTTCGGTGAGGCGCCTTCTGATATAGTCAATAAGCCGGGTGCGACCGCGCCTGATGAAGCGTATAATACTCTCTGTGCGGAATTCAGTGCCCGCAGCGTGGAGATCCTGAATGAATATGTACCGGGTGAAGAGCGAAGCTTTACGATAATCGCCTTCCCTGTTCCGGCCATAGGCGATGATTTTGAGAAGATATTTGATGAGACGATAGATCTTAACACCCTGGACTATGAACTGTATCAGGGCATACAGCAGAAGCTCATCGATACCCTTGACGGAGCGGACTGTGTTCGTATCATAGGGGGTAACGGCAATGAGACCGATCTGACGGTCAGTCTCATCAGTCTTTCCGATCCGGATGCGCAGACCAAGTTCGAAAACTGCGTGGCGGATGTGAACATCCCGGTGGGTGAAGTCTTTACATCACCGAAGCTTGAAGGGACTGAGGGCATACTGCATGTTAAGAATGTCTATCTTAATGAGATGCCGTTTAAGGACCTGAAGGTGAGATTCACAGGCGGGATGACAGCGGAGTACAGCTGCGGCAATTACGAGTCGGATGAGGAGAATAAGACCTATATCCTTAAGTATCTGCTTCATTCACACAAGGCACTTCCGATGGGAGAGTTCGCGATAGGGACCAATACCACGGCCTATGTGATGACCAAGAGGTACGGGCTTGAGAAGGTGATGCCCATACTTATAGCCGAGAAGACGGGACCGCACTTTGCGGTGGGAGATACCTGTTACTCTCACGAAGAGGATATGGTAACTTACAATCCGGACGGCAAGGCGATAGTTGCCAGGGAGAATTCGGTATCGGCAAGACGTAAGGAAGACCCCACGGGAGCATACTTCGGCTGTCATACGGATATCACGATCCCGTATGATGAGCTTAAGAGGCTGTACTGTGTGAACGGCGCAGGGGAGGAGACGGATATCATAGTCGACGGACGTTTTGTCCTGCCGGGGACTGAGATCCTTAATGAGCCCCTTAATGAAGCCGGCGGTCAGGCCTGACAGAGCAGAAGTCAGAGCAGATAATACAGATAATATATAGAAGATATATACTTAAAAGATTTGTTACGGAGGATAGGATAATATGTCAGATATCAAGGTTAGTCTTGTTATGGGAAGCGATTCGGATATGCCCGTTATGAGTAAGGCAGCAGATATACTTGAAGAACTGGGTATCGGATTTGAGATGAACATCATCTCAGCCCACAGAGAGCCCGATGAGTTCTTTGAATATGCCAGGGGAGCAGAGGAGCGCGGTATCAAGGTGATAATCGCCGGCGCAGGAATGGCTGCTCATCTTCCCGGTATGTGTGCGGCCATATTCCCTCTTCCGGTTATCGGTATACCGATGGGCGGCGGAGCACTCGGCGGTCAGGACGCACTCTATTCCATCCTTCAGATGCCTTCGGGTATCCCCGTGGCTACGGTTGCCATAGGAGGAGGAGCCAATGCAGGTCTTCTGGCGGCAAGGATGTTAGCCATGAGTGATGATGCATTAAGGGAGAGGCTCAAGGCATACAAGGAAGGCTTAAAGGACCAGGTTGTGGCCAAGGATAAGAAGCTTAAGGAAGTAGGATATAAGAACTATACTAAATAATAACGCGCGATATCTAACGCGCATCGGTTAGGAGGAAGCATGGCACTGGATTACAGATCATCGGGAGTTGATATCGAAGCCGGATACAAGTCGGTACAGCTTATCAAGGATTTCGTTAAGTCTACGGCAAGGAGTGAGGTTGTCGGAGACCTTGGCGGATTTGCAGGAGCGTTTTCGCTTAAGGGCATACAGAAGATGGAGGACCCCGTTCTCCTGTCAGGTACGGACGGATGCGGTACCAAGGTTAAGCTGGCATTCCTTATGGATAAGCATGACACCATAGGCATCGATGCGGTGGCCATGTGTGTAAATGACATAGCATGTGCCGGCGGAGAGCCGCTTTTCTTCCTTGACTATATCGCGTGCGGCAAGAATTATCCCGAAAAGATCGCATCTATCGTGAAGGGTGTAGCCGACGGCTGCAGACAGTCCGGGGCGGCCCTTATAGGCGGTGAGACAGCGGAGCATCCGGGACTCATGCCTGAGGATGAATACGATCTTGCCGGTTTTACCGTAGGCGTGGTAGACAGAAAGGACATGATCACCGGCGAGGACATAGCAGCCGGAGATACACTTATAGGAATAGCTTCAACCGGCGTTCACAGCAACGGTTTCTCTCTGGTGCGCAAGGTATTTGAGATGACAAAGGAGAGCCTTGATACATATTATGACGAGCTCGGTGAGACACTTGGAGAGGCGCTCATAAGACCTACAAGGATCTATGTGCAGGCACTTAAGAACGTGAAGGCGGCCGGCTTAAGAGTCAAGGGCTGCAGCCATATCACGGGCGGCGGATTCTATGAGAACATACCCCGTATGCTTCCCGATGGTTGTGCCGTGAGCATAAGGAAGGATTCATACCCGATCCCTCCGATCTTCGGCCTCTTACAGAAGACGGGTAATATAGAAGAAAAGATGATGTACAATACCTACAATATGGGACTTGGAATGGTCCTTGCAGTCGACAGGGCTGATGCTCAGGCAGTCATCGCTGAGATCGAGAAGGCCGGCGACAAGGCATTTGTTGTAGGAGAAGTGATACAGGGTGACAAGACGGTAGAACTCATATAGGAGGAAAAACCTTGGACATTGTGGTTTGTGTATCCGGAGGAGGTACCAATCTCCAGGCGATAATCGATAAGATCGCGGACGGAAGCATCTCAGATACCCGGATAGTCGGAGTCATAAGCAATAACAGAGACGCCTATGCTCTTAAGAGGGCGGAAGATGCCGGGATCGAGGCAGTATGTATAAGCCCTAAGGACTATGAGAGCCGTGATGAGTTTAACGAGGCACTGCTTAAGGGGGTCGATAAGTTTGCACCGGACTTAATAGTGCTGGCCGGGTTCTTAGTTAACATCCCGGAACAGATGGTGGTCAGGTACAGGAACAGGATCATCAACATCCATCCTTCTCTTATCCCATCCTTCTGCGGTAAGGGATATTACGGATTAAAGGTCCATGAGAAGGCACTGGAGAGAGGCGTCAAGGTCACAGGAGCCACCGTGCACTATGTGGATGAGGGGACGGATACGGGTCCGATAATCCTCCAGAAGGCCGTTGAGGTCATGGACGGAGATACGCCCGAGATCCTTCAGAGGAGAGTTATGGAGCAGGCTGAATGGATCATCCTGCCCAAGGCTATAGATATGATAGCGAAAGGAATGGACATATGAGAGTACTGGTTGTAGGAGGCGGCGGAAGAGAGCATGCCATTTGTACCTGTGTGGCTAAGAGCCCTAAGGTTGATGCATTGTTCTGTGCCCCCGGTAATGCGGGAATAGCCGACATAGCCACCTGTGTGGATATCGGCCCCATGGAGTTTGATAAGCTTGTAAGCTTCGCAAAAGAGAATGCGATCGACTTCTGTATAGTCGGAATGGACGATCCCCTCGTGGGCGGACTTACGGATCGCATGGAGGAGGCAGGCATAAGGACGTTCGGTCCCAGAAAGAATGCTGCAATTTTGGAAGGAAGCAAGGCATTCTCCAAGGATCTTATGAAGAAATACGGTATTCCCACTGCCATTTATGAGAACTTTGATGATTATGATAAGGCAGTTGAATTCCTTAAGAAGGCTGATATGCCCATAGTGCTCAAGGCAGACGGACTTGCACTCGGTAAGGGCGTGCTCATATGCAATAACCTTACGGAAGCCTTAGAGGGCGCAAAGGAGATAATGCTTGATAAGAAGTTCGGAGATGCCGGAGCAAGAATGGTCATCGAAGAGTTCATGACCGGAAGAGAAGTATCGGTTCTGTCATTTACGGACGGAAAGACCATAAAGATCATGACATCCGCTCAGGATCATAAGAGAGCAGGAGACAACGATACCGGACTTAACACAGGAGGAATGGGAACATTCTCACCCAGTCCCTTCTATACGGATGAGGTGGATGAGTTCTGTAAGAAGAACATATACCAGGCGACCGTGGATGCCATGGCAGCCGAAGGAAGGCCGTTTAAGGGAGTCATCTTCTTCGGACTCATGCTTACACAGAAGGGTCCCAAGGTGCTTGAGTACAACGCCAGATTCGGTGATCCCGAGGCTCAGGTGGTGCTTCCGAGGATGAAGAATGATATCATGGAAGTGATGGAAGCCTGCGTAGACGGAACGCTTGATAAGATCGATCTTGAGTTTGAGGATAATGCGGCTGTATGCGTGGTTCTCGCATCCGCAGGATATCCTGTCAAGTACGAGAAGGGCAAGGTCATGACCGGCTTTGATGCCTTTAAGGGCAGGGATGATTATTACTGCTTCCATGCGGGGACCAAGCTTAAGGACGGCAGCATAGTGACCAACGGCGGAAGAGTCTTAGGCATAACGGCCAAGGGGGATAACCTTAAGGAAGCAAGAGCGAAGGCATACGAAGCTACGGCGTGGATAGATTTCGAAGGCAAATATATGAGGAATGATATAGGAAAGGCCATCGACGAGGCATAAAGGAAGGAAAATAAAAGGAGAAAGAAATGAAAAAGAGTGTCAGACAAGTATTAATGATAGCAGCCCTCTTCGCAGGGATAGCGTTATTCAGCCGCGATGCAGGAACTGCTTTGGCAGCGACCATTACGGTTACAAATGACGGCTGCAGGATAAGAAGTGATGCCAGCACAACGGCAGATCCCGTATCCAGCGTGGATAAGGGCAAGAAGCTGGATGTTCTGGGCGAGGTGACCGCATCAGACGGATACACATGGTATAAGGTCAGGGTTGACGGAGAGGAGACAGGTTATATAAGAGCCGATCTCGTATCGACACCTGACGGAGACGTATCTTCCGACAGCTCTAAGACAGAGACCAAGAAGGAAACCAAGACAGAGACCAAGTCTGAGGATACCGGCAAGAAGACAGAGACAAAGACAGAGACCAAGACAGAGACTAAGACCGAGACAAAGAGTGAGCCTGTTCCCGAGGCAGAAGTGACGGAGACAGATGCCGTAACAGCAACAGTAACGGCTGATACCGTAACGGTAAGAAGCAGCTCATCAACCAAGTCCGACAAGAAGGCATCTGCCAAGAGCGGACAGGAAGTGAACATAAGCGGTGAAGCTACGGATACCGAAGGCAAAACCTGGTACAAGGTCAGCTTTGATGCTGACGGTAAGACCGTTGAAGGTTTCATCAGATCCGATTTCTTAAGCGTTACATCCACCAAGGCCGATCTGGAGCCCGTGGAAGAGGAAGAGCCTGTTCAGGAAGAAGAACCTGCAGCTCCGGAACCTGTTGTAAATGCTGACTATGAGGTTAAGTATGAGGCCAATAGCGATGGTATCGAGGAGTGGTTCTTATATGACCACATCAACGGAACCAAGCAGAGCATCAACAACATCCATGATGTCATGGAGCAGAGCATGAACCCTGTTGTGGATGACAGGAGCGAAGTCAAGACACTTAAGATCGTTATAGTGATAATGGCTGTATTCCTGGTACTCCTTATCGCAGGAATCGCCATTCTGTTCTTCAAGCTCAGAGATTCATATGAGGATTTCAACGACATAGGCGGCTATGATGATGACGATGAGGTCGAAGAGATCGAAGAAGAGGAAGAAGAGGAATATGAGCCCAGGAGACGTGTTCCTGTAAGGGAGAATAAGAGATTTGCCCGCAAGAGCCGTACAAGGGATTACGAAGAAGATTATGATGATGACGGATACGAGGCCGAGGATGAGTACGAAGAGGAAGAGCCTGAGGTTTACTCACGTCCCGCAAGAAGATCGCCGGGTTCCGTAAGACAGGAGAGATCGGCTTCTGCAAGAAGAAGCGATGATTCATGGTCATCAAGAAGCTTAAGCGATATAGACGACGATATGGAATTTGAATTCCTTGATCTTGATAACTAGTATTATCCGGACAAGTATTATCCGGAACCGGGTGAAAAACTGTGAGACTTGAGTATACCGATAAAGCCAAAACTGCATTACATATGGCCGAACTGTCAGCCAAGAAGCTGCATCAGAGCTATGTTGGCACCGAGCATATTCTCCTTGGGCTCATCAAGGAGAATACGGGTGTTGCCGCAAGAGTGCTCATAGAGAACGGTGCGGGGGAGAATGAGATCTTAGAGCTCATAGAAGACTTTGTCGCCCCTGATTTTGGCACAAAGGTCGCAGAGAGAGACGGATACTCTCCCAGAGCTGTAGCAGTGCTTAAGGAGGCGGAAGCCATAGCCCTTAAGTATAACAGCGATGCCATAGGAACCGAGCATATATTGCTGGGCATAATAAGCGAGGGCGAGAATGTGGGCGCAAGGCTGCTCACTACTGTAGGTATCAGCCTGCAGAAGCTCTACGTGGATGTACTTGTGGCCATGGGCGAGGACGGAAGACTCGGCCTTGAAGATCTTAAGAACAAGGGCAGCAACGGCAAGAACGGTCATTCAATGCTTGAGCAGTACAGCAGGGACTTAACTGCCCTGGCTGCACAGGACAAACTGGATCCGGTCGTCGGGCGTGACAATGAGATCCGCCGCGTGATCCAGATACTGAGCCGAAGGACCAAGAACAATCCCTGTCTCGTGGGTGAGCCGGGTGTCGGTAAGACTGCGATCGTTGAGGGATTGGCGCAGAGGATAGTTGCAGGAGAAGTCCCGGATACAGTAAGGGATAAGAGACTTCTTACGCTGGATCTTTCAGGAATGGTCGCAGGCAGCAAGTATCGTGGTGAATTCGAAGACCGTATAAAGAAGGTCATGAAGGAAGTCATAGAGGCAGGCAATGTGCTCCTGTTCTTAGATGAGATACATACACTCATTGGTGCAGGCGGAGCCGAGGGTGCCATAGATGCATCCAATATCCTTAAGCCCTCTCTGGCAAGAGGCGAGATACAGCTCATAGGCGCTACGACAATGGGCGAATACCGTAAGTATGTGGAAAAGGATGCAGCCCTTGAGCGCAGATTCCAGCCCATAGATGTGGCGGAACCCACAGAGGAAGAATCCATAAGGATCCTTAAGGGTATCGCTCATAAGTATGAAGAGCATCATAAGGTCAATATAACGGATGAAGCAATAGAAGCGGCTGTACGTCTGTCTTCAAGATATATAAATGACAGGAATCTCCCTGATAAGGCCATAGACTTAATAGATGAGGCTTCAAGTGCCATAAGGCTTAACTCAGTAGGGGATCAGTCAAAGATCAAGGAGATCGAAGCAGAGATCAGCAAGCTGGATAAGCAGATCGAGAGGTCTATCAAGATAGAAGCCTTTACCCAGGCGGGAGAACTTAAGAGGCAGGAGGATAAGCTCATTGCCAAGCTTAACCGTCTCCGCAACAGCGAGAAGCGTGGTAAGGTGGGCAGGCAGTATACTGTTGGCGAGGATGAGATCGCACAGGTAGTCGCTTCGTGGACAAAGATCCCCGTATCCAAGTTAAACGAGAAGGAATCCGCAAGACTTATGAAGCTTGAGAGCATCCTTCATAAGCGTGTGATAGGACAGAATGAAGCGGTTGAGGCCCTCTCAAAGGCTATGAGAAGAGGACGTGTGGGACTTCAGGATCCTAAGAGACCCATAGGCTCGTTCCTTTTCTTAGGTCCTACCGGTGTCGGCAAGACCGAGTTATCCAAGGCCCTGGCTGAGGCGATGTTCGGATCCGAGAATTCCCTTATAAGGGTTGATATGTCCGAGTATATGGAGGGACATACCGTATCCAAGATGATCGGTTCGCCTCCGGGATATGTGGGCTTTGAGGATGGAGGACAGCTCTCCGAGAAGGTAAGGCGTAACCCTTACAGCGTGGTCCTTTTTGATGAGATAGAGAAGGCCCATCCGGATGTCTTCAATGTTCTTCTGCAGGTCCTGGATGACGGGCATATAACCGATGCCAAGGGACGTAAGGTAAGCTTTAAGAATACGGTCATCATAATGACATCCAACGCAGGCGCGATGCGTATAATAGAGCCCAAGAACCTTGGATTTGAGACATCCAAGGATGATAACAGGGACTATGAGCGCATGAAAAACGGCGTCATGGAAGAAGTTAAGAAGATGTTCAAGCCCGAATTCCTCAACAGGATCGATGAGATCATGGTATTCCATGCACTCACCAAGGAGGATATGAAGTCGATCGTCACGCTTTTATCAAAGAATCTCAGTGACAGATGCAAGGAGCAGATGGATATCACACTGACCATGAGTGCATCTGCCAAGAAGTACATAGTTGATAAGTTCTCAAATCTCAAGATGGGTGCAAGGCCGCTTAAGAGAGCCATCCAGACCGAGATAGAGGATAAGCTTGCAGAAGAGATATTGTGCAAGAGGATATGTCCCGGTGATAAGGTCACCGTTACAGAGAAAAACGGAAGTATAGTGTTTCAGAACAAGAATACAAAATAGCATGGAGGATCACTAAAATGGCAGTAAGTGAATTATTGCGCACGGAAACAGACGGAAGCTTAAGCTTCGGAAATCATGAACTAAGCGAAAAGGCTAAGCTTGAGGACTTCAAGTACGGCGGAGACTTAATGAAGGTAAAGACCTATAAGCCCATGACCAAGCTTGAGAAGAACGGAATGCTGGTATATGAGTCGGTTCCGGGTACGAGCGTATATCGCTTCAAGGAGTCTGAGAACGGCGTGACTTTTGAGGTTGAAGGTTCTGAGGACGCTCAGGTCACGGTAGGCCTTGAAGAAGAAGTTGATTATGAAGTGATCGTCGGCGGTGTTAGTGCCGGCAAGATGAAGACCGGTATGGGCGGTAAGTTGAGCTTCAATGTTGAGCTTGGCGGTGCTCCCGTATCCGTAGTCATCGAACGCAAGTGATAATGGCGGGGTATAATGGCAAAAAGCGGTATTAAGAGCGTATTCTTCTGCAATGAATGCGGATATGAGTCATCCAAATGGGTGGGGCAGTGTCCCGCATGCAAGGCATGGAATACGATGGTGGAAGAGAAGGTAGATAAGAAGGCGGCTGCCCGTGTCTCCAAGGGATATATGGACACTGAGAAGCGCACGCCCGTATCTATCGGTGAGATCTCCTTAGAAGATGAGAACAGGCTCACGGCGGGTATAGGTGAGCTTGACAGAGTGCTCGGCGGCGGTATCGTGCCGGGCTCCCTCACACTGGTCGGAGGAGATCCCGGAATAGGCAAGTCCACACTCCTTTTGCAGGTGTGCAAGGAACTCTCTGACAGGGATGTGGATGTGCTCTATATATCCGGTGAGGAGAGCCTTAAGCAGATCAAGTTAAGGGCCATCCGCATAGGAAAGATGAATGACCATCTGAAGCTCTTATGCGAGACCAATCTTGAGAATATCTGCGAGCAGGTCCGCAGAAGCGGCGCCAAGGTCGCAGTCATAGATTCCATACAGACCATGTACAGCGACACACTGGAGGCGGCAGCAGGCAGTGTATCGCAGGTAAGAGAGGCTACGGCCATCCTGATGCGCATGGCCAAGGAGCAGAGCGTTTCGGTGTTCATAGTCGGACACGTAACCAAGGAAGGCACGGTAGCAGGTCCCAGAGTGCTTGAGCATATGGTAGACACGGTGCTTTACTTTGAAGGCGACCGCCA
>JAEEGL015604497.1_pt1 | contig 17134 bp, 7 predicted proteins | sample 9134231 | NCBI WGS metagenome assembly JAEEGL01 (sample SAMN16246548, study PRJNA631951) | gut metagenome | biome: gut microbiome; feature: rumen; material: fiber-attached | host: Bos | place: Iran: Karaj | collected 2018-10
AGGTCATCCTCTTACTGCGGAGCAGTTAGGTATTCGCAAGGAAGGTGAACTTCCTGAAGGAAAGATGCCTTTTATCATTGACAATGTTGTTAACAGTGGCGATACTGCCGAGGCATGTGTGAAGGCTTTGGGTCATGGTATTGTTTATTCTCTTGCCAGTGCCACCAGTCAGGAGCGCCATGCAGCTACATTGAAGAGTGCCGCGACGGCTGTTTATGACAAACAAGGTCAGTTGATACCTCTCAGTGAGCGCTTCGAGCTGAAGAACAAATGGTTTGGCAGGGTTATGAACTACAAGCCTGATGAGCTGTCGCCAGTCATAGCAGGATTGGAGAGCTATAGCGAGCAGGAGATAGAGAAGTATGTCCGCGAGCATTTCGAGACCATGCTGGAAGGTTCTGGTATTGATGCGGAGATTGTCGCCATCAAGGTTATTGGCAGCCGTATGAATGGCAACAGCGATGACGATAGTGACCTTGATGTATTACTGGAGTTCAAGGGTAATGCCAGCGAGGACGGTCTTTTTAATATCCTCAATGATGACGAGGAGAGTGGCCGCTTGTATATCGAAGGTATCCCTGTTGATATCAACCCTATCACCGCCGGCAAGAGTGGTACTATTGAAGAGTTTCTGAGTCGCAATAGCGACTATGTCAAAGAAGATCAAGACATAAAAAATAATAATCATATGGAAATAAAGTATTCTATCAAGTTAACTGATGAAGATGCCGGACTTTATGCCGTGCGCTTCAGTGAAGACGTCAACCATGTCGGCTTCGATGAGAAACGCCAGATGGCGAGTGTTCGTGATGCTTTTGTTTCGGCCGATGCCGATACTGGTACCATTGTTTTCAAGGGCTATGCTCCTGCTGAACAGTTTGCCGAGACCGTGCTTCAGCTCGACCAAGAGCTTGCAGAGCACGTCTTGAAGCTTATCACAAGTCTTCATGCTGATGCTCTTGAGCATCGTGACGAGTCTGTTCAGTCTCTCGACCAGCTCCAGGAGCATGTTGAGGAGCATATCAACTATTACGAAGCCGTATGGCATCCTTTAGTTCTTAACGAGCCTGTTTCTTATATTAATGAAGATGGCAAGGAGTCCAAGGTTGCCGCCGTCTCTTTGGAGGGCGACACATTGTACTGTTATGAAGACCAGAACAGTGCCTTTGATGAAGCTGCAGGTATTCATCGTTATTCCTCCTTCAGCGTTGAACTGTCAGAGCTTCCTGATAACGCCCGTCGTTCTGTTTTACAGCAACTCTCAGACATTCTTTCTGACGGCAGCCATCGTATCACTGATGTCGTGGATGTTGTAGAATTACCGTCTTATGCTGTTGGTGTTATTGTCAACGGCGACCGCGACGCAGACCTCGAAGAAGAAGATTTTAAGAATATTGATGAGTTTGTCAGCAGCTACGACGGTTATGAGGGCAGACTGATTGTTCCCCGTTCTGAGGATAGTAGCTTTGTTCCATTCCCTGTCTTTGGCAAGGGTACTGATTGTGTTACTACTGATGTTGTTCGCGTGATTACCCTTGACCAGCTCCGTCAGGAGCAGCTTTTAGGCAAGGAACAGCGAACACATGTTACAAAGTACTATAATGGCAATTCTTACGACTGTCGCAGCATTACTCTTCCGGACAGCGACGAAAAGGTTCTTATAGGCTCTGAGACTCTTCATAAGGCACTGTTGCCCGATGGTGCCAGCTATGCTGACGAACCCGCCCGTTTCCTTGATGAAAGAATATTCTTCTATGTCTCTGACAACGACATCATGCTGCCTTCTGAAGAGCTTTCTGCCCTTGTTGCAAAATCTGTCAATGACGATAATGTCGTTACTGCCGTTATTGTCAGCGACGATGACGAGTCTGTTTCTGTCAAACATGCTGACGGAACGGTAGACTCTTACCTTCGTCTGCATGGCTGGACCCATGACGATCCTGCTTTGATACAGGCCAATACAGAGATACCGGTCTATTTCTATGACAGTGACAAACGTGCTGTAGAAAACGTAGGAGATAACGAAGCCGGCATTGACGGCTTCGAGAACCGTCGTGGCTTCTTCCTTTTAAAGGCCAACGAATACGAAGAGGGCTATCGTCAGCTTGATGAACATGACACCAGGGAAGCCAATCTGGAAGCTTTCCATAAGCTTCCCCTGAGTGAACAGGACAAGAATTTCATCAGTCAGTATATTACTGACCAAGCCACTGGCAACCATCTGTTAGGACGCCAGCGTCCGGAAGGCTATGATGCTTTCAGAAATGAAGTTATTGATTTACACGAGCATGTTATGGACATGCAGCCTCTTGATGAGCGTGAACGCCTGTTACTGGAAGCAGAGGCCCTGCTGAAAGGTGTCAATGGTTTGGCTGATGAGTTAAATGTCGATACTGATTATCTCGCATCCCTTATCAGTAGGCCTGTTGTCGGCAATGCCGTTGATCCGGACGAGGAGAATGAAAGACTCCTTCGCGAAAAGATGACCTTACGTTTTGGTCATTTCATGCGCGACCAGCTCTTCCTTTCCCCCATGCATCTTAAAGATGCCGACGGCAAGGCTTTTGATGTCATTGGTCTTCGCCAGTGTGAGGTTAATGGCAAGATGGATGCTTTTGTACTTGTTGATGGATATAAGGAAATACCTTTGCATACTTTCGGTTATTACGACGACCTTCATCGCCGTCTCCTTGTCACTTTCATTTCTGAGGAAACGAAAGTTCTTGTTCTCCCTTATGAAAAGGAATTGTTGGCAGAACAGTTAGGTGAGATTTCCATTGATGCTGTTGATGGTTCCCTCTTACGAAGTACTATTGACGGTATGAGTATTGATGACAACGGCATGTTAAGCATTAGCGTTTACGGACAGAACCGTGCTCTTTCCGACCAGCGTATTCTTGACACACTTGACGTTCCTGTACTGGAAGAATTATATTCCCAGACTGTCGGCACTGTTGAACGCATCAGGGAAGCCTCTCTTGAAGTTTATAGTGACATTGAAAGTCTTATCATGGATAGTCCAGAAGGTCTGAATACCTATCTGCCCTTGAAGATTACCAACCGCTATGCCGGCAATCAGGTGGCAGCCATTGACACGATTAAGGTTCTTGACAACGGTGTTCGCCTTGCTGGAACCCTCACGGATGACGAAGGTCATGTTGAACCTATCACTAAAGTCAGCGACCTGTCCTATGCAGGTCTTGTCGCTCTCGAAAAGGAGTTGAAGCGTATCATTCCCGAGTTAAAGGCTGCCGTTGCCACTCAGCAAAAAGTCATTGCTGTTGACAAACCCGCTCTATACCATATCTCCTACGGTACTTTCCCCGGTCTTAACAATATTGTCGGAGACATTCATGTGGACTTTGGTTCCAATATCAATGCTGTCAGCTTCCGTGAAATGCAGCAGATAGCCGAGGAGATGGGCGGCAGCGTCCGCACCACCTATCAGCACGAATGGGCCGACTTTGACAGTCAGGCTGTTGCCGAGCGTTTTGCCGAGAAGATTGTTGCCTTGAACCAAGAGCGTATTGATCGTGAGCAGAACGCTATTGAGCAGGAGATAGCCGATATGGCTCCTATTTATCCTGTTCCTGCCACTGCAAATACCCCCATCCGCTATGGTGTTCATGGCTATTCATGGCGTAGTGGTGACGAAGCCTTTGACAGTGACATGCATCAGTTTGTCAATGACTATCACGCTCAGAATCGTGGAGTTGTCGATTATACTTATCATTATACCTTTGGCTTCCTGTTTAACAATCAGAAGGATGCCTTGAATTACCACGACATGGTAGTGGACTTTGTCAATGCCCATGGTCGCGGTGATGTCTTGGAGCGCCTGGAACATAAGAGCAAGCAAGACTATTATTATGACAACCTTATCGGCGGGCCTACAAGAGAGCAGTTTGCCTTTGGTCAGCAGCGCCTGTCTGAGGGTACCTATATGCAGGATGCCGACGGTCAGCCCTCTACCCTTTCTGAACGGGATTGGTTGAAAGCCAACACCCCTGTTGGCGACGCCAACATCCGTTATCATTTTGCCGGCAACAAAGATGATAAGAATAACGACAACAATCAGCAGGTGCTTAACTATTATCGCCGCCCCGTTCATTTCCATTTCATAGGCATCAAGGGAGCCATGAACCTCGATGTTAATATGGGCAGCAATCATCTTTCCCTTCTGCAACATGCCAAGAATCTTGATGGTCTTGGACGCTCTGCAGACAGCATCAAGTTCGATACTGGCTGGGAGAAAGGGACAGACGGCCATTGGCGTCTGGAGATTGCTGCACCCCGTTCTTTCGATGCCTATGGTAATATCGAGTGGAAGCGCAACCATCCGGACTTCGCCCGTTATCAGCTTCTGAACAGAAAGAACACCTCCAACCATTTAGGTCTTGGTGAGCCGTTGACGGCAGAAGAGAAGAAAGAGTATAAGAATCTTCTGACGGATCCTGCCATTAGAGCTTATCGCCCAGGAACTGTAATGGGTAATCCCGACACTTTAACCGTCAAGGATTATCTTGATGCGCCAATGCTCTTTGCGGCCTATCCTGACGTGCGTGACATCCGTATTATTCCAGCTGCTTTGGGTGATAATGTCCACGGACAGTTGCAACACTCTCAAGATGCCAACGGTGATACCGTTTATAGCATTCTTATTAATAAGGATATCTTTGATATGGCTCATAAGTGGAATGTCTATGCTGAACAGCAGATGCTCAACACTGTTGTTCATGAGTTGCAGCATTACGTTCAGGAAGTGGAAGGTTTTGCCCTTGGTGCCAATAAAGAGATGTTCTCAGATCGCAAACGAGATATTCTTTCTGATCTTCATGAAGCCACCGACCGCCAGCTTTTTAAGGGAGGTAGTATCAGCAGCAGTGCCGACCTGAGACGCAACCTGAGCTTCCTTATTGGTGACAAGCCTCTCTCTTATTTATATGCTGAGCGTATTTCTGCTGTCGCAGAAGAGTATGGCTTCAGTTCTTCTGATGCCTTGATTGCCGGCTGGGAGAATGAGAATGCTGCCAGCAAGAGCTATCAGTATACCGCCGGCGAGGTCGAAGCGCGTAACGTCGTCAGACGCCTTTCCATGTCTATGGAAGACCGCCGTCGTTCTCTGGCTGTTTCTACTGAGGATATTTCCCGTCGTTATCAGAATATTTCCTACAAGTCCGGCATTGCCGCCGATAGTGCTCTTTCTGTTGATGAGACCATCAAATGGATAACCTCTGGTTCTGAGTTTGAGCGTTTACAGTTCTTTGGTCGTATCGTGCAGGGTCTCAATGATAAGGATCTTCAGTGGGCTTCGAAGCTGGAAGATAATTTCACTTATCTGAAAGCACTTTGGAACACCTTCCCTGAAGGAAGAAAGCCCATGTATTATGAGACGATGGATGATATTGACAATCTTGAGCGTCGGATGATGGAAAACAACAAACCCTTATCCTTACAGGAACAGGTTATCCGAGACTTTACCCATCGTCCGGAAGGTGTTCGTTACAGCCTGCTTCGTCAGATGGCCATGGATATGGAGTATTATCTTAAGAACGGCCCCATTCACGGCTTCAGCGAGAGTAACCTCTCTTGTGGCAATTTTGCCACACAGACTGCCGTGATGAAAGCTATATATAACTCCTTCCCTGATGACGACAAGCCACAATGGATTACCTTGGAAGACATTGATAACTATCAGTCACGCTACTTGATGCGTCCGGCTCTTGTTGACGGCAGCTATGACGTACAGGTTGAATTACGTCGTGAGGATATGAGTGCTGCTATGCAGCCTTGGTTCGACAATCTTTCTATCGCCAGTCCATTCATCCGGCATATGGACGTTAGCGATGGCCGTGTCATCGAGATCAGTGGTGACTACGGTGACGGTCAGGAGCCGTATGTTCTCTCAGTCAACGATCTCAGTGACAGTGGGCGTATAAAGCTTTACGATGCCGTTCACAATGAGAATCTGCGTGAGCAGGCAGCCATGTATTCTATTATTAACCGCATGCAGGATGCTGGTATCAGTGTCTACGCCGATCCTGGTCTGGAATATTCTAAAGAGTCATTAGGCGAAGAAGGACGTAAGATGCTTGATTCAGGTGGTCAGATGTTCGGCTTCGTTCGTGGTGATGGTACTATCTTTGTTGACACCCGTATTGCCACAGCAGAGACACCTATCCACGAATACACCCACCTGTGGGCCGAGGCATTACGCCGTCATAACCCTGGGGAATGGAAGAATATCGTGGAACTGATGAAGGATACACCACAATGGCAGCAGGTACGTCGTGACTATCCCCATCTGCAGTATTCTTCTGATATAGCAGAAGAGGTTCTTGCCCACTATAGTGGCGAGCGTGGTCACCAGCGTCTGATGGAATCCTTTGGATTGAAGAAAGATGAGAGTCCTGTATCTCTCGATTCTGGAAACAAGACTGTTTTAGAGCGTATCTCAGAAGCCATTGGCCGCTTCTGGCATGCTGTTGCCGATTTCCTGCATATCCACTATACCAGTAAGGAGCAGGTTGCAGACCAGATTTTCAAAGACCTCACGAACGGTATCAATCCGCTTAATTATCCCAATGCATCCCCGCAAGCCCTTGGTGCTGGCATTCAGCGCATGCATTTCCTTGGAGAAAAAGGTATTCGTCAGCTTGACCTTGCCAGTGGCAATGGTTTGATGCTGCGTGGGCAGCTTCTTGACTTTGCCAAAGATGCCCAACAGAGAGGCATGGATGCGGCAAAGATCAAGATGATTACCGGTTGGGAACTTGGTATTGACGACAAGTGGCGTTTTGAGCTTGGCAGCACGCAGATCAAGTCTATGGACATTGACGGTCGCACCGTTTTGAGTGATATCATCATTGCTCCAGAGCTTTTCACGGCTTATCCTGAGTTGAAGGGTATTAATGTCCGTATCTCTGATATTGGCGAAAACGCCAATTACAACAACGACACCAAGACCATTACCCTCAACAACTACTACCGCCAGGGCGAGCCGTCCAAGGAGCAGTATCAGCATATCTATGCCCAGAATGAGGCTGACATCCAAGAAGCCCAGCAGCATATTGATGCTGGTCAGGATGTTGCCTTGAATCAGCAGAAGATCCGAGAGCTTCTGAACACCCGTTCTGTTATCAACAGCCAGATGGACTCTGCCCGTTCTATCAACGAAATCTGGCCTGACGTTCATTCTGTCTTTGACCATGAGATTCAGCATGTCATACAGCATATTGAAGGCTTTGCCGTTGGTGGTAGTCTTCGTACTGTTGCTGACATGCGCCTGGCCGAGGCTACCAACATCATAGAAAAATATCAGCCCGTCTACGATGAGTTTAAGCTATTGGAGTATCGTACTTTCCACGAGCAAGACCTGGAGGCTTCTATGGATTTATATAACGCTTTCAGCGAATATGAGAAAGAGCATGGTGCCGAGATAGATGCCTATATGGCCGCTAAGCTTCAGCGCGAGTCTGCAGAGCAGGATATTGTCAAGGGTATGCTGTCTGAACGCAATTTTGACGAATACCACCGTCTCGCTGGAGAGGTAGAAGCTCGTAACGTTGTCACCCGTCGTTCTCTGAGTACGATGCAGCGCCGATCTTCCATTGCTTCATCCACCGAGGATGTGTCGCGCGAGGAGCAGATTGTTCATCATGGAAACGGCGTTGTCTCTTCTGCCAATAAGGAGAATGCAACGTCGGACATTGTTTCAACATTGAACACACAGGCAATAGCCTTATATGGAAACACCTTTGTTTTTGATTTCCGTCATTTTGATGGCATTGACCGGCTGATATTGAATGATAATACTGCCTCCATGACTATCGATAAGATTTCTATTACAGACGGCAGTCTTACTCTCTGGTCTGAGGATCAAGGTAAGAATATTAACCTTTATGCTCTCAGTGAGGAGAATTTAGGTCTTGTTGCCGACAAGTTGAAGGAAGTCCATGAATATTTCAAGGCTATCCGCAACAACCTTTCTGAGCAGCTTTGGAGTAAGCTCAATGAGCTGTTACCGGAGAATGGTGACAAGCTTATTCTCAACAAGCCTTTCACAATCAAGGAAACTGAAGGTTTTGATGTGAAGCGTATTTGTGAAGTCAAGGAGATTGTTCGTGACGTTAACCCTGCCGTTGATGCTGCTGCAGTTTTTGTCTGCGGCGATGAGCTTGGAGGTGTTAACACCTATTTTATGTCAGGCTACGACCTTCACAAGATCGACACCGTTCTGAGCAACAACGATTATACCCTTGATATTCAGAGCCATCAGGAGGTTAAGGTATCTGATAACGCATTTACACTGACTGGTGCCAAGCAGATGTTATATACGGCTCTTATGGAAGCCATCCCTGTTGATGGCGACAAGATAGCTATCATGCCGGTAACTGTAGAAAATGGTGATGATACATATACCATTACCGGTGTCTATCATGAAGTTGTTGAAGGTAAGGATCATTTCTTAGGAATCAGCTCTTTTGAAGATGTCAGCATTGATCTTGATGCTGTCCTTAATGATATTGAGGATTTTACCAAGGTTACAAAAGCGGTACGTGAAGCCCAGATCGCTTCTATTGTTAGGAACGAGAAGGAAATAGTGTTTACTGACGGTCTCTCCGTTCCTGGACTAAATGGGCAAGACATTATTGATCTTGTGACTATTGATGATCGAGGTCAGCTTAATATTCTTGGTCATCGTAATGATGCCCAAGGTGAGCAGGTTATCTTCGCTAACGGTGAAGGCATGTCCAACTTTGGTGTTGAAAAGCTCTATAAAGAGCTTGTAAAAATGAAACAGCAGGTAGCGGAATCCGACAAAACTTCTGAAGTTTTGGCTGTTTCGGATTCTGGAATCAGTCAGGCATTATCTGATGACGAGGTAAAAATTGCCAAAGTTCTTTTGAAGAACTATTTTAACGAAGTCAACAATGACCTGTATCATTCTGATATTAACGTTGATGAGCGTATTGATCAGTCGTCTTTTGGCACCCGCGTCGAGTTTACAAGTGTTGCTCGAGAGCTTGGTCGTGATATTCTTACAGATGCTGATGCCCGCGACGAGAATCTCTTGAAGCGTTATGGCATTGATAGTATTGACGATGAAGTTGAACGTATGTCTGATGACACCAAGGAGCAGTTACAAACACGCCTTTATGACATTAACAATGACATGGAGAATGTAGTTAGGACTAAAGCTATCGATGTTTCCCGTATGACAAAAGAATATAACGAGTTACGCAAAGCTGCTGACCCCAACTTTATTCTTACCCATGCTATTGAGGGATATTTTGTAACCAAGAAGGACGGCCTCCATTATTCCCTATCCTGTCAAAAGGATTCAGGTCCTGAGCTTATGACAAGTTTTGTTTCTTTGAAAACAGTGATGTCTAAGCTTGAAAGCATCGAAGAAAAGATGATGAAGGAATATCCGCAACTTATGGAAAAGAAAAAGCCGGACACTCCTAAATTCTCTTTGAGCAAGGCCGAGAAACGTGAGAAGGCCTTGGCTAAGTTCGAAGAAAAGCTGCGCAAGCTTGTTATTCCCGACAATGTGAAGGTAGAGAATGCCAAGGTGTTACGCTTCGGCCCTGACGAGAAGCATAAATTCCCTTATTTCAAGATTCGCGCCTATGTCAACGGTGAAAAGGTTTATACCAATCCTCTTGACTATATGGATAAGGAGCTTTGGTTTCATAAGGGTACCGACGGCAAATATGACCGCCGCGACCGCCTTGATCTTCTTGTCGCCAAGTATTTCGGCTGTTCTGCCGATAATATGAGTATCGGTTCTTCCCAGGAGGCTGAGCATGTCCGTACGGAGCAGGAAGAGAAGAAAGTGTCAGAAGCTGCCAAAGTCAAGGAGCAGGAGCAGGAAGAAAAATCCAAGAACGCCTCTGCCGAGCAGCAGAAGAAGCACGAGCAGGAGCATAAGCCACTACAGGAGAAGCGGGAGAAGATGCCCAACAATATTTATATCTCTCTCCTGTTATCTGCTGCCTTATCGCAAGCTGAAGGTAAGTGGGTTAACAAAGACTGCAAGGCCGCACCTAAGTTGTTCTCGTTAGAATGTTCTGACAAGATTTCACCATTTAATACCCTTCTGATGGCCATTCATTCGGATAGTAACGGTTATAAAACCAATCTTTATACGACTTACGACCATGCTAAATCCAATGATGCCTTTATTCTTCGCGGACAGTCTGGACTTCCGTTTAACCGTTATGTGTATGACCAGTATGTCAACCGCTATGATGACTCCCACATTCTTTCAAGAGAAGAGTTTGACCAGCTTCCCGAGAAGGAGAAAGACCTTTTCAAGGTTCTGCGCCGCAAAGATGAACGTTCTATGTTCAATATTGATCAGAGTCAGCTTTCAGAAAAGCAGCCGGAAGCCTATAATGACTATGTTAAGTCTTATGGCTCCGCCAAAGAGTCAGAGACCAGTAATTCTGCCGAGTCCCTGTTGCATATTCTTGACGGCTTACATCTGCACAACTCAGAATCTATTGTCTTGTTACGTGACGATGATGTCTATCGTCTTTATGGCAAGGATGCCGACAAGGCTATTCGCATTTTTGGTGATAATTTGGAATTATCAGAAAGCAATATCCTTTTTGATGAGGAGAGATTACCCCTGAAGGTTGCAACACTCAGGCAATCCGACCTCCACGAGTTCCTGTATGCCTCCGTCAATTCTGACGAGCGTGTTGTCATCAGCGACAGGACAGATTTCTCCTCTATAGAGAAACGTGCAGCCCTTTCGTCTCAGATTTACAAGGAACTTAATGATGACATTATCCGGTTTAAGGAGGCCTCTGGCGCGAATGTCTTCACTGACGGTTTGTCAGGCAGCAGTTATGACGAGGGCCGGCGCGAGTTACATTTTGATATTAGTCACGATGCAGCTCCTGGCGAAGAGGTTAGCACAGCCCACTGGCGTGCAGCATCTGTTTTCAACAATATGGCAGCATGGCTGTGTGATGAACGTCAGCTTGATGTCGCCAATCGTCATCACCTGACACCTTATGATGCAGAGCGCTATGTAGCTCTTGTCAAAGAGTTGTCTTCTGCTGTTATGATGATTGAGCGAGGTTATCCCGGCATTATGTCCTCATCCAGTTTTTCCTATAAGAACTACTGGCATCGCGAGCTTTTTGAAGACAAAGACCTTATGGCTCATCTTGAGCAGGATGTCAACGATGTTGTCACTACAGCCCGCCAGCTTGTCAACGGCCAGAAAGTGGATTACGCGCCCCTCAAAAACATGGATGATATGCAGGCAGCAAGACCACTTCTTTACAGTATTGACAGCTATATCAACAAATATCCTAATGAAGACACTCGCCAGATTGTCGTTGTCCGTTCAGATGATGCCGCTGCCGTTATTCTACCCCGTGGTGCGGCAAAGAATGTTAATAACGAGGGTGAAGGTTTGACAAAGAACCAGATTGCCGTTGCCCTTCAGAATGAAGGTATTCAGCACGTTGTTTTCTACAACACCGGCGGTGTTTATGGCTTAAACCAGCCAAATCAGTTCTTTGAAGGCAAGGATATAACGGTTAATCGCGTTGACGGATATAACCTCCAGCCTCTGGAGCGCATTCATGTCGAGGAAGAGCTAAAGCGCACACTCAGCCTGAATATTGAGCTGTTCACTCTTATCTATGATGATCATAAGCTGCCGCTCTTCTATATCAAGGCTGAAGGTGAAAAACCGTTTGCCATCTATGCTGCAGACAAAGATGTTAACTACCTCAAACAGGCTGCAAAGGCTGGCAAATACTTTGATGCCAGTGATGATTTAGGTCGTAAGCTTCATAGTCTGGTCACCCGTCATCCCGACTTGAAGTGTGACATTCCCGTTCCACGTATGTGTGAGAATATCGATATGGATCGTATTTCTGAAATTAGCATCTGCAAGCAGTCGCCAAATGCCCGTTCTGTTGTGATGTTAGCATCTATTGACGGCGTTGAGCAAGCACCTCGCCGTATTGATGACTTCCTTGCACAGCGTTTCTGGCTGAGTGAAGACAAGGATCTCTTTAAGTTAGCCGTTGCCACACAGCTCTTCTCAGAGCAGCTGCAAAAGAAAATTTCTGGTGTAGGTCATTCGGAGGATGGCCAAGGTATCTTTCCAGAAGGTAACGGCTCAGAAAGTAAAGAAAACCCCGAAAAGGTTCTTCAGGAAGCTTCTGAAAACGATGACGATCTTCAAAAAACCGAAAAAGAAGGTGTGCAAAATCGCAACGGACGTCATTTCTGACAACCTTGCAGCTTCACCCGAGACAGGCATAACAATGCCTGTCACGGCAGCAGAATTTAAAAGTTGTTCATCTAAAAAATAATTATTCATGGATAGAGAAACTTTCATCAAGACCTATGCACCCCTCGCCAAGGAGCAGATGCGGTTATATGGCATACCCGCCTCTGTTACTTTGGCGCAGATGGCGTTGGAATCCGGCTGGGGTTCTGGTCGTGCCATTAGGGAAGGCAATAATGCCTTTTGTGTCAAGGGCAGCTTTAACGGGCAGTATATTCTCATTTCCGACGACAAACCCAACGAACGTTTCAAGAAATACGACTCTTTAAGCCAGAGCTTCACAGACCATTCCAGGGTTCTTTTGCTTGACAGATATAAAAATGCCCAGCATCTGACTCCTGACGACTATCGTGGTTGGTGTCGTGTTCTACAATCCGGAGGTTATGCCACCGACCCGAAATACGCCGAAAAGCTTATCGCTATGATTGAGGACAAGGGTTATAATTTTGCCCGTTTTGATTATGAAGTGATAAAAGAAGCCAGTAACTCCGGTGAAAAGATTGGTTCAAGGAAGGCCTATGTTAATAGTGATCTTGCCTCTATTAACAGTCGCGGGCAAGCTGTGAACTATGGAAATTTTTCCATGCCATTACATGGCAGCGATAACCTTGTTATCACTTCTGGTTACGGACATCGCGACAAGCCAACAAAAGGTGCCTCTTCTGAGCACCGTGGATTAGACTTAAAAGCCAACAACCAAACTGTTTATGCCACTGAAGATGGCGGTAAGGTTATATCCTCAAAGAATGAAGGTGCCGGAGGTGAGACGGTACGTGTTGAATATTCACGTTCAAATGGGGATAAATACGAAGTGGTCTACATGCACCTCAAAGAGCGGCATGTGAAGGTCGGCGACACCGTCAATGCAAACGACAAGCTTGGCGTTTCCGGAAGTACTGGTGTTTCCACTGGCCCCCATCTGCATTTAACGGTCAAGAAGAATGACAGCTATATCAATCCTGCTCTTTACCTTGCAGACATTGCAGCCCGTGGAAATATGGCAACGAACCTTATTGGCTCCAATAAAGAAGCGGAGCTTTTCGCCTCACATAAGCATACTGTCACAGAAGATCTGCATAAAGACGCAGAGATCCGTTCTCTCAACCAAGACCAGCAACATAATCTTGCTTTAGCGCAACAGCAGTCACCAGCAGGTTCTCAGCTGGGAAGCATATTAAATGCTTTTGGTATTGATGATAAATCTCTTGGCTTGGATGAAGTCGATTCGAACAACAATGACATCATATCGTACTTTATCAGCATGCTTATTAAACAGTGTATGGCTTCTGCCGGTCAGATGTTGGCAGAGGAAATGGTTTCCAAAGCCCCTGTTGTCGCGGAACCACCTAATAATTCCGATGACAAACAGGAAGACAACGACTATACTTTATATCGCCAGCAAGGTATCAATCCCGAAACAGCCCGCAATATGTCTCGCAGAGAGATGGAAGCAGGTCTTGGTTCAGAAGAAAGCCGCGGCATTCGTATTGCTTAATTTTTTGTTTTTTGTTTCATTAATAGTTTTTATTTATTATGATTAAGATTGAATTAGAAAAGCTTTGTGCTGTTATCAGCCGCAAAGCAGAAGTAAAAGAAGGAAAGAACGGACAGTCTTTTCTTTCCTTCAGCGTGAAGCTCCCTATCAATGGTCGAAACAACACCTCCAAGGAGCTGGAAATCAGTGTTACCGCCGATGGCGACAAGACTAAGGCAATGGTTTATTCTGTTGGCAAGCGCGTAGACATTACTGGTGTATTAACTGTTCGGAAGCAAGGCGGCCGGCAATTTTTCAACTGTCGCAGTGAGCGTGTTACATTGGTTAGTTCTACCAATGATGATGTTTTGTCAGGTACTCTTTCTTTCCGTGGTAAGACAGGAAAGAAGGATATTGTGACTCAAAAAGACAAGAAAGAGGAGGATTTTAAGGTTTTCAGTGCTTATAGCAGCGACAAGAACGGTGACAATACTGAATTTACCTGGATTCGTTTCCTTTGCTTTGACAAGAATCTCAACCTCGACATTGTCAAGCCTTCTACTTATGTTGAAGTCTCTGGCGAGGCACAGTTTGATGTTTACAATGATGCTATCAGCATCAGTTGTGTTGTCAGCGCAGTAAAGCCTTGGGTTCTTGAGAAGAAATGATTAGCCTCCGGGGTACGATATGTACCCCTGAGGATTTTTTTGTTTTTCATTAAATTTAAAATATTATGGCAGGAAAAAGATATTCATCAGGCTCTGGCAATGGAGGAGCACGTTGGCAAAATGAAAAGGTTAACGACGCTTATGATCGTTATGCTGAGTTAATGATAGAGAAAATACGCCACTTTACCGGAGGTGATTATAAAAAGCAGTGGTTTACTGAAGGCGAAGCCCTATGGCCAAAATCTCTTTATGGTAAGGATTACCATGGGACAAATGCCATGATGCTGATGTTTGTCACCATGAAAGAGCATTATTCCAGTCCTTTCTGGGCCACCAGTGCCCGTATTCACAATCTTAACTTTATCGAATCGTCTGATGGTTCAAAAGTTGCAGCTACAAATGATAATGGCGACCCCCTTCCTTTTGTTCATGTTAAGAAGGGTGAACATTCTTTTCCTGTCATTTTGACCAAGACAAATGTCAAACATATAGAAACAGGAGAATCAATCAGTATTCATGACTATATGGACATGGATACCTCACAGCGTGAAAATTATTATGTGTATAGCGTCCGCCGTGTCTATCCTGTTTTTAACATTGACCAGACCAATCTTTCCGAGGTTCGTCCCGAATATTTCGAAAAGCTTCACGAAGGGCTGAAACCCCAAAAAATCACCGATGACTTCAGATTCCCTGAAGTTGATCGTATGATTGATAATAATCTCTGGGTCTGTCCTATTGAGCTGAAATACCAGGATAAGTGTTGTTACAGGCTTCGTGATGACAGTATTCTCATGCCCGAGCGTGAACAGTTTGAAAGTAGTCATTCTTTTTACAAGACCCTTTTTCATGAAATGATTCACTCCACTGGAGCAGAAAATCGTCTTAATCGTTTCAACAATGATGGTGACAAGATGTTTAACTATGGCCGCGAAGAGCTTGTTGCAGAACTTGGAGCCGCCATGACAGCCCATCACTATGGTCTGGAGAGCAACATCAAGGATGATAGTATTTCCTATCTTAAAGGATGGCTGAACGGTATTAAGGAAGATCCGTCCTTTCTCCGCACCGTTCTTAGTGATGTTCGCCTCGCCGTACCCTACCTGACAACGAGAATTGACGACGTGTTGAATATCGAAAAAAAGGAATCTCTAAAGGAAGACTTGCGTGATGCCGACGGCGTCATTATAGACATTGATGAAGACGGCGACATGAACATTGTTGAGAACGACCTTGGAGCCGACAAAAAACAGGGTGAAGACGAAAAGAAGGAGCGCACCTTCCGTATGGGACGTTAGTGTTTTTACACAAAATGTCGTCAATTTTTCGGTATTTCATTTTTTTTTGATATCTTTGCAGGCAAAAATCACTAAAATAGTTTGTTATGACAAATAAAAACAAGGATTTGCCTGTTGGACATTCCCGACGCGGTCGTAAAGCGATGAGCGCCGACGAAGAGCGCATTACCACAATCGTCAACAGTCAACTATACGGCAAATGCAGAGCTATCGCAGACTTAGAAAACATTCATCTGAAGGACATCATCAATAAGGCTTTAGAGAATGTAATAAAAGCCTATGAGGACAAGAATGGTCCTATTAAGGCTAAGGTCATTCGGCAAAAGGGTGACATCAACGATATTTTCTGATTAAAGAATAAAAGCCCCTTTTTTAGGGGTTTTTATGATTATTGGTTGTAATAGATTACCCTTACCAGCAGATTCTTTTTTCTTGCCTTTTTTATCATATCTTTCGTTCCCCTACTTTCTCCATCCCAGAAAGCTATCAGGGCATCCGCTACATTAGACATTTGTTCATTTCTGATTGGTCCGGCAGCCAGTCCATGTTTTTTCCATTCTGCCGGATATTTTTCAATAGCATACCCTCTTTCTATGGCATAGCGTTCTCCGAGACGATCTGCCCCTTCTGCCGTGCCAGAGATTATTATAATATTGTGTTCTTTAATTCTAAAGGACAAAAGATTGTCGCATCGGGATTTTAAAAGACGATAATCATTAAAATCTCTCCCTCCTGCTATTATCACACGAAAATTTTTCATTTCCTGTTAGTTTTAAGATATGATTATACATAGCTGCAGCAATCTTTTCACCATATAATTGAGTTATAGGATCCACGTCGTCATTGCTGGCTTCTGTCAGGATGCCGTTGACGTAACACTGAATATAGCCGGGATGTACCGCCCAGACCCGAACTATCTGATTGTGCTTCTTTGAATATACGAAGTCATCAATCATCAGTTTTTTCAGTTCTTGTATTGTCATACTCCATCCTCCTTTATTTGGGTTCTTTTCCATTGAAATATTCTGGGCACACACCCTTGATGGCCTCAATGGTATCCTTGTGCCACTTTGTATGCAGGTTGGTATAGTAGAGCATGTCGCAGAGGATAGTGATGGCGTTTGTATTGCTCTGAACGGCTTGACACAACCCTACATCCTCCGCTATACGATCAACCAGGCCAATCTTACGGTCTTTGAATTTACACTTTGTCATACTCAATCCTCCTTTGGTAATTCTATTTCTGCCCAATATGTAAAGTATGGCCGCTGTTCCTTCCCTTTTCCTTTATACAAAGGAATCACCTTTCCTAAGTCAGATGCAGGGTGCCAGCCTTTCTTTGACCAATCACCATTTGAATATTTTGCAA
>JAEEGL010399335.1_pt1 | contig 17133 bp, 14 predicted proteins | sample 9134231 | NCBI WGS metagenome assembly JAEEGL01 (sample SAMN16246548, study PRJNA631951) | gut metagenome | biome: gut microbiome; feature: rumen; material: fiber-attached | host: Bos | place: Iran: Karaj | collected 2018-10
CCCACGCCTCCCTGGCCCGGGCGGCTACGGAAATGGGCGTATGCTACAACACCGGCGAGGGCGGCCTCCATGAGGATTTTTACCAATATGGGCCGAATACCATCGTGCAGGTGGCCTCCGGGCGCTTCGGCGTCCATGAGGACTACCTGGAAGCCGGGGCGGCCCGCGGGATCAAGGGGGGCGGGGGGGCCGAGCCGGGCATCGGCGGCCATCTGCCGGGGGCCAGGGTGGGACCGGACGTGAGCCGCACCCGCATGATCCCCGAAGGCTCCGATGCCATCTCCCCCGCCCCCCACCACGATATCTACTCCATTGAGGACCTGCGGCAGCTGGTGTGGTCTCTGAAGGAGGCCACAGGTCACCGCAAGCCGGTGATCGTCAAGGTGGCAGCCGTCCACAATATCGCTGCCATCGCCAGCGGCATCGCCCGCTCCGGGGCGGATATCATCGCCATCGACGGCTTCCGGGGCGGCACCGGCGCAGCCCCCACCCGTATCCGGGATCATGTGGGCATCCCCATCGAGCTGGCTCTGGCCAGCGTGGACCAGCGCCTTCGGGACGAGGGCATCCGCAATACCGTCAGTCTGGTGGTGGGCGGCTCCATCCGCTCCAGCGCCGATGTGGTAAAGGCCGTGGCCCTGGGGGCGGACGCCTGCTATATCGCCACGGCGGCAGTGCTGGCTATGGGCTGCCATCTTTGCCGCACCTGCCAGAGCGGCAAGTGCAACTGGGGCATCGCCACGCAGCAGCCGGACCTGGTGAAGCGCCTGAATCCGGATGTGGGTTCTCAGCGCCTGGTGAACCTGCTCACCGCCTGGAAGCGGGAGATCATGGAACTCATGGGGGGCATGGGCATCAACTCCATCGAAGCCCTCCGGGGCAATCGCCTGATGCTCCGGGGTGTGGGACTGAACGAAACCGAACTGCGCATCCTGGGGATATCCCATGCGGGGGAATGAACAATGAAAAGAATATATGTGAACGAAAACTGGTGCCTGGGGTGCCATCTCTGCGAGTATAACTGCGCCTTTGCCAATTCCGGCGAAAGGGATATGGCGAAGGCTCTCAGGGGCAAGCCCATCCGCCCCCGCATCCGGGTGGAGGGGGATGATCACATCACCTACGCCGTATCCTGCCGCCACTGCAAGGATCCCCTCTGCATCCGCAGCTGCATCTCCGGTGCGCTGCATAAGGAGAACGGCGTCGTGTGCATCGACCATGAGAAATGCGTGGGCTGTCTCACCTGCGTTCTGGTCTGCCCCTACGGAGCGGTGCAGCCCGGACCTGACGGGGCGGCCATGAAATGCGAGCTGTGTCTGAATAACGCCTGCGGGGAACCGGCCTGCGCCGCCGGCTGTCCCAACCGGGCCATCGTCTATGAAGAGCGGGAGGCGGGAACGACATGAAACGCTATCTCATTATCGGCGGCAGCATTGCCGGGGTGAGCTGTGTTGAGGGTATCCGCAGCCGGGATCCGGAGGGAAAAATCACGGTGATCTCCGATGAGCCCGTATCCAACTACGGGAGGCCGCTGATCTCCTATTACCTGGAGGGAAAGACGGATATGTCCCGCATGAGCTGGCGGGGAGAACGCTTCTTTGCGGAAAACAAGGCAGATGTGCGCCACGCGGTGACGGCGGAGAAGCTGGAGCTGGAAGCAAAGCGGGTGATCCTTTCCACCGGGGAGATCCTCCCTTACGACGCGCTGTGCCTCTGCACCGGGTCCCATCCCTTCTCCCCCCTCTTTGCAGGGATAGAGACGGTGGAACGGCGGTTCTCCTTCACCACCCTGGCCGACGCTCTGGCTCTGGAACAAGCCGTGAGCCGGGAGAGCCGGGTGCTGATCGTCGGCGCGGGCTTCATCGGCCTGAAATGCGCCGAGGGCATCCGGGACCGGGCCGGGAGCGTCACGGTCTGCGACCTGGCAGACCGGGCCATGAGCGCCAGCCTGGACGGGGACTGCTCTCCCATCCTGGAACGCCACCTGGAGGCTAATGGCATTCACCTCATGCTGGGGGATACGGTGACACGTTTCGAGGGAAACACCGCCTTCATGAAAAGCGGGAAGGAAGTGGGCTTCGATGTGCTGGTGATCGCCATTGGGGTCCGGCCCAATACTTCTCTCCTGGCGGAAGCCGGGGGCAGCGTGGGGAAAGGCATCCTGGTGGGGGACGGCATGGAGACCTCTCTGCCGGATATCTGGGCCGCCGGAGACTGCACGGAGAGCATGGATATCAGCTCCGGGACTCCCGGCGTCCTGGCGGTGCTGCCCAACGCCTCCCTTCAGGGCTTCTGCGCCGGGGTGAACATGGCCGGGGGCAGCGAAAAGTTCAGCAAAGGGATCAGGATGAATTCCATCGGATTCTTCGGCCTTCACATCATGAGCGCCGGGACCTATACAGAGCCGGTTTACACGGAGCTGACAGACACCGGCTGCAAAAAGCTTTTTGCAAAAGACGGAGTGCTGACGGGCTTCATTCTCATGGGGAATACTGCAAAAGCGGGCATCTATACGTCCCTTATCCGGGAGCGGACGCCGCTGGAGAGCATCGACTTTGAAGCGGTGAAGAAAGAGCCTTCCCTGCTCCCCTTCGGCCAGCAATACCGGAAAGTTCAACTGGGAGGTGCGGTGTGATGAGACAGATCGACGCGGCGGGGATGGACTTTCAGGACCTGAACGCCCTTTTGCGGCAGGATGATGCAGATGCGGAGATCATCGGATGCCTGGGGCAGCGGTTCATCGGCGCGGGCATGGGAAAGCGGAAGCTCAGCATCCGCGGCATCCCCGGCAATGCCCTGGGAGCCTACCTCAACGGGGCAGAGATCCAGGTGTTCGGCAATGCCCAGGATGCCGTGGGGGACACCATGAATGCCGGGACCATCCTCATCCACGGCAGCATCGGAGACACGGCGGGCTACGCCATGCGGGGCGGCAAGATCTATGTGCGGGGCAGCGCGGGCTACCGGGCGGGCATCCACATGAAGGAATACAAGGAGCATATCCCCGTCATCGTCATCGGCGGGCGGGCGGGCTCCTTCCTGGGGGAGTATCAGGCGGGAGGCCTCATCGTCGTTCTGGGCCTCCATGAGGACTCCGGGCCCATCGTTTCCAACTTTCCCTGCACGGGAATGCACGGAGGCAAGCTCTTCCTGCGCAGCCGCTGCGAGGGGATCGATTTCCCCAAGCAGGTAACGGCCAGACCCGCCGCGGCGGAGGACCTGGCGGAGATCCTTCCTTATCTCACGGAATACTGCGCCGCCTTCGGATTGGACAAGGATACGATCCTGGATGCCCCCTTCACGGTGGTGACGCCGGACAGCGCCAATCCCTACCGGCAGATGTACGTAGCGAATTAAGAGGCGAAGCGCATGGAAGAACGAGTGCTGATCCTGGATTTCGGCGGGCAGTATGACCAGCTCATCGCCCGGCGGGTGCGGGAATGCCGGGTCTATTGCGAGGTCATGCCCTGGCAGACTTCCCTCAGCGCGATCAAATCTTTCCGCCCCGATGCCCTCATTTTCACCGGCGGGCCCCACAGCGTCTATGCCCCCGGCGCGCCGGATGCGGATCCCGGCGTGTTCACCCTGGGCGTGCCCATCCTGGGCATCTGCTATGGCTGCCAGCTTCTGGCCGCCCGTCTGGGGGGAGAGGTCATCCCCGCCCGGGAGAACACAGTCCGGGAATACGGCAAGACGGAGACGGCGGTTTTCCCGGATACTCCTCTGTTCCGGGGCCTGCCGGAAACCAGCGTTACCTGGATGAGCCACGGCGACTATATCTCCCGCCTGCCCGCGGGCTTCCGTGTCATCGCCCGCAGCGAGGGCTGTCCTGCCGCCGCCATCTGCGATGAAGAACGGCGCTTCTACGGAGTACAGTTCCACCCCGAGGTGCGCCATACGGCGTACGGCACAGCGATCCTCCGGAATTTCCTCTATGAGATCTGCGGCTTTCACGGCACCTGGACCATGGGGAGCTACCGGGAACAGGCGGTGAAGCAGCTGCGGGAAACGATAGGCAGCGGGCGTGTGCTCCTGGCCCTTTCCGGGGGCGTGGATTCCTCTGTATGCGCCGCTCTTTTGGCGGAGGCGGTGGGAAAGCAGCTCACCTGCGTCTTCGTGGATCACGGCCTCCTCCGGCTGGGGGAGGGAGACGAGGTGGAAGCCGCCTTTTCCGGACGCGGAGCGAACTTTATTCGCGTGAACGCCGGGGAACGTTTTCTGAAAAAACTCTGGCGGGTGCAGCAGCCGGAAATCAAGCGCAAGCGCATCGGGGAAGAATTCATCCGGGTCTTCGAAGAGGAGAGCCGAAAGCTGGGAAAGGTGGATTATCTTGCCCAGGGCACCATTTACCCCGACGTGATCGAGTCCGGTCTCGGCAGCGCGGCGGTCATCAAGAGCCATCACAACGTAGGGGGCCTCCCCGACACCGTGGATTTCCGGGAGATCGTGGAGCCTCTGCGTCTGCTGTTCAAGGATGAGGTACGGCAGCTGGGCCGGGAGCTGGGCCTGCCGGAAAGTCTTGTCTCCCGCCAGCCCTTCCCGGGCCCCGGTCTGGCCATCCGGATCATCGGTCAGGTGACGAAGGCGAAGCTGGAGATCCTGCGGGCGGCGGATGCCATTTTCCGGGAGGAACTGGAAAAGGCCGGTCTGGGGGCTTCTGTCGCCCAGTATTTTGCGGTGCTCACCAACCTGCGCAGCGTGGGCGTCATGGGGGACGGCCGGAGCTACGATCATGCCGTTGCCCTGCGGGCGGTAGAGACGGAGGATTTCATGACCGCCGACTGGGCCCGGCTCCCCTATGAACTGCTGGACCGGGTCAGCGTGCGCATCGTCAACGAGGTGCCCGGCGTCAACCGGGTGCTTTACGACATCACCTCCAAGCCTCCGGCTACCGTGGAGTATGAATGAAGGGAAATAAGGAGGCGATACCATGCACTTCACCAAAATGCAGGGACTTGGCAACGATTATCTCTATGTCTACGGGGAGCCGGTATCCCCGGAAAGCCTGTCGATCCGCCTGTCGGACCGGCACTTTGGTCCAGGCTCCGACGGCATGATCTGGATCTCTCCCTCGGAAATCGCGGACTTCCGCATGCGGATCTTCAACGCGGACGGCTCGGAAGCCAGGATGTGCGGCAACGGCATCCGCTGCGTGGGAAAATACGTATATGACAAGGGATATACGCAGAAAACCAGCCTCACCATCGAGACCCTTTCCGGGATCAAGACCCTGGAACTGCATCTGCATGACGGCCGGGTGGAGACCGTCTCCGTGGAGATGGGCAACGCTGTGGTCGGCGATGAGATGAGCCTCCACCTGGTGGGCGGGGCGGTGATCTGCACCCCCGTGGACATGGGAAATCCCCACGCCGTGATCCTCACGGAGGATGCGGAGACCGCCCCCCTGGAACAGCTGGGTCCGCGGATCGAGCGCCATGCCGCCTTTCCCGGCGGGGTAAATGTGGAATTCCTCCAGGTGCTGGGGAAAAACGACCTGCGCATGCGGGTGTGGGAGCGGGGCAGCGGCGTGACCCTGGCCTGCGGCACCGGGGCCTGCGCAAGCGCGGCGGCGGCCTGCGCCCGGGGTCTCTGCGCCTATGGGGAACCCGTCCGGGTGAAGCTGGATGGGGGGACTCTCACGGTGGAGGTCAGCGAGACCGGCCGGGTCCGAATGACCGGCCCGGCGGAATTCGTCTATGAGGGGGATACGGAAATATGCTTGCCCTGAACCGGCATTACAACGAACTGCAGGATTCCTATCTCTTTGCCCGGATCGCGGAAAAGACCGCAGCATTCCTCCGGGAGCACCCCGGGGAGCGGCTCCTGCGCATGGGCATCGGAGATGTGTCCCAGCCCCTGTGCCCGGCGGTGATCCGGGCCATGCATGCCGCTGTGGAGGATCAGGCCCACGGGGACACCTTCCACGGGTATCTGCCGGAGTGCGGAGCCGCTTTCTTCCGGGAGGCTGCGGCGGGATACTACGGCAGCCGGGGAATAAAACTGGCCCCGGAGGAGGTCTTTGTTTCCTCGGGAGCCAGCGACGAGCTGGGCCACATCCTGGATCTGTTCGCCCCGGAAAGCACCGCTCTGATCCCGGAGCCGGCCTATCCCGCCTCTGTGGACGCCAACGTGATGACCGGGCGGAGGATCCTCCATATTCCCACAGGGAGGGAACAGGATTTCCTGCCAAGGCCCGACGGCCTGGAGGAGGCGGATCTGATCTACCTCTGCTCCCCCAACAACCCCACCGGGGCCGTGCTGGACCGGGCGGGGCTGAAGGCCTGGGTGGATTTCGCCAACCGTGTGGGGGCGGTGATCCTGTTCGATGCCGCCTACGAAGCTTTCATCCGGGACCCGGCCATTCCCCACAGCATCTTTGAGATCGAAGGGGCGCGGGAGTGCGCCATCGAGATCTGCTCCCTGAGCAAGACTGCGGGCTTTACCGGCACCCGCCTGGGCTATACGGTCATTCCCAGGGAGCTTACCCGTTCCGGCATGAATCTGAACGCCATGTGGGTGCGCAACCGCACCACCAAGTCCAACGGCGTCTCCTACATCCTCCAGAGGGGCGGTGAAGCCGTCTTCACCCCGGAGGGGCAGCGGCAGGTACGGGATACCCTGGCCCTTTATCAGGAAAACGCCCGTGTCATGGGGGAAACGCTGGACCGGCTGGGCATCTGGTACACCGGGGGGAAAAACGCCCCTTATATCTGGATGCGCTGCCCGGAGGGCTGGGACAGCTGGCCCTTCTTTGACCGGCTGCTCACGGAGATCCGGGTGGTGGGTACCCCGGGAGAGGGCTTCGGAGCCTGCGGGGAAGGCTATTTCCGCTTCTCCGCCTTCGGCAGCCCGGAGGACACCCGGGAAGCCATGGGTCGGCTGGCGGAACTGCTGGGATGAGAAATCGGGTACCTGCCGCATTTTGCAGCAGGTACCCTTTTTAGCCCCTTACCGGCGTGCGGATCGGCTCCGCCGCGATAAGCGCCCTTTACCGGCACGGGGATCGGCTCCGCCGGATCTTGCAATCACGCGACCCATGCCCGAGGAGCAATTCATACGCGAAGCGCCTCGCGGACGAATCCCAGGAACAGCGGATGCGGTTTGTTGGGGCGGCTCTTGAACTCCGGGTGGAACTGGACCCCCAGCCAGAAGGGATGATCCCGAAGCTCAACCGTTTCCACGATGGTCCCATCGGGACTGGTCCCGCTGAGGACCAATCCGGCTTTGTCCAGTTCATCCCGAAACGTATTATTGAATTCATACCGGTGGCGATGCCGCTCCCGGATCAAGGCCTGCCCGTAGCATTCCGCCATCCGGGTCCCCGGGGCGATCCTGCAGGGGTAGGCCCCCAGACGGAGGGTGCCGCCCTTATCCACCTCGTCGCTCTGGTCCGGCAGGAAATCGATCACCTTATGCTGAGAAGCCGGATCGAATTCTCCGGAATTGGCGTCCGCCCAGCCGCAAACATGGCGGGCAAACTCGATCACCGCGATCTGCATCCCCAGGCAGAGGCCCAGATAGGGGACCCCCTTCTCCCGGGCATACCGGGCTGCCAGGATCATCCCCTCGATCCCCCGAGACCCGAAGCCTCCGGGGACCAGGATGCCGTCGCAGCCGTCCAGCAGGGCTTCCGTTGTGTCCGGCGTGACCTCTGTGCTGTTGATCCAACGGATCTCCACCTCCGCCCCCAGGGCATATCCCGCATGGCGCAGGGCTTCCCCCACGGAGAGGTACGCGTCATGGAGCTGCACGTATTTGCCCACCAGGCCGATCGTCACATGTTTGTCCGCTGTTTTTACCCGCTGCACCATCGCCTCCCACTCCGCCAGATCCGGGTCCGGGGCATCAAGGCCCAGCTCCCGGCAGACGATGCGGCTCAGGCCCTGCCGCTCCAGCATCAGCGGGGCTTCGTACAGGGTGGCGAGGGTGCGGTTTTCCATGACGCAATCTTCCCTGACGTTGCAGAACATGGCGATCTTCCGCATCAGGCTTCCCTCCAGGGGTTCGTTGCAGCGAAGGACGATCAGGTCCGGGTGGATGCCCATTCCCTGGAGCTCCTTCACCGAATGCTGGGTGGGCTTGGACTTATGCTCCCCGCTGCCGTGGAGATAGGGTACCAGGGTCACGTGGATATACAGCGTGTTTTCCCGGCCCCGTTCCAGGCCCACCTGCCGGATGGCCTCCAGGAAGGGCTGGCTCTCGATATCCCCGGTGGTGCCGCCCACCTCCGTGATCACCACATCCGCTCCGGTCTTTTCCTCCACGGCGTAGATGAATTCCTTGATCGCATTCGTGATATGGGGGATCACCTGCACCGTCTCTCCCAGGTATTCTCCCCGGCGTTCCCTGTTCAGCACGTTCCAGTAGACCTTGCCGGTGGTGAGGTTGGAAAACTTGTTCAGATCCTCGTCGATAAACCGCTCATAGTGGCCCAGGTCCAGGTCCGTCTCCGCCCCGTCTTCCGTGACGTAGACCTCTCCATGCTGGTAGGGGCTCATGGTGCCGGGGTCCACGTTGATGTAGGGGTCCAGCTTCTGCGCCGCCACCTTCAGCCCCCGGGCCTTCAGAAGCCGCCCCAGGGAGGCCGCGGTGATGCCCTTCCCAAGGCCGGAGACCACGCCCCCGGTCACAAAGATGAATTTCGCCATATCCGATCCCTCCCCGATCTGCAGATAAAAAGAGAGACAAGGGCGTACAGGATACTCCTGCGAGACGCCTTTGTCTCTCAACGGGGAGAGTTTACCCCCTGCGGGGAAAAAAGTCAATCCAAAGAGCAGAATTTTTGCGGTTTCTCTTGCGGAAAGCAAGCGCAGCGATTAAAATACGCCCATAAAAAGGCAGTTCAGGGAAGGAGAGATCATCCCATGAAATACACGCCGGATGAGGTCATGCAGTATGTGGCCGAGGAGGACGTGAAATTCCTCCGCATGGCCTTCTGCGACATATACGGCAGGCAGAGGAATGTGGCCATCATGGCCGGGGAGCTGCCCCGTGCCTTCCGCCATGGCATCGCCTTCGATGCCTCCGCGGTGGAGGGCTTCCGCATGAACGTGCGCTCGGACCTGTTCCTGCGGCCCGACGCCGCCACCCTGAAGGAGCTGCCCTGGCGGCCCCAGCACGGGCGTGTGGCCCACATGTTCTGCGATATCGTTCATCCGGACGGAAGCCCCTTTGCGGGGGATACCCGCCGTCTCCTGCGGACCGCCGTGGAGGACGCGGGAAAACTGGGGTACGAATTCCGCTTCGGCACGGAGATGGAGTTTTACCTCTTCCGCCTGGACGCGGAGGGGAATGAGACGAAGATCCCCTTCGACAGGGCAGGCTATATGGAGGTGGCTCCGGAGGATAAGGGGGAAAACGTGCGCCGGGATATCTGCCTCACCCTGGAGCGCATGGGGATCTATCCCGAAAGCTCCCATCATGAGAGCGGCCCGGGCCAGAACGAGATCGACTTCCGGTACGCCGATCCTGTGACGGCGGCGGACAACGCCACCCTCTTCCGCAGCGTGGTGAAGACCATCGCCGCCCAGAACGGCCTGTGGGCGGACTTCTCCCCCCGACCTCTGCCGGATCACGACGGAAACGGCATGCACATCAACATATCCGCCTCCGGTCACGGCAAGGCGCTGGACCCCCGTCAGCTGGTGCCCGGGCTCCTGCACCGCATCCGGGAGATGACCCGGTTCCTGGACCCGGCGGAGAGTTCCTATGCCCGTCTGGGCCTGGACAAAGCCCCCGCCTACGTCTCATGGTCCGAGGAGAACCGGTCCCAGCTCCTGCGCATCCCGGCGGCGGAGGGAGAGTTCCGGCGTCTGGAGCTCCGGAGCCCGGATTCCAACACCAATCCCTACCTGGCCTTCACCCTCATCATCCGGGCCTGCCTGGAGGGGCTGGAGCAGGGTCTCCCCCTCCCTGAGCCCGCAGAGCTGGACCTGCTCCGGGCAGACAGCGCAGCAGTGAGACCGTATGAAAAGCTGCCTGCCTCTCTGACGGAGGCAGCGGCCATTGCCCGGGAAAGCGCCTTCATCCGGAACACCGTCCCGGCCCAGGTGCTGGAGGGGTACGAGAGCTTCGGGAGATAAGCGCCCGCAGATCGGGAAAGGAGGGGATGCGTCACGGTTTTCCAGAACGACACTTACAGCGTTCTGCTGGTCTCCGCGTCTGAAAAATTCAATGCCGCCACGCTTCCCCTGCTGCCGGTCACGGATTATTGGCCCGTCACCACAGCCGCCAGCGTGGCCGAGGCCCGGCGGCGGATGCTGAATGCCTCCTTCGACCTGATCCTGGTCAATGCCCCGCTCCCCGACGACATGGGGGTGGACTTTGCGGAAGAAGCCTGCGCAGACTCCGATGCGGGGGTGCTGCTCCTCATCCGCGGCGAAATCTATGAGGAGACTTATTACAAGGTGCTGTCCGCCGGGGTGATCGCCCTGCCCAAGCCCACGAACAGGCAGATGCTCTCCCAGAACCTCCGTGTCCTCTGCGCTATCCGGGAAAGGCTGCGCAATATGCGCAGCAAGCAGGCCACGGTGGAGGAGAAGATCGAGGAGCTGCGCCTGGTGAACCGGGCCAAATGGCTGCTCATCGAGTGCCTCCACATGACGGAGGCGGATGCCCAGCGCTACATCACCCGCCAGGCTATGGAGCAGCGCGTCGGAAAGCGGGAGATCGCGGAAAGCGTCATCCGCACCTACCAGTAAAACATAGCCGCTCTTCCCCGGTATGGTCTGCTTTCCCCCTATGATGCCGCTTCTTTGATGATCCCTGCCTCCCGGCATATGAGAAGCATACGCTGCATCATGGGCCGCAAACCCGGTTTGGTCCGCTCCCGGCCCACGGGAAAAAGGAGGATCCATACGCCGGGATCATGCATCGTACAAAAACATCGGGAGCGCCGTGACCCACAGGGTTTCGGCGCTCCCGTTTTCACTCATCCTGCCGGAGCAGAAAAAGCATTTCGGATACGATCATGCCAGCTCCGCCATGATCTCCGGAGAGGTTTTGCCCCGGGCGCTCATGGCCATGATCGTTTCCAGGATCGGTTCGGCATGGGAGAAAAACGCCTTGAGCCCGGAGCAAAGCCAGTATTGCCCCGGCTGTCCGTCCCCGCTGAGGCCGAAGCGGTCCTTGGGGCAGCCCCCGTTGCAGAAGCGCAGCCAGGGGCAGGCCCGGCATTCCCCGGTCAGGGCATCCTGCTTTGCGTTCCCGAAGGCGCGTTGGAATTCCCCATTGGCCATCCGGGTGAGACTCCCCTCATGCAGGGTCCCCAGCCGGTGCTCCGGGTCGACGAAGTGGTCACAGGAGTACACCGCGCCGTCCTCCTCGGCAATGAGCACATGGCCGCAGGTGGGGCTCATCCAGCACAGGCTGGCTTGGCCGCCCGCCATGATCCGGGCCATTTCGGCGAACAGCTGCACATCCAGGACTCCCAGATCATGTCTCACCCATTCGTCAAACACCGCCGTGAGGAAGCGCCCGTAGCCATCCGGAGTCACCGAACCGGCGGCAGCGCCGCCCTCCCCGTCCCGGATGACCACCGGGATGAACTGCACCCAGCCGCAACCCGTATCCCGCAAGGCGCGGTAGACCTCCAGAGGCCGTTCCTGGGAGACCGCGTTCACCGTGCACAGCAGATCCGGCTCGACGCCGGCCTCCCGCAGCCGCCGGACCGCCGCGCTCACCCGCCCGAAAGTCACTGCTCCGTTCACCATACGCCGATTGGCGTCGTGAACTTCGGCGCTTCCGTCGATGCTCAAGCCCACGTCGAAACGGTTCTCCTTCAGGAATCGGCACCAGCTCTCGTTCAGGAGCAGGCCGTTGGTCTGGAGATTGTTCCAGGCCTCCCAGCCCTTGGGCAGGTATTTCCGCTCCAGCTCCAGAGCCTTTTTGTAAAACTCCATCCCGGCCAGGGTCGGCTCGCCGCCGTGCCAGGTGAAGGATACGGTCGGCCCCGGGGAGGCGGCGATGGTCTGGCGGATGAGCTTTTCCAGCAGGGAGTAGCTCATGCAGGTCTGCTTCCGGCTTTCGGAGTACTTCCCCTTCTCCAGATAGTAGCAGTATGCGCAGCGCATGTTGCAGCGGGAGCCCACAGGCTTGGCCATTACGGCCAGGGGCGTTTGCTGCCTTTCCTGCGGCACGTCAGGTCTCCTTCAGATGCTTGTCAAAGAAGGCCAGGACCTTGTTCCAGGAATCCATGGCCTGCTCCTGACGGTACATGGGCCGGTCGTAGTACCAGAAGCCGTGCCCCGCCCCGTCATAGCGGTGGAATTCATAATCCTTGCCCTTTTCCTTCAGCACGGCCTCCAGGGCATTCACCTCCTCCGGCGCGGGGAACTTGTCCTCGTTGCCGAAGATGCCCAGGAGCGGGCAATTGATGCCGTCCGCATAGTCCACGGGCGCCACGGGCTGTTTCGGAGACAGCCGTTCCGGCGGGACGATCACGCTGCCGCCCCAGCAATCCACCGCCGCGTCGATCCCCTCCAGCGTAGCCGCCGCCAGGAAGGTATGCCGTCCTCCGGAGCACATGCCGATCACCCCAGCTTTGCCGCTGGCGTTCGCCTGGCTGCGCAGGAAGCGGAGAGAGGCGTCCACATCGCCCATCACATCCTTATCGGCCGCGCCTCCGTCCTTGAACACCTGGGCCGAGATCTCCGGCGGGGTGCCGTCCCCGTATTCCTCATAGATATTGGGGCATACCACGGCGTAGCCGTGGGCGGTGAAGCGCCGGGCCGTCTCCCGGCACCATTCGTCCCAGCCGGGCATGTGCGGGATCAGAACGATCCCAGGGAAGCTCTCCTTTCCCAGGGGCCTGGAATAGTAGGCGCGGATGGGCTTGCCGTCGTGGCCGGTGATGCCCACGGTTTCGGCGATCATGCCCTCATACTCCTGCACCCGTTTGCTGTTCCACATGGTTATCCCTCCTTATCGTATTTTTATCCAGTATATCACAGCGCAACGGAAACCGCACGGCTTTTCGTCTCGGGACAGACCGGGCTCCGGCAGCCTGCGCCCGGAGAGCATGGGTCCCCCCGCCGCCGTTCTGTGCCGGTCGCCGGGATCATCCACCGATCTGCGCCTGTACGCCCTGAGCTTCGGCGACGGCCTTCAGCCGCGCCATGTGCGCCTCGCCGGGCACCTCCAGGTGCAGCCGGATCTCCTGCCCGAGGCTTTCCAGCTTGCTCTCCCCCAGCCGGTGATAGGGCAGGAGGTGGACCGGCGCCTCCAGCTCCGCGGCGAAGCGCGCCGTGGCGGCGATATTCTCCTCATCGTCGTTATATCCGGGGATCGTCGGCACCCGCACGATGACGGGGACGCCCAGGTCCCGACGGATATGGCGGATATTCTCCAGGATCGTCTCATTGGGGACGCCGGTATATGCCTTGTGCTTTGCGCTGTCCATCTGCTTCACGTCCAGCAGGCCCAGGTCCACCTGCCGGAACACCTGATCTACCGCATCCCGGGAGCCGAAGACACAGGACTCCACGGCGGTATGCAGCCCCTCCTGCCGGGCCGCGTACAGAAGTGCTTCGGAGAAATCCGGGTGCATCAGGCACTCTCCCCCGCTGATCGTGATCCCGCCGCCGGAGGACTCCAGAAACAGCCGGTCCTTCAGCACCTGGGCCAGCACCTCCCGGACGGTCTTCTCCTCCCCGGCAAGCTCCCTGGCCCCCGGGCGGCATACGGGGACGCAGGCCCCGCAGTCGGTGCATTTCTTCCGGTCGGTGTGCTCCAGGAGCTTTCCGTCCTTCAGCTCCAGCGTCACCGCCCCCCGGGGACAGGCGGCGGCGCAGGCGCCGCAGCCGACGCATTTGACGGGATAGGTCATGAGCTGGGGCCGGGCCAGGTTGCTCTCCGGATTCGCGCACCAGAGGCAGCGGAGGGGACAACCCTTGACGAACACGGTTACCCGGATCCCGGGTCCGTCATGGATGGAATAGCTCTGGATATTGAAGATCGGAGCGGTCAGCTCCATATGATCCGTTCTCATCTTCCCCGCCTCACAGTCCCAGGCTGGTGCGGTCGATGACCTCGTCCTGCATGGCCCGGGAGAGGGTGACGAAATAGGTGCTGTACCCCGCCACCCGCACCACCAGGTCCCGGTAGGCCGCCGGATCCGCCTGGGCAGCCCGCAGGGTCTCCTGATCCACCACGTTGAACTGCACCTGCTTGCCGCCGTTCGTGAGATAGACCCGGATCATGGCCCCCAGCTTATCCAGATCTGCCTCCGTCTTCAGCGCAGAGGTATGGAACTTCATGTTCAGCAGCGTGGCCTGCATGGGATCCTGGTCGATCTTCATGGCGCTGCGGAAGACCGCCGTGGGCCCGCAGCTGTCACAGCCGTGCATGGGGGAGGTAGTGCCGTCCGCCAGGATCGACCCGGCCTTCCGCCCGTCCGGGGTGGCGCCGGTGAGCTGACCCCCGGGCTGGTGGGAGGTGATGGAGATGCCCGTGGGAATGGTGGGCCTGCCCAGGATGTTGGGAATGGCCGCCACCGTATCGCACAGGAGCTTATAGCAATCCGCCACGATGCGGTCCACATCGTCGATATCGTTGCCGTACTTTGGAGCGGCCAGGAAATCCGCCTGCATGGACGCAAAGCCGACCCAGTCGGCATCCAGCGCCTCCCCCAGCTGGGCCAGGGTATACCTCTTCTCATCAAAAACCAGCTTCTTGATGGCGGCCAGGGAGTCCCCCAGGTTCACCATGCCGATGGGGTTCACCACCGCGCAGTTCTCAAAGGGCATGATCCGCTTCCAGGTATCCTTGCCGGATTCGATGCCCTCATGCATCAGCGCGCTGCGCAGGGGGTCGAACAGCAGCTCCTGGGTGATGGCCAGTTCCACGTTGTTCTTCTCACACACCAGGCCCAGGACATAGCGGATCTCCTCGCTGAGGGCGGCGAACAGGGCTTCGTAGCTCTCGTAAGCGGCAAAATCCCCCATATCCGGTGCGACGCGCAGGCCGGTTTTTACGTCCATCCCCCGATGGCGGAAAATGTCGAAGATCAGGGGGAAGGTCACCATGGGCACCGGGCCGGTGCGGCTCTTCCCGGGGAGGTTCCCGTCCAGACAGCCGGTCATGACGAAGTCCCGGGCGTATTCCACCGGACAGCCCCGGGAGGTAAAGGTGGCGGTATAGCTCTTGTCGCTGACGAAGGCGGGCATCCCCAGGCCCAGCTTCACGCATTCCAGCGCCTTCCGCATCAGGGCGGGCGGCGTTTTTTCATGCACCCGAAGGGTCAGGGTGAAGTGCGGCGTCCGGGTGACCATGGCCGCCTCGATGAGGAGATAGGTCAGATCGTTGGAAGCGTCCTCCCCGGTGACGGGATCCACCCCGCCGATGGTGTAGTTGTGCCATTTGGCCATACCGGAGTTCTTCTTCCGCAGCTCGCTGCCGGAGGTGCGGTTCAGCTCCATATCCTTCAGCCGCAGCAGGCAGATGAGCTCCAGGGCTTCCTCCCGGGTGATGCGGCCCGCCTCCAGATCCGCCCGATAGTACGGGTACATATACTGGTCGAAGCGTCCCCCGGGGAGGGTGGTGCTGGGGCTGAGGAACAGGACCTGGAACCAGAAGCACTGGATGGCCTCCCGGAAGGTCCGGGCTGGCTTCCTGGGCACCCGGCGGCAAACCTCCGAAATGATCTCCAGCTCTTTCTTCCGTCCCGGATCGGTCTCCTTCCCCGCCAGCTCCTCCGCCAGGGCGGCGTAGCGGTCCCCCAGGGTGATCAGCGCTTCAAAGGCCATGACCACCGCTTCATAGTAGCGGTATTTGTCCAGGGCCTCCATATCCAGGAAGCGCACCTTTGCCTGTTCCTCCCGGGCCCGGCGGATCAGCTCCTCCGCCCCGTGTTTCAGCAGCTTGTCGTACTCCACGCACAGCAGCACCAGGCTGGGCCCCAGGCCCAGACCGGATTGGGCATAGCCGCCGCCCACGCCCCGTTCCTGCTCCTTGTCTTTCCAGGGGGGCAGGATCAGACCCGCCCGGAGCATGTTCAGGATCCGGGGATTGTCGTAGAACACGTCTCCCTCCCGGCCGATGAGGGTATCCGGCTGGTAGCGCCGGTTCAGCTCCTGGAGATCGGCTTCGTCCCGGGGATCCACCAGGAAGCCGTCCGCCTTCAGGGCGTCGATCTCGTTCTGGGGCCAGATGCCGTAATCGGGGTCGATCTCCAGCCCCATGTGCTTGCTGGAGGCAAGCCCCACGATCAGTTCATCCTCCCCGATGGCGATGGGCATCCGCTCCGCGCAGGCCTTCAGGATCTTGCCCCGCTGGATCATCACATGGTCGTTTTTCGTTTGCTCCCGCACGTCCAGGGTGATGCGGAATTTTTCGATGCAGATGGGGTAGCGGTCCACCACCACCCGCTTTTTGATGTTCCCGATGCGCTGCAGCATATCCATAAGCCCGCCTCCTTGATCATCTTCTCCGACTGGGGTATGTTCCCAGTATAAGGCTTACGCTGCCGGAAGGTCAATGCCAATCGGAATGGGTCATCCAGGGAGGATCGCCATCACGGCACGGACAGTTGGAGTGAAGGCCGCGCCGAAGGCGGAGAAGTACAGACTGCAGACGATGGGTCAAGGGCTTCGCAGAGTTCGCCCCCGCAGGCGCGAATCAAATCAGGATCCATTTTCCGGGCAGGAAAAGCCCGGGGATCATCCGGAGCTCATCGTCCGGGCGGCGGGGTACAGAACCTATTTCCCCCTTCTCATCCCTGCGGTACGGGATAAAATCATCAAGCGTACGGGAAACAGGCGGTAAATGGGCCTGCCGCGAGTCAGAAAACCCGGAAATCAGCATGGAAAACGCATCGGGAGCGGAGAAAACCTCCGCTCCCGATGCATATTTATTGGTCGTTTTCCCCGGGTGGACCGGCATGATGCATCGGCCCTGTCCTTATCGGCTCACGCCGCCGTCAGCAGCCCGTCCTTCATCCGCAGCACCAGGTCGGCGGTGTCCGCCACCTCCGGGTCATGGGTGACCACGATGACGCAGCGGTTTTCCTCATGGGCCAGCTTCCGGAGGATCTCCATGACGATCCTCGTGTTCTCCCCGTGGCGATTGCCGGTGGGCTCGTCCGCCCGGAGCACGGGAGCCCCGCTGCAGAGGCTCCGGGCCATGGCCACCCGGTGC
>JAEEGL010535016.1_pt1 | contig 17133 bp, 17 predicted proteins | sample 9134231 | NCBI WGS metagenome assembly JAEEGL01 (sample SAMN16246548, study PRJNA631951) | gut metagenome | biome: gut microbiome; feature: rumen; material: fiber-attached | host: Bos | place: Iran: Karaj | collected 2018-10
AGATCCGTCTTCAGTATATCGGCATTTATGATTTGCACATTATCCAGCTCCGACAGGTTCTCCTGCAGTATGGGTATGAGTTTTTTATCTACCTCTATTGCATATACCCATTCCGCTGCCGCTGCCAGATACTCAGTCAGGGTTCCCAGACCCGGTCCTATTTCCACGACAGTGTCTTCCCGCGAAATGCCGGATGCCCGTACTATATCCTCCAGTACCGAACGGTCTTTAAGGAAATTCTGACCAAACCGCTTGCTGGCTGAAAATCCGTGTTTTTTTAATATGGAATGTGTGTCACCTGCTATACTCATGATAGTCCGTACAGCCTCATGGCGTTTTCATATGTGACATTTTCTACCTGTTCAGGGGAGATGTTCTTTATCTCGGCTATGGCTTCGACTACATATGTCAGTCTTGTAGAATCGTTTCTTTCTCCACGGAACGGTACGGGCGCAAGATACGGAGCATCCGTTTCAAGGACGATCGAAGACAACGGTATTTCACTGACTACTTCTTTCAGTTTCCGGCTGTTCTTGAACGTTACTACTCCGCCGACTCCTATCATAAAACCTCTGTTCACATACTGTCTTGCATCAGGAAGAGCATATGAATAACAGTGTACTACCCCGTTTATCCTCTGACTGTTTTTCTCATAAAACCGGGCAAGAATTCTCATGGTGTCCTCTGCCGCATCCCGCGAATGGACTACTATGGGATAATCCAGTTCCTTTGCGAGTTCTATCTGTCTGATAAACCATTTCTCCTGCAGAGCGGGGTCGCTGTCTTCATAATGATAGTCCAGTCCTATCTCTCCTATGGCTCTGACCTTCGGATTCTCCTCTGTCAGGTCCCGGATATGATCCATGTCCGCATCCGTTAGAGGATCCACCTCTGACGGATGCACCCCAAGGGCAGCATAAACATCGTCATAACGCAAAGAAAGCTCATTCGTGCTGTCCACCGAATCCAAATCGGCTGCAACATTCATGACCTTTCTTATACCTGCTGCCCGGAGAGTATTGCCAAGCAGCTGATCCCTGTCTACATCGAACCTGTCGTCATCATAATGGGCATGAGTATCAAATATCATGATTTGAAAGCTTTTCCCTCACATCCTCGTCATCGACCTGTCCGCTGTCTTTTTTTACTACTGCCTTTATGGCTTCTTTTGCAGCCTTTATTGCCGCCTCGTCTGCTGCTTTCCTGGCTATCTCTTCCTCCCGGGCATGTGCTCTGTCCGTCTTCCACTTCTCGAGCCGGCTCAGGACGATCTCTTTATATAGAATATCAAATATTGCAGCAAACGGTATAGCGAGAAGGATTCCTGCTACGCCGAACATCCTGCCCAGGACAATGATGGAGATCAGGATCCAAAGGGATGAGACCCCCAGAGTATTGCCAAACAGCTTGGGTTTTATGATATATCCGTCTATCGTCTGCAGGGCAACGGTGAATATCAAAAACCACAATGCCCACCAGGGATTAACAAATACCAGCATGAACGCACCGATAACGGCTCCTACCATAGGTCCGAAAGTCGGTGCCAGATTGGTAAGACCAACGATAACCGAAACCAGAGCAGCATAATCCATACCGGTGACAGACATGAATACAAAATTGATCAGGCCGACTACCAGTCCGTCAAGCATATCTCCGGCTATATATCTGATGAGTATCTGATTGCATCTCGTCCAGAAAAAAGCCCCGTCCTTGAAACTCTTGTCCGACAACAGAGCCCTCATGAATCTTTTCCACCCAGCCTGAAGTCTTCTCTTGTCACAGAGCATATAGATCGCAAGAATGAATGAAATAACGGTATTTACTATCGTTACACCCACATTTACGGACTTATTCAGGATATTACCCATATTCTTTTCGATATAGTCGGCTATTTTTTCGATACTGTTATCCAGTATCTTGGTGAATGAAGAAATATCAATAAAGCTCTTTGATGCATCCGCACTGAAACTGTTGAGGAGCATCTGCAGGCTGTCGGCATATGAATCAAAGTTGTTGAAAAAGGCTCCGAGAGACTTAACAAGCTGCGGTATCAAAGAGATCAGTATCACCACTATAAGAAGTATGACTACCAATACCGTGATCCATACTGCGATCACACGACACAACTTTACTCTTCTCACTTTGACCGGATCGGGCTCCTCGTAGTCGTCTCCGAGGACTTCCCCTGTCAGATTTCTATACATTTCTTTTACGAACGACGGGTCAATGCCAAGTTTTGACAGCAGCCAGCCTTCAGGTATCTTTACCAACGGGTCCAGCACATATGCCATGATCAACCCTATGATTACCGGCGAGATAAAACCCATGAAATAACCGGCTCCTACGAAGAAGTAATTGATATGGCTTGCCAAAAGATAGAATAGGACTACAACACATCCCGCCATTGCATATGGCACCCATTTACTATCCTTAAAATTTCTGCTAAACCTCATGATCGATACTCTCCCGAGAAAATTTATATGTATTATATCACAAAAAAACCCTTGCATATCGCAAAATAATATAGTACAATCTCACATGCGCCAAAAAAGGCGGATGCGCTTCTAGCTCAGTTGGTAGAGCACCTGACTCTTAATCAGGGTGTCCAGGGTTCGAGTCCCTGGAGGCGCACGAGGGCACTGGTTCTGTGGACATGAGCCGCGGGGTTGGTGCTTTCTTTTATCGAGGCGTGGCTCAGTTTGCAAAAACAGCCCTTTGGCTGTTTTTGAAGCCTGTTTATGAGCGCTTTGCGCGAATGGGCTCGGGGCTTGCCGGGATAATATGTTTTAATTCCATATATACATCGAGGCGTGGCTCAGTTTGGTAGAGCGCTACGTTCGGGACGTAGAGGCCGCAGGTTCAAATCCTGTCGCCTCGATTGAAAAAACAGGATTCTCCGTTTGGGGATTCCTGTTTTTCAATATTTGGTCTTTATTTTTCCCGAAAAAGTACTATACTCATACGCGGAGGATCGAGAAAGATGTCCACTTCTAAAGAGATAGAAGGAGGATAATCAGCAATGATGGAATATAAAAGACGGTCAATATCGGAATCCGTCTTTGATCTTATCAAACTCTACGATCTTCAAGAGTTCGAAAAAGCGGTAAAGGATAAAGCGAGCCCCTTATATGCGTTTGTAAGCGACCCGGTACATTTTGACTATTCGCAGTTTAATGGATCCTGGTGGCCTCTGTTTATGTTTTCTGATGTGGGCGTTCCTGCCATGAAATATGGTGGAAAAGAAGTATCCGCAGCATTCAGCAAATTGGAAGATAAAGCCAGAGTTCTTGCCGAAAGGTACGCTGATCTTTATACCGACAAACATGCCACTTTTGATTCCCGATGTAAGTGACATACGCGGCGATATAAGGAAGTATAAGATTTAAGATCTTTTTTGTTTTTTCGGATCATCTGTCCCGATCCTCGTCATTGATAAAACCGTTCCGCATTTGGACAAAATCCATTTTGCGTGGTCTTTTGGGACAAATCGGATAATTTGTCCATATTTCAGCCATCTAATATAAAGCATAATCAAAAATATGAATGATAAGAACCTGACAAGAGCGATCATTGAAACAGCTGTGGACAGGGGTATAAGAGATATTTCCAATGATCCCAAAAGATCTCTTCGCAGACTGGCAGACATGGGCAAGCAGTTTTCCACGGGAAAATTCCAGAAGCTCTCTTTTTCGCATATCACCAATCTGCTCCGAAACGATGACAGTCCATACTACAAGATGCTGGAGGATTTCCTGGATACGGTAGACCACGACATCATAAAGAATTTCGGTCTGAATATAGGCTATGACAGCTGGACTTACGGTGCAAGACTCCTGCGGTCATCATCAAAAAAGACAGGATATCTTCTCCCCTGGGCACTGATTATCCATTATGATAAAGACCAAAGTCCTGCTCTGACTGCATCCGATCTGAACGATATAGTCGATACCGTAAATCCCATGGGTATCAATACTTTTGTGATCCTACGTGAACATGTCACTCCTCCGGATGATGAGCTCATAGAAGTGTTCCGATCCCACAAGGAGTGTGCATTTTTCCTTTTCCTTGATGACGGACAGATATCCAGAGAGGAAGCGACACTTATCAAGCAGTGCGAGAACACCGTTATTTCGGTAAATATTGACACCCCGGATGCCGTTTCGGTCTGCGATATGCTCAGGGATATACGCACCCTGTACGTTATACACTATCATTACTCCATCGATGAAACAGACCATCTTTCTGAAAAGGTGGACCAATGGCTCACTTATGATAGCGCTTTTATATTTCTGTTCCAAAAGGAAGGACGGACCGGCCCCGGCGGTGACTTTGCCAGAGATTCACGCATGGATCAGGATTACCCCATATTAATATGGGATGTTTATGCCGATATATGCAGGATAGAAAACATGATATACGATACGGACAAGCCTTATCTTCTTGAGATAGGAGCAGACGGTTGTGTCTGTTATCCGGAAAAAACCGGTCTGAATGTAAAAGAATCCGGCATTTTATCTGTCATGGAAAAAACCGCTCCCCGGGTTTCTACTCTTTAATGACCATAGCAGCCATACCGGATGATACTTTTTTTATATTTTCAACAAATAATTCCGGCGTCATATCTTCTTCACCGCGAAGCCAGCACATCACTGCGTAGAGACCTGATTCACCGAAATACCTGAACAGAAATTCCTCGTCGGCTCTGTCCTGAAAAGCATCCTTTATAAAAAAAGAGACTATCGGACGAATGGTTTCCAGCACGTAGCTTCGAAAAGAATTCTGACCTTCTATCATAAGAGCATCTGCGTAGAAATCCTTATCTTCATAGAATTTGCTGCAGATATCATAGAGCATATCCCATCCGTCTTCATAATCAGCCACAGATAATCTGTCTATGAGATCCTCATAAAATATCCAGTTTACAAGATCGTATTTATCCCTGAAATGATAATAGAAGCTTTTGCGATTCATGCCGCATTCGCTGCATATATCAGATACAGATACCTTATCAAAGCCGTTTTTCTTCATCAGCCTTTTTAGGGCGTCTGCAAATGCTTTTTTTGTTATGCTCGAATCCGACATGGATATATTTTATCTTTTTATCACGTACTTGCAAATCCTGTTCCCTTTATCGGAAAACTTCTTTTCATACTCAGTCATGACGTTTTCAGCCATGGCTTCTTTATCGGCATGAAGGTCATATGTAGAATAAACAAGTGAAAAACCGGCTTTTTCATATTCCTCCATGGCAAAATCAAAGAGATCCCTGTTATCGGTTTTAAACTCTATCATTGATCCCGGCTTTAATATCGGATAAAAAACTTTGAGGAACTGTTCAGATACCAGTCTTCGATGTGCGTGTCTTGTCTTCGGCCAGGGATCGGAGAAGTTCAGGTATATACGGTCTACACTTTCTTCCGGGAAGTAATCCTTTATATCTCTCGCATCCATGCGTATGAAATGCAGATTTTCGGGTCTTTCAGCCTCTTCCATCCGATCCAGTCGTCTGGTTGCTTTTATCATCACGCTTTCATACATCTCTATTCCGATATAAGAGATCTCCGGATTTCGTTTTGCACTTTCTATGATAAAACCGCCCTTTCCCATGCCGATCTCCAGATACGTGGGGGATGTCATATTGTTTTTAACTTCTTCCGGGGTCTGATACACCCAACTGCTTGACGCTATTTCTTCCTCTGCTCCCGGTATATGCCTTAATCTCATATTATCATCCTCTAAACTGATGCCATAAATCTTCTTTTAGTGTAAAATTATTCCCATATGAAAACAACTGCCTCTTTGATAAAAAGGGTCCTGATATCCATTATTACGTTCCTTCTGATCTTTGAGCCTCTGTCAGTTTGTGCCCTCGCAGATGAAGTCTCTGAAAATACTTTACCGGTCAAAGAATTCTCTGCCGGAACGCTCGGAGATATTCCTGCTCCGCAGATAATTGCCGAGGGAGCCGTTCTTATGGACGCAGATGAAGGCGTGATCCTCTATCAGAAGAATATGGATCAGCCATATTTTCCCGCATCCATAACCAAGATCATGACCTGCCTCCTCGCGGTCGAAAACAGTTCACTGACTGAAACCGTTACTCTTTCCGATAAAGCTGTCTTCGGGATAGATCGGGCATCCTCCAATGTCGGTTTGGATGTCGGCCAGGCTATTCCCATGGAAGAAGCCATACTCTGTGTAATGCTGGCATCGGCGAACGAAGCCGCATCAGCTATAGCAGAGCATGTCAGCGGCTCGATAGATGACTTTGTCGATCTGATGAACAAGAGAGCCGAAGAGCTGGGGTGTACTCATACCCACTTTGTTAATGCCAACGGTCTCCCGGATGAGGATCACTATATCTCTCCGCATGACATGGCTCTCATAGCCAAAGCTTTTCATGAAAACGATACCTGCCGACGCCTCGCGTCAATGCGCACCTATGATGTAGGCGTGACTTCAACGCAGCCCGACGAGATACATCTGCTGAACCATCACAAGATGTATCCCGGTCTTACTTATGCATATGATCCCGTCATCTGGGGTAAGACAGGGTATACCGTTGCTGCCGGTGCCACCCTTGTTACTGTGGCAGAATCCGGAGGAATGACATTGATCTGTGTGGTAATGAAGGATGAAGCCGAAAAAAACTATCCTGATACCCGGGCATTGTTTGATTTCGGTTTTTCTCATTATTCGAGGGTCAACATAGCGGAGAACGATGATTCATATAATATGAATGAAGCCGCATTTTTCCAGACACCCGACAGCGTATTCGGCAATACCCAGTCGTTCATATCCATGGATACACATGGATACGTCATCCTGCCGGAAGGAATACCCTTTTCAAGGCTGGATTCTCATCTGGAATACAACACTTCCTCCGGCGATGAATCACTTGCGGATGTCGTATATCAGCTGGATGGAGATTACGTAGGTCGGACCACCTTAAAAATGGCAGACTCTGCAGACAATACATATTTCGGCTCGGAGCTTGCTGATCTTTCCGGTGATACGGATGTTACATATATCAATATTCTGGAAATACTACCTTATATTCTGATAGTTACGGGGGCAGTATTATTTATCATTCTTAGTATCCACATTATCAGAACATATAATTTCGGAAATGCCTTATCGCGTCGGATGAGCATCAAAAGAAGGAGGAAGAGATATCATTCAGACTTCGATGATGTAGACTTCTGATTCTCTGCCTTTTTATATTTCGTCCACATTTCGGACATTCCCTCTTCATCTGTTACCTTTGTTGTCTTTACTGCATAAACGCCTTCCAGTATCTCATCTTTTTTTATCCTGATCTTGGCCTTGATATAACCATGCTCTTCACATTCTCCTGCAGTCAGATAATGCTTTCCGTTAAGAGTGAACCAGGGTATAGTCCTGGACAACTCATTTCCGCATTTGGGACAGATGAGCTTTTTCTGCCTCTTGTTTTTCATAAGGCTTCTTTTATCATTGAATGTCACGGATATCTGCTTCACATATCTGTCGTAGTCGCGAAGTACCTCATCGTCTACGGTAGCCGGCGTATGGTATGTATTGTATGATGTATATTTTAACTTCCCCTTATCTATACGCTTCAATATCTCCGCTGTATAAGCAGCATCATTAACCGCTCTGTGAAATCCCTTTGTTTCCGGTATGGACAGGGTCTCTACCGCCGTTTCCAATGATACTCTGCTTTTCGGTTCACCTCTGTAATACCCGAAAAGCTTCTGTACATCCAGATATTCAAGAGGGCCGGTTGCCAGAGGGATACAATCGAAATAATTAATATTTCTCTGCAGCTCCGTCAGATCTGTGTCTCCCCAGGTACAGAATATATAATCCGTGTCATCTGTCGCTGATTCCTGACAGAATACCGAAAATGCAGAATAGACCTCTTCAAAGCTCTCCGCATCTTTCAGATCGCTGTTCGTAATATGTACTATGCTCCCGTTGATACGGTGCATGTTTCTGTACACTTTCGGTTTGATAAGTCTGGAAAACCGTCCGGTTTCGACCATATCGTCGTTCAGCCTTACAGCCCCTATCTCTATTATCTCAAAGGGCATCATCTTAAGCTCTTCCTTACGACTGCCCATATTCCATTCCAGGTCCATAACAATATAGTTCATGGTCTATATTCTATCATTTGTCTGTTTCAAGAAACAATCTGTAGTGATATACTTATTAAAGTGTTTCTTTTATCACAAAAACAGAAAGGGAAGGATACAAAATGGGACTTATCAAAGCAGCTCTTGCAGCGGGAAGTACAGTACTCGCAGACCAGTGGAAAGAGTATTTCTACTGTGATTCCATGGACACGGATGTTCTGATCGTAAAAGGCCAGAAACGTACCAGTTCCAAATCAAGCAATACAAAAGGGTCTGAAAACATCATTTCGAATGGCTCTGTCATTGCAGTAAACGAAGGTCAGTGCATGATCATAGTAGAGCAGGGAGCCATAGTAGATCTTTGCTCCGAGGCAGGTGAATACACATATGACAAATCCACTGAGCCCTCCATATTCTGCGGAGGTCTCGGCAAAGGCGTAAAAGACAGCTTTAAAACCTTTGGCAGACGTTTTACCTTCGGCGGAGATACCGGAAAGGATCAGAGAGTTTACTTTGTAAACACCAAGGAGATCCTCGGCAACAAGTACGGCACTCCCGAACCCGTACCCTTCAGAGTTATAGACAAGAATATCGGGTTGGATGTTGATATTTCTATCAAATGTAACGGTCTTTATTCTTATCATGTATCCGATCCGGTACTTCTGTACAAGAAGATCGCCGGTAATGTAACGGACTCTTTCACAAGAAGCCAGATCGATGATCAGCTTAAATCGGAGCTCATCACAGCTCTGCAGCCTGCATTCGCTAAGATTTCGGCTCAGGGCGTAAGGTATTCCGAGATACCGGCTCATACAAAAGAGTTAACACAGGCTCTTCATGACGAACTTCTTTCATCATGGGGAGATGAATATGGTATAGAAGTCGTTAATGTAACGATCAACTCTGCTACGGCATCCGAAGAAGATCAGAAGATGATCAAGCAGATGCAGGCAACCGCTGTATACAAGGATCCTACTATGGCAGCTGCAAACCTCACTTCCGCACAGGCAGAAGCTATGAAGAATGCCGCTTCCAATCCAAATGCAGGTCCTATGATGGCATTTGCAGGCATGAATATGGCTACTCAGGCCGGTGGCATGAACGCAGGTCAGCTCTACAGCATGGGAGCTGCTCAGCAGGCCGCTGCTCCGACCCCGGCTCCGGCTGCAGCAGGTAATACAGCTCCGGCTGCCGACTCCTGGGAATGCCCGAACTGCCACAAGGCAGTCACCGGAAAATTCTGTCCTGAGTGCGGTTCACCTAAGCCTAATGAAGAAAAGGGCTGGGAGTGTCCGAAATGCCATAAGATAAATCAGGGCAAGTTCTGCCAGGAGTGCGGTGAGAAAAAGCCTGAGGGTGCTCCTTTATACAAGTGCGACAAGTGTGGTTGGGAGCCTGAAGATCCCATGAATCCGCCGAAGTTCTGCCCTGAGTGTGGTGACCCTTTTGACGATAACGACATCAAAAAATAATTAAAGCATGCAGGTAAAGTGTGACTTTTGCGGAAGCTTTATAGATGAGGCTCTCGAAACCTGCCCTAACTGCGGGGCTCCGAATGCGCATATCAAAAGAGCAGCGACCGGAGTCCCCCGCACTATTGAGGAATTAAAGGCTTTTTGCGCCGAAAAACAGATCCCGCTCGACAAGTTCAAATTCCATATTGGAGAGAACTACACCGGGCCACAGGCGTTTGGGATCTATTACGATGAGCAGAATAAAGAGTATGTCGTCTATAAAAATAAAACAGACGGATCCCGTTCTGTCCGTTACCACGGCCATGATGAAGGCTATGCCGTAAATGAAATATACCAGAAGCTGAAAGAGCAGATCGGTGATTATAAGGCATATCGGGCATCAAAGGGCGCCATACATGGACCGGCAGGTGAACCTTCCTCTGCAAACAGCGCTGTAGACGCTAAAGCTAACAAGATAAAGATCATCACGTGGGCTATCATTATAGCTGCAGTCCTGATCATAGTCATATCCGGCTTAGGCAAAAAAACATCCGGAAACAACGGAAGTTTTTACAATTACAATGGCAACAGCTATTACTATAATGACGGTTCCTGGTATTCTTACGATGACAGTACCGGAAACTACAGCGAAACCTATGATGTACCGTCAGAACTCAATGATCACAGGGATGATTACTATGATGATCTGAACGAATACAACAGGCAGACCATAGATTCAGATTGGGATGACGACAGCGATTTCGACTGGAGCTGGAGCAGCAACGATGATACAAGCTGGGACAGCGGCTGGGATTCCGGCGGCTCCTGGGATTCAGATTGGTGAAACAGCCCTTTGGCTGTTTCACGCCTGCGTTACGAGCGCCATGCGCGAGTGCAGGCCGGGACTTATAGCAGACATCCGTCTTTAGCTCCTTTACGGGCATGTTTTGACGCGCTATGCCCCCTTGTTACATTGTTTCTTATGTGATAATATATCGTGGTGTCATCGCTTTGGGTGACACCCGTATATATACGTTTCCGTAGCTCAGCTGGATAGAGCGACCGCCTCCTAAGCGGTAGGTCGGGTGTTCGAATCACCTCGGGAACGCGGTAAAATAGAGGGTTTCACGACTCTCTATTTTTTTATCTAAGTGAGTGAGTATGAGTGAGTTGTTTCACTTCATCCTGTAGCTCCTTTGATCAGGCGATCCTTTATATCAGCCATTCGTCTCTTGTCCGTCAAAGAATAATGAGCCTCGTTAGTTTGTACCTCATGCCCTAATATCAATGCTCTGTCAGCAGCACTAAACCCCATTTCAATAAGTCTGGAATTGAATGCCATTCTAAAAGCATGATTATTGGTAGGAACGCAACCAAGCCTTTTGCAACGTTTCCGCAGATTATGAACATATCCGTCTTTGGATATCATTTCCGATTTATTGCTTTCATGGAATAAATACGGAGATTCGCCAGATATAGCACCTGCTAATCCGATAACCCGTTTTGCTTCTTCCGTCAACGGGATATATCTGCCATTATGTGGGTGCAACCGTTCATCTTTAGTATACGGCACTTCTATAAGTTTATTGCCTACTTTAACCTGTTGCCTATGTACATGAATTAAATCATCTTGTACATCTGCTGCATGTAGTGCCGTCAACTCGCCTACTCGCATTCCCGTTTCCTTGGCCAAGAGTAGCATTAAAACTCTGGGATTATCCAAATTTTTTTCTGCATCGGCAGATAGTATAGCCAGCTCTTCTGCTGAAAAAGCCTTTTCCTCGTCGGTTTTAACTGTCTGATTGCAGTATTTATAATAATCCTGTGCTTCAATATACCTTAGAGGGTTGTCTATACATAGCTTTTTCCTGATACCATATTCAAATACGGCGCTTAATATTTGTAGTATTCTCTTTAATGTATCAGGTCTTGGTTTGTTTGGAAGCAGTACAGAAACTATATATTTGCGAATATCTTCATCTGTTATCTCGGTAATATTCGCTTTGAGTAAATCTTTTGATACTTGCTTAAAGCGGTTTCTATCAATATTTATGGTTTTTTCAGACCTATTCAAGCAAGATAGTTTATAATCCATAAGCATTTCAAAGACTTGCTCTAATGTCCTAGTCTTATTATCTGCTTCCTGATAAATCATATATAGTTTTTCTATCAGTTTCTCTTCAGTACTGGCGGTAATCTCCTTTCTTTTCGAATCTACATATATGTATGTCTTCCAACATCCATTCTTCCAACTATTGCTCGGTGTCAATTGAAAGATTTTTCTGCTGTGATGAGACATGACATAATTACGTTTTGCCAATGTAAGCATATCTTTTACCTTGGCGCTTTCCATACCACAGCTTAATAATAACCGCAGTTCATCCATCCGTAAAGATGTTATCTCTTGGAGAGTGCCAGCATATTCACTATTAAGTTTTTCCAATGATACCACGCTCCCTTGTGTGTTCAGGAGCCCTCGGTTTTATTTGGGTAATACATTCATTTAATCATTTGCTTATTTGTTTTATCTTGTTTTGTATTTTTATTAATCATTTTTTTGTATGCGCTTCAAGGGCTTCGTTATGTTCAAATACGAGTTTCTGAATTAGATAGCTACTTCGCCGTAAATCAGAGTACCAACCTCTTGTACAGCATTCGGTAATCAGTTCCTTATAACGGATAATCCCATGCCATTCGGTTATCATATTTACTATTCCCATTATCCTTGTATCTTCTTCCGTTGTTTTATTTCTGAATTGACGGATAGCTCTTTTAAAAGCGACTATCCCCATTGCAGAGCCTTTTACTTCTTCTTCGGAATACTGATACTTGTCTGCATTTTTAGCATGTATCAAATATACAAGGGAATTACTGTAATTGTGAATCTTCTCAATCATGTTTTCAGGTAATTCAATTTCTTCTGCCACAGTTTTTATACTTCGTTGCTCTGGATACCGCCATAACAAATGATAGTGTGGCTTTAATATCTCCCCTGTTTCTTTGTTTATATCCATATTGTGAAGTATATAGACATATTCATCTAGACTTTTTTCGGCTTCTTCCAATACTTTTATATGCTCTGGATTTTCAGGATATATTATTGTCGCGAAGGCCTTTGTATTACCTTTATTACTTGCCATCTCTCTCTTTCTCTATTCTCTAACCAATCGCATAGACGTAGCCCTGCGATTGGATGTGTGTACCATACTCCTTATAACTTCGGCTGTTGGATTTGTTATGCTAGTCATTAACTGATATTCAACGCTCCCTCTTCGATAAACGGTGCGACAAACTCTCTAGGTTTCCTGTCTATCTGTTTACGTAGTATCAAACCAGACCCTATCTCTCGCCGTAAATTATGAGCCTTCATATCAAACGCCATCTTATATGCCTCCTGTGTCATTACTCCCATGGTTATTCGGCATTCAAAATTATCTCTGATTGATCCACCACCTGTATACTCTGCATCAGCACGCTGTGTAAGCATTCCGGCATAAAGCTGATCTCCCCGGCCAGATACTACAATTCTTGTGTAGGTTGCAAAAGCCTCCTCATACACTCGTTTCTCCAGCAGTTGCTTCAATACTATTGCTTCATCTAGGATAAGATATATCGGCGGTAGGCTTTCGTCCTTTATATCCTCCGGCGCTTGTAGGCTTTGTCTTTTTATTTGCTCCCGTCCAACTTCCTGTATCACTTCTACAATCTCATTAACATCAGTCACATACTTTATCGGTCGGGAGCGCATGTATTCTTTCATCGATTTGTCAGTCTTAGGATCACAGTATATAACTCGGACTCCTTGATTCAGCAGGCACTCGATTATGTACTGACACAACAAAGTCTTGCCCGTCCCGGTTTCGCCCTGTATAAGAAAATGCGGCGTCTTCCTCCAATCCCACACTAAGTCTTGTGATAAATATATTTCGCTTGAGCCTCCTATAGGTATGTCGCTTCTATTCTTAATACAAATCCGTTCTTGTGGTGTTAATTCTAGTACATATGTGATGTATCCCCTCTCCTCTATAAGATCTACGCTTACTGTTTCAAATAGTCCCTCGATTTGAGTTTCCATATTGCGGAACCTCTCTGCTTTATCACTTCCGTCCATTCTTATTTTTATATAGAAACAGTTATTCTTTTTTTCTTTCTTATAGTATATTTGGGGGTAGTATGTGATCTTTTCTTTTTCTTCTCCTAACACCCCTATGGTACTCTCTTTTTCATATAGTCTGTTTGCTCGTACAAATTCTTCCATTTTTTTATTTACTCTTCTTATATCGCATGTCACGATTATCACTGCTATCATTACTATCGTGTTTAAAACAATTCCCGCCGTTCCAATTTGGATACACAATTTTGTATCTGTATATTTTCCAATCAACAGCGTTATTGTTTCTCCGATATATATCAGTGCTATTAACCGCCATATCAATTTATACTTTTGTGGATACAATCTACTCATAGTCTCCTCCTGTCAGTTCTCCGCCCAATGAAAGGGCGGAGAACTATCTCATTACTCGTCTTACTTTGTAGGATTAAGTTTTGGTCTATCCGTCGTTTTTGCTATGATATTTACAAGCTGTGCCCGACCCTGAAATCCCTTACCGTATATAAGAGTTACCTCGTCCCCTACATTCACCGGGAAACTTGCGGACGAATACTCGGTTATAACCTTTCGTCCCTGACATACTGAATGTTCTTTATCATAGTCAGAGAACTCCTCTGCTATACTATATTCAGTGCCGGTTTTCCCTGTTTTGGTAGTTATTTGTTTAATCCCGATTATTTCTGACATATCTTACCTCCCTACTATCTTTTCTATGTTTTGTGGTTTTTATTTGTGATAAAATAAAAATGAGTATAAAAACACACATGGTGCGCTACCATTAGTTTTTTTACTCCGAGCGCCTCTAGTTGCAGCTAGATGCGCTCTTTTTTGCCTTTTCTATTTGTTGGACTATGGTTTCTTGTCATGACATTTCCTCCTCTTTTATGTATTTATAATCACCGCTAGGGATTATAACCTGTTATTTTTGTGTTTAGTGACTGTTTCTATAAGCTGTCTCTTTATTTGCTTATCTCCGGCTTCTGTTGCAAACATTATGCGAAGGAACTCGTTTGCAACCTCTAAATCCGAGAGTTTCTCTGTCTCATCTCTTCCATTCTCTCTTACTACCCCCGAAAAGAGCGATCGTCTATATATATGACTATTAAACTGTCCAGTTGCCACAAGCCATCTACTTACCCCTTTTAAGCTCATGATGGGATTCTCTAATGGGTTTTGTGATCCCAACTCTATAACTATCGCTTCTGGCAAGATTTCCTTTATTGTTATCCGTTTTTCTTTTCGGAAACTTGCAGATGTATTTGTAATCCTTATAGCCTGCTCTACGTGCTTTCTCTCCTCTCCTTTTTCAAAATCAAAAGGTGCCTTGGGATTAGCTGCTCTTAGCTCAATTACATATCTATACATGTCATTTTCTCCTTTTCTTGATTGTACATTCAAGTGTTATTACCTTATTTCCATTTTGATAATACTCGCCATGTATTTAAATGTCAATACCTTATTTCGCTTTTAATGGCTTTTGCTTTCATAAACAAGTATTGTTGCTCTTCTTGTTTCTTTTTGTTTCTTTTTGTTTCTGCCCTATATCTCTATACTTGAAAGAAGCGACCAGGGTTTATCTGGTCGCTTCTTCTTTCATGTTTTTCTTATTCCGTATACACTATGTGTTATTTTGCAGTTACCCGAAAGCTTGTGCATGATTCGTCCATTAAATCTATGACTTTAGCATTTTCATCAGACATGAGTTTTTCTAATACACTATTTCCATAAGTAGTAATCACTATACCATCATAACCAACTGGTATTCTTATATAGACAGATACTATATCACCATTGTAATCATTGCTTGATAGCTATTCTACATATAACAGAGATGAATCGTAGTATTATTCATCATCAAACTGCGTTTCGTTCATCTGGGGGAAGTCTAGTAGCTCTGATACGGTCATGTTCAAGCCAACGGCTATTTTATGCAGAGTTTTCAGCTTGGGATTCTTGGTCTTGCCTGCCATTATATTTTCGACGGTGCTTTGTGTTATGCCGCTCATAGTTGCAAGCTTATTCACAGTTATACGTCTTTGTTTGCATATCTCCGTCAATCTTAGGATTATCACATCAGAATATGTCATATTTGCCGTTTCCTTTATACGATATCTAAAGGAAGTATAGGGATATTAACGGCGTATCATTAACGGTGTACGGTTGACTTTTGCGTTTTCATATCATAATATAATGCTGATTGCTTCAATATGAAGCGATATTTTGAAAGATTGACAGGAGGATCTTCCTAAATGATGAAAAGACTATTTGCTATTACTATGATTCTTTGTTTAATGATCGCTTTAACAGCTTGTGGAGGTGCTACTAATACCACAGCAGAGGTCACAGATAATACTACTGCTGTTGAAGCATCTACAGAGAACGTGTCAACAGAAGAGGTTGCAGAGCCTACGTCGGAACCTACATCAGCACCGGAATTAGAAGAGTCCAACGAAGAGATTGCTGAGGAGACGGAACCCGTTAACGAGGGTCTTTCAGTAGAAGTTGCTACTGAGAAACTTCAGAAGCTGTGTGATGCATATAATGCTCTTTATGACAGTAAGGATGAAGCTGCAGAACTTGCAACACGTACAGTTTACAATCCTGAAGTAGAACCAATAACTGAAGGAGATTATCATACAAAAGATAATTATTCTCTTCAGAATATAGCCGTTGATTATGATAGAGATTATTATGGAATGAGAGGTATTCTTCTTGGTGCACTTTGGGATTATTATTATGATCATGCAAATAATGATTCTACGAAAGATTATCCTTCATATATCAGTGAATCAACAAAAGATGATTTAGCAGATATTTTCTTTAAGCGAATTGAAGATTCTGAAGCTAATGGCGGAATTGATACAAATGATTACTATATGAATAATGTGGTATGGATTCCTACTATCATTTCTAATGATGGTAAAGATGTTACAGTAGAAAATATAACTGATACAATTTCGGTGGAACATAAGAGTGTTGTTATGAGTGATCTTACTACTGCTGATGTAGCATTTCAGGCAGATATTTATTTTAAACGCGAAGATTCCGGTCTTAAACTTGTGTTTGATAAGGATAAGAATCTTTTAAATATTAATGATGAAAATATGGATCAATCTAAGCTGGTAGTTCCTTTTGAGTGATTTGGATTTATATGTGTCAGAGCCCTTTGCCATATGGATGGGGCTCTATTTTATTTCTTTACTACCTATCGAAATATATATAATGAGCCTACTGTTGTACGCATTTATCATATGCTGCAGGATTACGAGAATAAAACGATCTAGTGAGTGAGTAAGTGAGTGAGTATTCAAATATGTGGTATGGAAAGCCGCTCCCTTTCTACATTTTTTGATGTACGTTTTTCTCCTAAGCGGTAGGTCGGGTGTTCGAATCACCTCGGGAACGTTGAAAACAGCAGGTTGATCGACCTGCTGTTTCTAATTCTGATAAG
>JAEEGL013570913.1_pt1 | contig 17133 bp, 18 predicted proteins | sample 9134231 | NCBI WGS metagenome assembly JAEEGL01 (sample SAMN16246548, study PRJNA631951) | gut metagenome | biome: gut microbiome; feature: rumen; material: fiber-attached | host: Bos | place: Iran: Karaj | collected 2018-10
CCTGACAGCTGATCCGCGTCGCGGGCTATGTGCACCCCTTTGCCCATCGAGCCGTAGCATTCCTTGACGACCACAGGGAATCCCAGCGCATCGGCAACCTTCCCGGCGGCTTCCGGCCTCACCGGCTCCACGGGATCGTAGCAAAGGAGTCCGGGAAGGGTCTTCGGCATCCTGACGTTATGGCCGGCCAGCCTGATGTACGTGACCATCTTGTCGTCGCATGCCTCTATTGCAGAATAGCGGTTGAAAACTGGGACCCCGGACCTCTCCAGAGCCTCCAGAACGTATTTGTCCTTGTCCAGATAGACGCAGAAAGCGTATCCGTCGCAATCTGCGACGATGCCGCGGCCCTCTATGCGGGCGATGAAACCGTCGTTCCTGAGGATGTCGGTCTCGATGCCCAACTCGGCGAACTCCTCCGCGAGCCTCGACGCCTGGACATCGAACGCGCGCATCCTGGAATACGCGTTGATCAGAATCAGTCCTTTCATAAGAGGAAAAGGGAGGGGGAAACCCCTCGATAAAAGTCAGTCGAAAATCTCCTTGTAGATGGATTCGACCAGCTCGTGATAGGTCATGCCTTTGGATGAGGCGACCTCGCGGACCAGATCCATGGTTCCGGAACCGTACTGCGCGGCCTTCTTCCTCTTCTCCGCGATGAACGGGAACCCGAGGTTCCTGGCGACCTGCTTCAACAGGACCTTCCTGGAATCGGCGTCCTTGGGCTTCAGATCCGCCACATCCATGGCGCCGACCTGCATGGTGACGATCGGATCGATATACGGATAAAGGATCGTCTTCCCGAAGTGGTTGGCCACCTTGGTCTCATGGGGTATCGTAGAGGTGATGAGCTTTCCCATATCGGATTTCATCGTCCTGACCAGCTCGTCATCCGGCATGCCGACGTACTTGGTGTATCCGGCGAAAAGCTCGTCGGAACCCTGCCCTCCGATAATGTACTTCTCATGGACAGTCCTGCAGACGAAGAAAAGCGGGAGCTCGAATGACAAGGTGAGGGGGCTGGAAGTCCCGGTTATGGAGATCATCTCGCGGAGCCTGGACTCAATGTTGTCCTTCGTTATCGGAATGTGAAGCCATGGTAGACCGAGCTTCTCGGACATCTCGCGCGCCATCACCACGTCGTAGGATTCGTCCTTCCCCGACGTGTAGAGGGTCACCGACCTGGCATAATCCTTGGCGATGGCCGCCACCAAGCCTGAGTCAAGGCCGCCTGAGAAGGCCACCGCAATGTCGCGGTCCTCGACGCCAGTCCTCACGGCGGAAACGATTGCGTTCTCCAAATTCTCGGAATTGACCGTCATGCGCTACGCATCGCTAAGCACGGATAAATACAATATGCAAGAGCGCGAATGGCATATGGTGTGTTACTTGATGCCCCTTTTTGGAAAGAAAAGTGTTATTTAATCGCAAAATGATGCGACGGTTATGGAAGGCGTAACACGCATAGGCGTATCTCTGGAGCCCGATCTCCTGGAAAAATTCGACAAGTCGATAAGCGACAAAGGTTACGTCAGCAGATCCGAAGCGGTCCGCGACCTCATACGCGATTCCTTGGCTGAGAATGAGTGGAAGAACAACGACGAATGGATGGTCGGAACCGTGGTTATAGTCTACGATCACACCAATAATACCGTCGGAGAGAAGCTGACGGACATCCAGCACGCCCATTTGGGAATGGTCAACACGTCGATTCACGTCCACCTCGACGACAGCAAATGCATGGAGATACTCATCTGCGAGGGGGAGCTCGGCAACCTGAAGAATTTCGCCAACGAAATCACTTCAATAAAAGGTGTCCTGAGAGGCAGACTCACTATGGCCGCCCCTTCCACAGGGAATCTCCACCATGTCGGGCACAGGCACTGACATCTCCACCCCATCGGTGCCGAGGATTATGGTCGATAACCCCTCGGCATCGCCCATCCCAAAATAACGGTTTATGATATCTGCCGTAGTGACGGAAGGATAGAATATCCAAGGGTCGGCCTGACCGAAATCATACGATCCGGGGAACGGGCTGGCCCTCATGATCATATGAGGCTTGGATGAAGATACAGTCTATGGGTACATAACAAAATTCTCTGAAAGCCAGAGTATATTGTCCATCCCGCGTATCTCTTCCGCCATGCTTTGCGGGACATCGTGCCCAAGCAGCGTCCCGTATTCGTCTACGATCTCGATGGTCACCCGGTCGGGGCGAGGGAAGTTCGAATCGCAAAAAACCGCGGCGACGAGATCTTTGGTCACGCATTTGCCGAGTCCGATGCTCTGAAGTTCCATAGAACCAGAGAAAACCGATATGGAATCCTCTTCGTCGACTATCCTCGATATGAGGTCGGCGTTGAGAATCTCCGCGCGAACGACGCCGGGTTTCTCCAGAACTTTGGAAATGAACTCATCGGAGCGCATATGGAACTATCATCCAAGTACAATATAAAACCATTCTTTGAATTTAATGAGACGTCAATGAATTCTGATCGTATGTTGCGGCCGCAAAAGCGACGCACCGCCAACTCTTAAATAACCTTCACAAATTTCAGGCGGCGATGAGGAAACTAATAATCACCGAAAAAGCGAATGCCGCGAGGAGGATCTCCACGATCCTGTCTGACGGACAGTCACACTCCACCTCCAACGGAGGAGTGACGGTGATATCTTTCGAGGCCGACGGCGACGAGTACAAAGTGGTGAGCCTGAGAGGGCACATCATAGAATTGGATTATTCCAAAGAGTACAACGACTGGAGCAGCGTGAAGCCCGAAGACCTCGTTTATGCGGAGCAGGTCAAAACCGTCCGCGTGAAATCCATCCTCAACGCAATCAAAGCTATCGCCGAAGAATCCGACGAGATAATCATCGCGACCGACTACGACAGGGAAGGAGAACTCATCGGCATGGAGACCGTCAGAGCCATCGGCGTTTATTCCGATGTTGGCGGGGAATGCTCCCTGAACGGCAGGATCGCCGTCAAGAGAGCCAAATTCAGCGCTCTTACTAAAGGAGAAGTGGAAGCGGCTTTCGCGGATCTCGCCAGACCTGACAGAAAGCTTGCCGACGCCGCGGAAACGAGGCAGATCGTCGATCTGTCGTGGGGAGCCGTCCTTACCAGACTCATATCGCTGTCGTCCGGCCAGATAGGAAAGAATTTCATGTCGGTCGGAAGGGTCCAAAGCCCTACCCTCAAGCTTCTGGTCGACAGGCACGAAGAGATAGAGGGATTCGTCCCGGTGCCGTTCTGGGATGTCATCGGAAAATTCGGGATGCTGGCTTTCAAAGGCGGCCATGAGGGCAACCATTTCTGGGAGAAGGAAAAAGCATATGCCGTGCTGGCGAAAGTCGAAGGCGAAAAAGAAGGGACGGTCGTGGAATACGTCGTCACCAAGAAAGAGGAATACAAGCCCGCCCCGTTCGACACCACCCAGATGCAGGTGGAAGCCAACAAAATCGGCATCCCTCCGACGACCGCCATGAAGCTCGCCGAGGACCTTTACACCGGGGGATACATCTCCTATCCGCGTACGGAAAACACGGAATATCCCCGCACGCTCAACCTGAGGTCGGTCCTCGAGAAGCTGAAGGAATCAGAATTCGGAACCGAAGCCGAGGAAATCCTCTCCCAAGAGAAGATAATCCCGTCCAAAGGGAAGAGAAGGACCACCGACCATCCGCCGATATACCCTACCGCTGGCGCATCATCCGACAAGATGAAGGGCGACAAATGGAAGCTGTATGAGCTCATCGTGAGAAGGTTCCTCGCCACCGTCGCGCCCAACGCCGAAGCGGAGGTGACGACCTGCGCCATAGATGTCGCCGGGGAGAGATTCCTAGCCGAAGGGTATGCCCTGAAAAAGCAGGGGTGGAAAAAATATTATAAGAAATATCTGAAAGCGCCCCCCGCGAAGCTGCCCGAGATGGAGGTCGGGGACAAAGTGGAGATCAGATCCATGTCCGCCGCCGAATCCGAGACCCAGCCGCCTTACAGATACAATCAAGGTACCCTCATCCAAGAGATGGACAGGCTTCAGCTCGGAACCAAGAGCACCAGGCACGACATCATCAGCAAACTGTTCTCGAGGAATTACGTCCAAGGAAACTATATGATTCCCACCTACAGCGGCATAGCCCTCACCAAATCGCTGGAGAAGCACGGCGGCGGGATAACCGAGCCGGACATGACCGCGAAACTGGAAGCTGACATGGCCAGCATCACCGAGGGCAAGCGCACGATGGACGAGGTGGTGAAGGAATCCCAGGACATGCTCCACAGCGTCGCTGTAAAGATCTCCGAGGAATCCGAGGCCATTGGCGAAGAGATCAAGGTCGCGCTCCACAGCCAGCAGCATGTGGGCGTATGCCCCGACTGCGGCAATGACATGGTAATAAAAAGATCCAAAAACGGGAATTTCATCGGATGCAACGGATATCCCGAATGCACCCGCGCATATCCCATCCCGAAAGGTGCGCTGAATCAGATGACCGAGACCGTATGCCCCGTATGCGGGCTGCCGCAGCTCAAAGTCATCAGGAAAGGCAATCCGCCTTCTGTCCAATGCATAGACCCGAAATGCAAGAGCAACGTGGAGAAGAACGATCTCGGCCCCTGCCCGACGTGCGGGAAAGGCCGCATAAGAGTCATGTTCTCCAAACAGGGCAAAAGATTCGCCGGATGCTCCGAATGGCCCGCCTGCTCCCAGACATACCCTCTCAGACCGAGGGGAAGCGTCCAGTCCGCGAAGAAAGTCTGCGAGCTATGCGGCGCACCCATGATAATCTTCGGCAGCATGGAAGAATGCATCAATACCGATTGCCCCGGCAGGAAGAAAAGCGCCCGCGCGAAAAAGACGGCGGAAGGAACGGAGAAACCTAAGAAAGCCCCCGCAAAAAAGCCGGCCGCGAAAAAGAAGAAACCGGCGGAAGCAGATTGATCTCGCCAAAAATAAGGCCCTAAGGCCGATCAGAATAAACTTGGGCCTTCCTCTTGCTGCCCGGAGAAAATGGAATTCAGCTCGTCTATCTCGCGACCGATGCGTTGGTTGCGGCAGGAGCTGCATTCCAGTTCTTTTCCCAGACTCAATTTGAACTCCATCTCGTCCCTGTCCAGAACGGTGATGCGACCGCAGTTGCAATAGATGCTTTTGCCGCTTACGATGGATTCCAGCACCTGAATGCATTCATTTGGTTGGCCTTCCCAGTAGCTCATCCTATCCCCTAGCCCTTGGATCCCGAACGGTTTTCCCCATCCATTCTGAACCCTATATCCTCCCGTTTTTCCCCTTGAACAGCAGGATATCGCGCAGAATTACCTTATGCCTAGGCCCGATATAAGCCTTGTCTAAATCAGGGCAGCTGTCCCTATTCGTGTCCCTGATCGTCAAAATCGATGTCTGAAAACTGTTTCCGACTGATGATGACATTTTATATCTCGGCCATTGAGCAGATGAAAGGAATCGGCATGCGCTATAAAAAAGGAAGAAAACCGCCATTGCGGCGGGAAGAATTTTCGTTGCCCTGATCGGATCAGAGACGGAATTTGGAGATGCCCGGGAACACGGCCTTAGAGCCCAATTCCTCTTCTATCCTGAGAAGGCGGTTGTATTTGGCCGTCCTCTCTCCGCGGGCCGGCGCACCGGTCTTGATCTCTCCCGAACCCCATCCGACGGAAAGATCTGCGATGGTTGTGTCCTCGGATTCCCCGGATCTGTGGGAGACTACGACGTTATAGCCGTTCTTGTAGCTGAGCTCCGCCGCATCCTGGGATTCGGTGACGGTCCCTATCTGGTTGACCTTCAAAAGAAGCGCATTGGCGGCGCCCATATCGATTCCGCGGGCGAGACGCTTGCTGTTGGTTACGAAGAGATCGTCGCCGACTATCTGCACATGCTTCCCGACCCTCTTCGTGAACTCCGCGGTGGTCTCGAAATCATCCTCTTGGAAAGGATCCTCGATGCTTACCAGGGGATGGCTCTTGATCAATGACTCATAATGGTCCAGAAGCTCTCCCGAAGACAGTTCCATGCCATCAACTGAATAGACTCCTTTGCTGTGGAATTCCGAGGATGCCGCGTCAATCGCGAGGAAAACCTCTTTTCCGGGCACATACCCCGCATCCGAGACCGCATCCACGATCGTGGAGAGCGCTTCGTCCACGGTGCTCAAAGGGGGCGCGAAACCGCCTTCGTCGCCGACGTTTATGGAGCCGGAGCCGTACTTGGAGCTGAGAAGGGATTTCAGGCGCATGTAGACCTCCGAAGACATCCTGAGGCATTCGGAGAAGGACTTCGCCCCTGCGGGGATAATCATGCATTCCTGGATCTTCAGATTGCCGCCCGCGTGCTTGCCTCCGTTTATGATATTGAGCATAGGCACGGGAAGAGTGACATGGTCCTTCCCTATGTGCTCATACACGGAGATCCCTTCGCACGCAGCCCCGGCCTTGGCGACAGCGAGAGACACGGCGACAGTGGCGTTGCCTCCCAGCCTGGATTTGTTGTCCGTGCCGTCCAGGTCGATCATAGCCAGATCTACTGCCCTTTGATCGGTGGGATCCATGCCGGTGATGCGCTTGGCAATCTCGTTGCGAACGTTCTCCACGGCTTTCAGAACGCCTCTGCCGCCATATCTGGATCCTCCGTCGCGCAATTCCAGCGCCTCCCAGGAACCTGTTGATGCGCCCGACGGCGCGATCGCAGATATTTTATGGCCTGCAACCGTGATCTCTGCCTCGACAGTAGGATTCCCCCTGGAATCGAGAACTTCCCTTGCCCACACCTTCTCTATTTTCATCATACATCCCCAATCAATCTTTATAATCGTTCATACCGCGCATCAATACGCGATAATCATTCTTTGAAATGGAATTCTTGTCTACCGATACAGCCAAAGTACGCACGACGCCCTCGGTCCTCTTCAAAAGGAGATCCAACATCCTAAGCGTCTTGCCCATCCCATTCACTTTGACCATATCATCGAAATTATCGAAAACGACCACCGGATTCGGTGAATCTTTGATGAAACCGCTCAGCTCGCTGACGAGAGTGCCATATCCTTGGCTGCTGAACCCGCCATCTTTGGCTTTGGGCGCCATCGCCCTCACATCTATCTTGCCATAACCCAGCTTATCCTTGACTATCTTAGGTTTATCTGACGTTATGACCATGACCGAATAAGCTTCCGGATCGAACATCTTAGCGAAATCATAGATTTTATTCGGGTAATCCTCGAAAACCACATACGAGGAACCGAACCTGACCCCGTGCTCGGAAGGATTCTCCCTTTCCGGCTCCGGCTGGGTTTTCTTCTTCCTGAACATTGAAAATAAGCCTGGACGGCTTTTCGGCTTCGCATGCGCGCCATTCTTGCCGCCGGCCATATCGGCGACGACGGGAGAGCTGGATGATACGCTGTAGAGGGCGTCCAGAAGATGCTCCGTATCGAAAGGCTTGCGGACGCATCCCTTCACCTCGGGAATGTCGGTGGGAATCTCCTCCGCTATGGATGCCAGCAGAACGACCTTGAGCTTGACGTCGGGATGAGACTTCCTGACCTCCTCTATGAAACCGAGGCTGCTTTCCCCTCCGAGGACGGTATCCAGGAAAACGATGTCAGGACGAAAATCGACCGCGTTGGATACGGCCTCCTGCATGGTGCCGCTGATGCGGATCTCGCATCCCTGCTCCCTGAGGATATTCTCGACGGCCCTTCTTATCCCGCCTTCGTCATCTATGACCAAAGCCCTCATACGAAAACCCAGTCCTGAATGACGATATTTATATTTAACTAAAACGAATAAAAAATGTCTAGATTAGGCAATTTTCATGGCATCCAAGAAAGAAGCCTGAATCCCTAAGGCAGGTTGATGGGGATGGTACCCTTGACTGCGATTATGCAAGGCCAAAGGAAACCAGGAAAAAGAGCGAAAACACCGATGAATTGGAGCGGAAGACACGTTCCGGCATATGATACATAGAAGAAGTGATGAAAAGAAGCGCTGGGATCCCGGTCCCAACGATTCTTTCTGGTGACCGGCCGGAATGGCCGTAAATAGATGTGGAAGAGGAGAATTCCTCACTGCTTCCTGCTTTCCTTTGCTTTGGGCCTGAGGTTGCTGTAGCCGCATTTCCTGCACTTTGTAGCCTTGGGGGCGTTGGTGGCATAGCAGTTCATGCAGACAGACTTCTCAAGGAGCCTTTTCTCAGCTTCTTTGAAGCGTGCCATCTTAATTCCTCTGGACATTCGCATTATGCAGGTCATATAAAAAGGTTTTATGAGCGAAAGCGCCCCTCAATAATCGCGCGTATATGCCATGGCAAAATCGCGAGACTGTTTCCGACCTAGGCAGACAGCAAAAACAACACACACTGCCGCATTTTCCTTCCCAGAATCGGATTTCTGATTACGGAAACAGAGATCTCTGCTTGATGAAGTCCTCGATCGGGCCTGATTCCGATCCGGGCATCTCGTGGGTGACATATTCCGGTTTGAGAATGTCCAGCAGCTCTTTGCATGAAGGATCTGAGAAGGGCATGTGCCTGTCGATCATCTTCACGTGATGGTATACCCCGCGTATGAAATCCATCAGCGGCTCCTCGCCCGGAACTACGTCCTCAAAACTCTCGCGATAATCCGCGGATGCGCTGTAATGGAAATGGACCGTCCTCACCTTATCTACGACGTCATTGCTGTATCCAGAGAATATGTCTGCGAGAGCGTCTATGCCATCCTTCTCCGTGCGTATCCCCGGAAGGCAGCTCATCAGATGGCCGGTGTCTATGCAGAGGCCCCAATTCGAGAATTCCAGTTTCCTGTCCAGAATCCTGAAGCCGGAGCTGTCAACCATCCTGAGGCCGGGCCACCAGAGATTCTCGAAAAGAATCTGGAACGGGGGCTCGCCTCCCTCCATATCGGCAACGACGCGGTTCATGACCTCCGCGAACTTGGAGATCACGAAATCGTCCGTGTGAGGGAAATGATGGGTGCGGATGCTGGGGATGTGCGCGTTGCCCAGATGGAGGACACCGTACGGTGGTCTGACAGTTTTCGCACGGTCTATGGCCAATGTTATGTTGGACACCACTTGCTCGGGAGAGCGGCCATACATGTAATACATGGACGACATCTCGTCCATTTCATAGGGCCTTCCCTCCCAGGCGGCCAGCCAATCGGTGGCATAAGGGAGATGGACCGCTGAAGACAATTGCTTGTGGGAATCTGGGATGGGCTCATAAGAAGTGAGCATCTCCAGGCCGTCGCAACCTATGGCATCCAAGAGGGCGGGAGGGTTCCTCCCGAAGAATCCCATCCCTTGGTATACCGAATAGCTGAGGTAATGCCTCATAGCCTCAGAATAACTCCAAAGCGGCGGATACTGCGGCTTCCACTGCGCTGCAGATGTTGTCCGCGCCTCCGATGATCAGAGCGTCATTCGGAGTCAGACCGGTGTCACGGATGGTCTTGGCGATGGCGGGCGACTTCTCATCCAGATTCCAATCCGGTGGGACCATCAGCTTGCCGTCGCGGATGAGAATGGTTGTGCATCCCTGAGCGCCCATCTTGACGCCGACATCCCTCTGCTCCATTCCGTTCTTGACTTTGTCGGCCGCCCCGAGGACGATTACGGCCTGCTGGAAGTCCCCCATGACGCTTTCGGGGACCTTTATGTCGACCGGCCTTATCGGAATCTGCCTGAGGAATTCGAGCCCTGCGGAGGTGATAGTGATCCCGGTCTGCTTGATGAAGATGAAATCCCACTCTTTCAGCGTATCGATGATCCTGCGCATGCTGCCTTCTCCGATGCCGACCTCTTGAGCCAGCCTCTTCCGCCCCATACTTTTGCCGCTGGAGAGTACGTGAAGAGACCAGTAAACGTTCGCATCGTTGAATCTGAACATCGGGCCGAATTGAGGTTCGTCGATTATCTTCAACCATACCACCTGAGTAGAGATGTCATGGGCATTCTGGTTTTTAATAATGTTGGATGGGATTGAAAACCATCATGCAACGGTTAGTCACATTTCTTGTAATGGCGTAAATAAATCCAAAACAGATGGATGGAAAAGGTTTGGATGGGAAGGGGATCAGAAAGTCCTGACCTTCCCATCGATGATCATATCGGACACTTTGTCCACGTTGTCCAGCCAGTACTCGGCGACGGACTCGGCCTCGGACTTCCATGCGGCCAGGTGGGGATCCTTCTCCGCGTTGGGCAGAACGATCTGGACGGAGGCGTTGAGAGGCTCGGACACAGGCTTACCGATCTGGGAGAGGAGCCTGACCCTGATCTCAGCCTCATTGGTAACCTTCTCTGCGATCTCGTCCGCGATGAGCTTGGACATGACGTTGTAGATCTTTCCGATGTGGGTGATCGGGTTCTTTCCGGACGTGGCTTCCATGGACATGGGCCTGTAAGGAGTGATGAGCCCGTTGCATCTGTTACCCCTTCCGACGGATCCGTCGTCTCCCATCTCCTGGGAAAGACCTGTGCAGGTCAGGTAGTAGTTTCCGCGCTCGTAATCGTCTCCGGTGTTGATCTCAAGCTTGTAAGTTATGTCTTCGCTGCCGATGATCTTGAGAGCGTTGTCGGTTACGCAGTCATACATCTGCTCTATGGCGGATTTGTAGTGGCCGGCGTCGGGGATGTATTTGTCGACCATCGCGCAGGCGATGGTCATGGTGACCTCGTTGTCGACCCTGGAGCACATTACCTTGACATCCTGTCCGGTCTCAGGGAGCTTCTTCTTCATCTTGCCGTTGATGAATTCCTCGGTGAGAAGGGTGAGCTTGTCGGTGATCGAATAGGGCGCATAGCCGACTCCGAAAGAGGTGTCGTTGGCAAGAGTCTTCCCTGCGCTGTAGATGCCGGTCAGATCGTCGGAACCCATTCCGAGTTTGGCGTCGAGGATCACCTGGGAATCCACATCGAGGTTGGGGAATGTCTTCTGAAGATAGTCGTGGGCTGCCTTGAGCGCCGTGGGTTTGCATGGGAGATCCTTGCGGTTCTCGCCTTCTCCGGCGTAAGTAGTCGCGCGCCCTACGAGAAGGATGTAGACCGGGTCGATGATGTATCCGCCGCCGAACTTGGGCGCGGCTTCCCCGGCGGCGATCTGGGTCTCGTCGGTATTATGATGCAATACGTGCCCGAATTCCTTTCTGTACATCCTGCAGAGGGCTTTGCTGACCTCTTCTGCCAAAGCGTCGGAAACGCTGTCCGGATGTCCGATCCCTTTTCTTTCGACAATCTCAATCTTTTTCATCGGCGTGGGAATCTCGTTAAGCCCTTCCGCGTGGATATTCTTCGAAGTCATTGGAAACATTCCCTCTTTAGTTTAAGAATAGAAAATAGTCGTCATAGATAAACAATACGGAAGACAATATTCAAATAAGAATATAATAATTACATATGCATGAAATTCCCGCCGTCTACGGACATCCGCAGGATAAGGAAGAATTTGGATGTCACCCAGATGCGCCTTTCGGAGCTGTCGGGCGTCAGCCAAAGCACGATCGCCAAAATAGAGCAAGGAAAAATCTCCGCCAGCTATGCCACCGTGGTGAAGCTGTTCGAGACTTTGGATGAGATCAGGGAGTCCGGGAGGAAGGATCCTACCGCGATCGAGGTGGCTTCCAAAGGCGTTATGAGCGTCCAAAGCACCGAGAGCATCCTTAACGTGTCGGAGATGCTCAAAATGACCGGGTATTCCCAGCTCCCTGTGATGGAGGGGGAGATCCCAGTCGGTAGCATATCCGAAAGGGACATATTCGATGCCATGAGGCAGAGCCATTCCGCGGATCAGATGAAGACCACCAGCATCTCCAAGATCATGAAGGAATCCTACCCCATAGTTTCTGATAACGCTCCCATGTCGTCGGTTACCATGCTCATGACCGACAGCAACGCTGTTCTCGTCGCCAAAAAAGGGAAGATCGTAGGCATCATAACCAACGCCGACATGCTGAAGCTGATCTGACTCGGTCAATCCATTTTCCTGGCCGCACGATTGGTTATCTCGTAGCGATCGAAATCGTCGGCCAGAATCGTTTCGGAGAAGACCGCCTTGGCTTCCTCCAAGAGAGAATCCCTGCAGTCGTCATAGCGATTGCTTATGTGGGTAAGGAAAAGATAGCGCACGCCAGCTTCCTTGGCGGTGGCCGCCGCCTGCAGCGCGGTGGAATGGAAATGGCTGTCAGCCAAAGACGTTTCGGACGACATATACGTAGATTCGTGGATCAGGGCGTCGACGTCACCTATGGCATCCGCTATCGCCGAAGTTGATCTGGTGTCTCCAGTGTACGCGACGCGGATCCCTCTTCTGATGGGACCGACCACCTGCTCCGGAAGAATCCCTTTGACGGTTTCGCCCCTCTTCAGGCGGGCCATGTCCGGTCCGTCTTTGATGCCCAACGAAAGGGCCTTCCCTCTGTCGAGTTTACCGGGAGAATCAGGCTCGGACACGATGAATCCGACAGATGGCAGGCCATGGTCCGTCCCGAAAACAGATACCTTCATCTTGCATACGGAAAACTCGTTTCCATGGTCGGCCTCGACGACCTCCACAGGATACTCGGTCTCGCCTTCGGTGGCATCCATGATGGCTTTCAGAGGTGCTGCGAACCCTTTCGGGCCGCATATCATCAGAGGGTCCTTCCTTCCAAGAAGCCCCATGGTCTGGAGGAGCCCGGGAAGGCCGAGGATGTGGTCGCCGTGGACATGGGTTATCAGAACCGCGCGTATCTTCATGAACGAGAACGGCGAAATCATCAGCTGGCGCTGGGAACCTTCCCCGCAATCCATGAGGATGATGTCAGATCCGCTGCGGAGGGCGATGCAGGATGTGGACCTATTTCTGGAGGGGAGGCTGGCTCCCGTGCCAAGGAACAGTATCTCCATCCTAGCACCGCCAAAAAGGGAATCAATAGACCTGATCCAAAGATCTGTCGGTCTTGGTCTCTTTCTTGAATTCTTTATAGTGCTCTTTGCAAAGGTGTATCTGCCTCGCGCTGGGGTCTTTGAGCTCAAGAGAGGATTTGGACACCTGTTTGATGTTGAAAGACCTCTCCGCCGGGTTATTGCACCCGGAAACGTCACAGATTTCGGTCGCTGTTTCATGCTTAGCCAATGCCATGGGATACATAATCGTCTCCATAAGGTATAATTATGATGGGATGGCTGGGATTTCATTTATATATAGACGATTGGCATCCATTTTTATGAACACTAAAGACGAAATATGCGACGCATTGGACGGAAATAGAGGCGACCAAGCTCCCCCCGCGATATTCACCCAGACTGGGACGGTCGGGCAGATGGACAGATGCGGGGCCTGCTGGCCGGAAGCGAATTTCGACGCTGAGAAAATGGCTCAGCTGGCCGTCCAACCGGCGGAGATGTTCGGATTCGCCATGGCAAAAGTGCCGTTCTGCGTGACCATAATCCCCGAGATATTAGGATGCGATATCAGCAAAGGGAACAAAGGGGCCCAACCCGCTGTGACCGCATCCCCTTGGAGGAACGACGACATGATGCTTGTCGAACCTCCGGATGTGATGTCTCCCGATGAGTTTCTGTCTTCCGGGAGATGCCCGATGATTTTGGAGGCGGCCGAAAAAGTGAGGTCGCGCAGAGAAGACCTCTTCCTGATATGCGGGATGGAAGACGCATTCTCGACCGCGTACCAGATGACTGGGTTGGAGACGTTCCTGATGGGCGCGATGATGGACCCGGATCTTTGCAGATCCTGGGTGGAAGCCGTCAAGCCTTGCCTCAAAGCTTACGCAGCGGCCCTTTCCGAAGTTTCCGACGACGTCCAGCTGATCGTCGAATCCGCGACCGACGTTATGCCCGCCGAGATGTTCCACGATTTCGTGGAGGGAAGCGCCTCCGACATCGTGGGTTGCATCAAAAAATCGTATTCCACCGTGCACAGCTGCGGAGAGACGTCGGAAATCCTCGAGGATCTGGCTTCCATGGGTGAAACGGGACTCTCCGTCGAGACATACTACGATCCAGTGGGTGTCGCAGAAAGGATAGCGAAGAAGGTCCGCATAGTCGGCGGCGTGCCTCCGGTTAACCACCTGATGCAAGGCACCCCCGCAATCATCCGCGAGGACGCCATCAAATGCTCGGACGCCGGATTCGCCATCATAGCGCCGGAATGCGGGGTCCCTCCGCTCACTCCCAACGAGAACCTGATGGCCCTGGCCAAGTACAGGGAAAATCTCTGATCCGATTCGGGGGCCTCCCCGGACCTTCCTATCAACCAGCGGAAAAAAAAGGATAATATCTTTCGTCGCCAATGGCGGGAGCATGACCAAGGTCTCACCCTCGATGCTTTCCGCCGATTTCTCTAAGCTCGGCGAAGAGCTCGTCCGCGTTGAGGCGGCCGGCGCGGATTGGGCCCACCTCGACGTCATGGACGGGATGTTCGTGCCAAACATTACATTCGGGCCTCCCATCATAAAATCCATACGCAAATGCTCGGGCATATTGTTCGATGCCCATCTGATGATAGAGGATCCGTCAAGATACGTGGATGCTTTCGCCGATGCCGGCTGCGACATGATCACCGTCCATTGCGAGGCCGAGGGGAACATAGCCGAGGCAATCGACAGAATCAAGGGAAGAGGGCTCAAAGCTGGTGTTTCGCTGAACCCTGAGACCCCCACGTCAAAAATCATCCCTTATCTGGGCGATGCGGATCTCGCTTTGGTCATGACGGTACATCCCGGATTCGGAGGGCAGTCCTTCATCGGGGAATGCGTGCCGAAGATCGGCGAAATCAGGAAATGGGCCGAAAACAGAGGGAAAAGGCTTGAGATCTCCGTCGACGGCGGGATAAACGCCGAAACCGGGAAAATCTGCGCCGACACTGGGGCAACCGCCCTAGTGGCTGGGTCCTCCCTGTTCAGGCTGGACGACATGGCGCCCGAGATAGCCAGATGGAAGCTGTACGGGCCTACGCTCTGAGGTGATCTTATGGGAGTAAACCTTTCACCGATAGTGGAGCCCAGGGAGATAGAGCTCTCGGAACTCCGCGGCAAAACCGTCGCAGTAGATGCGTACAACACCATCTTCCAATTCCTTTCGATAATCAGGCAGCCGGACGGAAAGCCCCTCATGGACCAGGACGGCAACGTCACGTCGCATCTCTCCGGGATACTGTATCGCACGTCCAACCTCATCGAAGCGGGCATCGAACCGGTCTTCGTGTTCGACGGCAAGGCCAACGCCCTCAAGGCGGGTACTATAGAGGAAAGGATAGCCCGCAGAGAGAGGGCGAAAGAGGAATACGAGCAGGCTCTGGCCGAAGGGGACCTCAAGAAAGCGTTCTCCAAGGCGCAGCAGACATCCAGAATGACTCCCGATATTCTCGAGAGCTCCAAAAGGCTGCTTGAGCTCCTCGGGATACCTGTGGTCCAGGCCCCCAGCGACGGGGAAGCCCAGGCGGCCTACATGTGCTCCGCCGGTTCCGTCTATGCGGCGGCCTCGCAGGATTTCGATTCCATACTTTTCGGGGCGCCCCTGCTTCTGAGGAACCTTACGATGTCGGGAAGGCGCAAAATCCCCGGCAAAAATGCCTACAAAGACGTGAAAACCGAACTCATAGACACCGAGAATATGCTCCAAAACCTCGGGATCACCAGAGAACAGCTCGTGGACGTGTGCATCCTCATAGGAACCGATTTCAACCATGGGATCGACGGCATAGGGCCGAAAAAAGGTCTGAAACTCATACAGAAGCACGGGAACCTGGAGGAGACCCTGCCCGCGATTGGCAAGGAGATCCCCGAATACCAGGAGGTCCGCGACATTTTCCTGGACGGGCCGAAATCCGACGATTACGACGTCAAGCATGGCACGGCCCTTCTGGAAGAGACCGTGGAGATGATGGCTGGATATGGGTTCTCCGAAGACAGGGTGAAAGCCGTGGTCGGCAGAATCGAAGCAGCCAGGAAAACCGAGGACAGCAGGAAAAAGCAGAGGTCCCTGGACGGATGGTTCTGAGCTTAAAACCTGGGGCCCGTGCACGGCCCTGGGAAATCTCCGAGAGTAGAATTTTGCTATATTGACTTTTCAATAAAACTTTATATCTAGCATCTATGCTGTCAAATGTGGGCAGAGGAGAATTATCGATAGGCCCTGCGAGAACTCGCGAAGAAAATGGAAGGGCAATCCAAGAAGTAGACATAACCTTCATTCTTCCGGGGGAGAATACCCAGACCAAGACGCTGTTCTACAGCGTGCAGGCCGAATATGGATACGGCCTGTGCTCAGATCTCTCGGACGCGTATGTGATGGCGTCCCTCGTCTATTGCATGAGGAGAGGGCTTGACATCGTGGCGGAATCCCCAATGAGCAGCCACCTCTACCACAATATTACCGAGTACCTGATCCCCTCCCTTGTCCATACTGACGGCCACCTCGAAGCAATCAAGATCCATGCCCCTATAACGAAGGACTCGAAGGTACGCGCCGGGAAGCACGTGGGTACGGGAATGTCATGCGGCGTGGACTCCATGCATGCGCTCTGGCACTATCTCGACTACGAAGACGCCAGCCGCAGGCTGACGCACTTGTGCATAACCGATGTCGGAGCTTTCAACGTCGTTTACGGCAGCGATGAGAATATCAAAAAAGTCAAAGAAAGATCGTACGAACGTGCAAGAACAGTATCCGAAGAAATCGATCTTCCTCTGATTGAAATCGAATGCAACATAAGAGAAGTATTGAAACAAAGCCACAGGCTGACCCATACCTACACAGACCTGTTCTCCATAATGATGCTGAGATACTTCTGGAAGGTCTATTACTACGCATCAGTGGGCGACGGGAAGCTTGCCCTAGAGCTGGAAAACAACAGCAGACACGACTCCGGATACTACGAGATGTTCATCCTGCCTTTGGTGTCCGACGGAAAGCTGGACATTATGTCCGAAGGATTCATCTCGAATCGCTTCCAAAAAATCAAAGACATAAAGGACGCCCCGTACGCCCAGAAATACCTCTACTCCTGCGTGAAAAAGAGCGAGAACTGCGGCGTATGCTCAAAATGCCTCAGAAACCTTTGGAATCTGGATGCGCTCGGATGCCTCGATTCGTTCCGCGATGCTTACGATATC
>JAEEGL014021251.1_pt1 | contig 17133 bp, 15 predicted proteins | sample 9134231 | NCBI WGS metagenome assembly JAEEGL01 (sample SAMN16246548, study PRJNA631951) | gut metagenome | biome: gut microbiome; feature: rumen; material: fiber-attached | host: Bos | place: Iran: Karaj | collected 2018-10
CTCTTTGTCGTTTTTCTTCTTCAATCTTTTTAGCATTTTCAGCTTGTTGCTGTTTAACCTCATCTCTTTTAGTCTGATATTCAGTTTCTTCTTGAGCATGCAGTTCTTGGACTTTCTCCTCAGTTGCTATAGTATAACAATCTGCTACTTTACTATAATTATCCATCGTATTCATAAAAGCTTCTATAATTGTTGGTACAAGTAACAAAATAAGTGAATATATTATTCTTTTTATTCCAAGTCTTAAGTTCTTTTGACTATCATTATCGTCTTTTGAAAACACATTCTTCGCTAAATCAATGGTAAATAGTAGTGCTAAAACAATTGGCACTACTACAAAGATAATATTTATGATATTTTTAATAAATAAAATTGTATTTAACAAACTTGAATTGTCACATACAGCAAGTATATACATAAAATCACCTCAATTAGTTATCATAAAAATTATCAACTGAGCTAGTATTAGCTTTTTTAGCTATCATGATAACCACCATAATAATAGCTATAACAGTACATATAAGTAAAACTATTTTAGCACCTGAATAATCTTTAAATGCTATGTCTGCAGCAACAGCAGGTTTTTCAATAATATAGTTTGCTTTAACAGGACTATTAAGTGAAGAAGAAGGATTAATAAGTCCAAATTCAAAATTCACATAGAAATTCTTATCAATTTGATTCCAAATATATACATTATTTAAAACATTATCAGCATTATTAACAATGCTACTAATATCTGTAGTTACCTTAACAATTAAATTATCCGCATGATTTAGACACTTAAATTCTGGAACTGCATAAAAAGATATAGCATAATCATCAAAAGAAACTTCGTGTTCACTAAAACACTCATTCAAAAAATTACTCTTATTCATATCTGTGACATATCCATCATGTTTAAGTGTAACAATAGTATTACTATTTTCCATAGAAACATTTTTATTATATTTAATAGTATGGCCTTTATCAAAGAAAACATCATCATCAAAAATAGATTTTAAATAACCATTTTTATTATTTGGAGAGATAGTATACCTAATACTCTCTTTATACATTTGATTCTTTTCAATAGTAATATTATATTCTATCGAACTAGCATACACATTATCTACACATAAAACAAACAATAAAAACAATAGTATTTTCAAATATTTCATAATATCTCTCCTTTTTAAAGAGCTACAGCAGTATGCGAAGAAGAACATAAAATATCCCCACGATTTAAATATTTAGTACTTTTCTTACTCTTAGTCATTTCGATAAAATACTTATCCCTAGATTTTAATTCATTAATCATTTTATTGTTATCTGCATACACTTTAGAAGGAAACTTTACGCCTGCTGCATTAATGCAAACAGATACTACAGATGAACATGTAGTTTCAACTTTTGTTTTAACTTTAGATACATCAAAGCCCACATCCTTAGCAGCATTATATAGTGATATTCTATCTGGATAGTTTTGATCATAACCAATATTATTATTATTGGCAGCATCTTCCATACACTTAGCAACAATTTCTGCCTTAGTAGGATCCTTAAATCTAGCTATGTATATCCATGTATTATATCCGCTACCATATGAAAATCTAGCAGTAGATACTTCCGAGCCACTTTGATCTCCAGCTTTACAACCTCTCAAACAACTCTTTTCACCAGAAGCAGCTTGTGCTATTTTGCCATTAGCTTTCGTATATTTTGAAGCTGATATATTATTATATCCTCCAGAAGAATCACCATTTTTTCTAGCATCTTTTAAAGCCTCAGAGGCAGCCTGTTCTTGAGCAATTCTTTCAGCTTCCACTAAAGAAGCATCTTCACCTCTTTGCTTTAACTGTTTTTCTCGCATTTCTTGATACTCTGCTTCTTCTTTTTCATATAACTCTTTTACCTTAGCTTCAGTTGCTATTGTATAACAACTAGCTACTTTACTATAATCATCTATCATGTTCATAAATCCTTGCACCAAAAGTGGTACAAATAACAAAACTAATGAATATACTATTCTTTTAACTCCAATCTTAACATTTTCTTGAGTTTCGTTAAGGTCGGCAGAAAAAACATTCTTTGCAATATCTATAGTAAGAAACAATACCAAAAGAATAGGCGTCACAATAAAAACTATGTTTATTATATGCTTAATAACTAAAATGGTATTAAGCATACTTGAACTTTCACAGGCTTGCAAAATAAACATTAAATCACCATCCATTAATTTACATTAACAACGACACTTTTTTTAATACTTCCATTTGTTATATAAACATATGCTGTTCCTGCAGCTCTAGCAAAAACAACACCATTGTTATCAACAGTAATAATGCCCTTGTTAGAAGTATCCCATTTTGAATTACTCTTTAAAGCTTCATTAGGAACAACAACGGCAAGTATTCTTCTACTTTCACCTTTTTTTAGATTAATCTCTTCTTCTGGCACTTCTATTGCAGTAGCAGGTTCTATTTTATCTGAAGGATCCTCTACAACAACCGTTGTTTCTCCTAAAATTGTAGAGTCAAGAGACATAATTCTAATAGTAGATATTCCTATACCAATTGCTTCTACTACACCTTTATCACTAACACTAGCTACTTTAGAATTAGAACTAACATAACGAATATCCACGTTTGTAGCGTTAAAAGGCATATATTCAAAATTCATCCTAAACTTTTCACCAGAAACAAGTTGAACTTTATCATTTTTAGCTTTACTAGATTTTATAATAACTTTACCAGGAGTAACATATATTGGAACAATAATTTTTTTATTTTCTTTAGATATAGTTAAATTAGTCCCACCAACGCTAAGACCACTTACTATGCCTAAATTATTAACAGTAGCTATACTCTTATTAGCAATATCATAACTAATACCTTCACTACATTTACCTTCTCCAAAATCTATTCCTAAATTATAGAAAGATCCTTGTACCACAGAAATATTATTGAATTTTAGTAAATCTAAACTAAATTCAGGGCACACAGTAACATTATACTCTTTAGTTAAAACATTTCTATTAAAAATGCTACTATCAGGATTTAAAATACCAGAAATGTTAATGGTAGCCTTTCCCTCTTGAATAGGTATTATTGTATTTGAGTTTTCAAAGCCAGTATTCTCATACTTCAAAAGTGAAAAAGCATATTCGTTTCCCAAAACATAACTAGTGACAAAATTATTAGATTTATCTCCTATAAACTTTGATTTAAAAGTAGCAGGTTCATTAATATAAACATATTCAGGTACATCAGATACTAATTTATAAGTAGCATAAGATTTAGTCGCAACAAAATATACAACTTGAAAAATAGCAATTAGTATGATGATAACAAACAAAAGAAAGAAAAACTTTTTATTCAAAATATGAATTCTTTTTTTCTTAGGTTTTTCATCATTCAAAAGCAAAGAATCATTATATACATTAAAATCATTGTTTAATGGATTATTGACATCATTGTTGACATTATCGAATTCGTTCATAATACCCCTACTTTCTCTAATAAAATTATACCAAAAAAACACATAAAATAAAAGGCAAAAAGTAAAAGTATATGTCAACTTATTAACACACAATAAAACCCTTATAAAATAAGGGTCATTTTTTACATTGGTGACCAGTACGGGATTTGAACCCGTGAATGCCGCCGTGAAAGGGCGGTGTGTTAAGCCACTTCACCAACTGGCCATAAAAATGGCGCCCCAACTAGGACTTGAACCTAGGACCCCTTGATTAACAGTCAAGTGCTCTAACCAACTGAGCTATTGAGGCATAAAATGGTGGGCCTGAATGGACTTGAACCATCGACCTCACGCTTATCAGGCGTGCGCTCTAACCAACTGAGCTACAAGCCCATTTGCTTCTTCATTTAGCAATATAAATATTACTATATATTTTATGGTTTTGCAAGCATTTTTTGAATATTTTTTAATAAAAAAGCAAATTTTAAACGAATTTTGCACTCGAATCAGCATTTATTTCTAAACCAGAAACATTACCATTAATAAACAAATAATATCCTGCAGCAGCCACCATAGTAGCATTATCAGTACAATATTTTATATTAGGATACGAAAAACTAAACCCTTTTTCCTTAGAAAGAGCATCAAATTTCTCTCTTATACCCTTATTTGCAGCTACTCCGCCTGCTAAAATAAGATTTTTTACTCCAAAATCATCAATTGCACGTATAGTTTTAGAAGAAAGCGATTTAATTACAACATTTTGAAAAGAACAGCACAAATCTTCTTTATTAACACTTTCCCCTCTTTGTTCTAAATTGTGCACTAAATTTATAACCGCACTTTTTAAACCACTAAAACTAAAATTATAGCTATCATCATCTAAAGGAACAGGAAGTTTATAATTATCCTCCCCTAAAAAAGCCCATTTATCAATAATTGGCCCACCAGGATAAGGAACATCCATAACCCTAGCTACTTTATCGTAACATTCACCAACTGCATCATCTAACGTAGACCCGATTACTTTATAATCGAAATGATCTTTCATATATAAAAGTTCTGTATGACCACCACTTATAATAAGAGAAAGAAGCGGAAATTCCATTTTCCTACCAATATTATTAGCATAAATATGACTTCTTATGTGATGGACAGGAACAAGTGGTTTATTATAAATATAAGAAATTGTTTTAGCAGCTTCAAGTCCTACAAGTAATGATCCCACAAGCCCAGGACCATAAGTAACAGCAATAGCGGCGATATCATCAATAGACATTTTTGCATCCTTCAAACATTTTTCTATGACAAAAACAATATCCTTTACATGATTACGGCTAGCAATTTCAGGTACTACTCCACCATAAAGCATATGTATATCAACTTGGCTTAAAATAACTGTACTAATTTCCTCAACACCATTTTTAACAATAGAACAAGAGGTTTCATCACAACTAGTTTCTATTCCTAAAATATATATATCCTTCATAAAAAATCACTTCTTTTCCAGTATCATTAAATAACCATCTATTCCGTTATAATATCCTTTTCTAGTAGATACTATCTTAAACCCAAACTTTTCATATAAATGAATTGCAACATTATTATTAGATTTAACTTCCAAACTAATTGGCTTATCTAAAGATATCAAATATTCTATAAGCATGGATCCATAACCCATATTCCTATAATCATCAAAAACAATTATTTGATTGATTTCTATTCTATCATAAATATCACTATAATATATAAAACCAACAATCATATTATTCTCTAAACAAACAACATATTTAGCAAAAGGATTATCTTTAAAATAAGATAAAACCTCTTCTTTAGAAATCAAAGAATTATCAAGAATAGATATATTATTTAAATTAATCTCTTTTATCATTTAATTTTTCCTCTGCTTCAGTCTTTTTTAAATAACTTGGAACAAAAATCATACTATCTTCTTCTCTTCTTTTTCCATACTTATAAAAATTATCAAGTTTTGGCTTAAATAATGTGGTATCAAAATCAAATTTATCAAGTGAAACAAATATAGGCTTAGCAGAATAATTCTTAACTTTTTTTAATAAATCATCAAGTTTAATATAAGATTCTTCCATTAAGACATCATAATTTTTATCATAAATCGCACCATAAACATAACCTCTTCTAGCATCAATTATAGGGACAATAACATCTCCTACAACAGAAGTTGCCATAACATCTAAACTAGAAGCACTCACAAGCTTTATATTCATAAAATAAGCCATTGTTTTAGCAATAGTAACTCCTATTCTAAGGCCAGTAAAAGAGCCAGGTCCACGCACACATATGATTTCATCAACCATATCCATAGAAATACTATTTTTTTCTAGTAAAACAGTAATTTGATATAAAGCTTCTTTAGAAAGATCTTTCCCATAGCTTTCATAAATAGAATCTATTACTATACCATCTTTATATAAACAAGCATTAAAAAAACTAGAAGATGTATTTAAAAAAAGACTTATCATAATACCGCCTCACATAAGTCTTCATATTTTTTGCCATAAGGTTTTATAATAAGCATTCTTCTATTTTCACCAACTATTTTAAAAGTAATTTCTAGTCTTTGTTTAGGAAGGACATCAGCAATTAAATCAGACCATTCAATAATAGTAACTCCCTTTTTAACAAAGTATTCCTCAAAATCAATCTCTACATTCGCTTCATCTATGCGATATACATCCATATGAAAAAAAGGCATTTCGCCGTCATAATATTCCTTAACAATATTAAATGTCGGAGAAGTAACATTATCAGTAATACCCAAAGCCTTAGCAAAACCTTTAGCAAAAACACTTTTGCCACTGCCCAAATCACCTTTTAAGCATATTACCATATTTGGAAATTTTTCACTCTCAAAATTTTCAGCAAGTTCGAAAGTTTCTTTTTCATCGAACGATGTTATTTTATATTCCACATATATCACCAAAATAATTGTATCATAAATAAAAGATGTTAGACAACATCTTTTATTTCTTTTTTAGTTTTTTTACCTATGCCATGTAAATTATTTCTTATGTCTATATCCCTTGACTAAAGCAATAACAAACAAAATAACCGGGTATACAATAGCAAAAACCCAAATTAATCGCGAAACAATATATAAAAAATTATAAAACATACTTTGAGGACAAATAGTAACATCATTGCATGGAACATATAATTTCTCTAATCTGTTTAAAAGGACAAAATAATCAAAAACAACGCATATTAAGGCAACTTCTATACCCCATAACAATTCAAAGAAAGCATCTAATATGTAATTATTTTTAGATCTTCTTTTCATTTATATCTTCCCTCCTTAATAAAAACTAAAATTATTTTTTAACCTTTACTTTATAAACAGTTGTACTATTATTAGCATTAGTGATTATATTAATTCCAGATAAAACTAAAACAATTCCAATAAATATTCCAAAAATAGATATAGGAATAATTGGAGTCCCAAAGCAAATAATTCCAAGCACTATCCTAGTAATCGGGCTTACAAGTTTTTTTAGATTAGAAACATCTTTATTCATAATAATTGTAGTAAGGCCAGAAATAAATAACCATAATCCAAAGAAAACTGGTACAAATTTAACGGCAAAATCAGTATTAGAAGTAAGCATTATTCCCATAAGTAAACCAAAAATTGAAGCTCCTAAATAATAGTTCATACTTTCTTTATTAACAATTGAAAATATTAAAAACATAGTAGAAATAGCAATTATAAATATTCCTACGAACAAGAAAATACTTTCAAAAGTTCCTTTTGGACTAATTATAAAAATAACTCCTATAGCTATTAATAATGCCCCTAAAACATTAGATATTTTATTATTACTCATAATAACCTCCTTAATATTTTAAATACTCATCTGTTTTCCATATCCCTTTCTTACTTGAAGAATTATATACTTTATAATCGTACTTATCCCCTGATTCTTTAACAAAAACCACATATAGATTAATAGTACTATTTTTAGAAAGGGGTATCACAGTTTCACCTCTTGCTTTATAAACAAGTTTACAAGAAAAAACATATTTATTATCTTTATTTTCTAAAAAAGCACACTCTCTAGAAACAATTTCATCAATTCTTTCCACTTCTTTTCTTTTATCGCCAAGATCTTTATCAGCAAACCAAGCATCAATAGACATATTGCCATATTTACTATTTTTGTATGGATCAAACCCACATCCAGTTATAAAAAAAGAAAGAATTATCAAAGTTAAAATTATCTTTTTATTCATATTTTACCTCATAACAATAATAACACATTTTATCCAAAAAGAAAAGGAACTAAGTTCCTATATACCATCTGCTCTAAATCTATAGTTATCGCTAATATTTCCAGCAGTATCTATAGCAAAAACATAATAGGCTCTTGGTTCCGTTGCTGTATACGTAACAACCGGATTGCTTTGAGGAGTTGTTAAAGTAGTCCACTTGCAATCAGTAGGTTCATCTTTTATGGTAACACACCATTTTTGAATATAACTATTATCATCTTTAAGAGTAATATGAGCAGTAGCAGTACCATTTCCTGGTGTAACAACTGCATTTAATACTTGTGGTTTTTCTAAATCAACTTTAGAAACATATGTAGCATAATTACTACAAACTCCTTTTTTGCAAACTTTTGTACAATTAGTTTTATTTTCATCATTACATTTATTAGTACAAACATTTTTACAACCTTGAACATAATAAATAGTACTTTCATCTTTTGAAATAGTTATTTGACTTCCTGTTTGATCTATTTTGTCAGAAGATGTTCCATAATAATATACAACGTTTTCTTCAGATCCTGAAAACTTCAAAACATAAGAAGCTTTATGCCATCTTCCACTTAATATATTATCACTTGCAGTTATAACAGGTATTTTCATTTTTATAACCTTAACATTAATAGTCCTAGAAACATCATTAAGAGTTGAAACAGTAATAACACAACTACCTTCACCTTTAGCAGAAATAACCCCATTTTTATCAACAGTAGCAACATTTTCATCAGAACTACTCCATTTTAATGTCTTGTTTTCTTCATCGTCAGGTACTACAGTAGCAATAATTTTTTCACTAGTACCCTCTACCAAATTAACATCTGACTTATTAAGATTAATTTCAGTAGCTCCAGACTCTCCACCATCTTTTGCTTCGCTTACCACAACTTCAACTGTTTTAATACCCATTATTGAAGATGTCATAACATATATTTTAGCGGTACCTGGCTTAATAGCAGTAACTAATCCACCAGGACTTACATTAACAATACTTTTATCAGAACTACTAAACTTTATTGTAGATATAGTAGCATCAACAGGAGCATATTCCACTTTTAATCTTATATTTTGTTCAGGAACTAGTTGTACCTTACTTGGTATAATTTTAAATGTATTCATAGGAATATATGACTTGGTTATAGTAACAGGAATGCTAACAGACCTATCATCCCTTTTTACTACCAAAGTAGTACTTCCTGAAGTAACTCCTGTAATAGTTCCCTTATCATTAACTGTCATTATATTAGTATCTAAAGAAGTGTATGTAATCCCATCAGAGCACTCTTTTTCGCCAAAATCAACAGGCAAATTATAAGTAGTACCCTCCACTATAGATATACTCTTTGAAAGCAACAAATCAGCAGTAAAAGAAGGACAAACAACAAGATCGCTTTCACGATAAGCAAGTTTACGAGAACCAAGGTTAGATTTTATTTTAATAATAGTTCTTCCTTCTTGAACAGGAGTTAAAACATTTTCTACTTCCTTACCTTTTATCTTTTTCTTATAAAATGCTGCAATATTGTTATTATCAGATTCAAATGTAGTAACAGTTTCACTTAAACCTTTTTGACCTTTTGCAGTAACATAAACTTTTGATGATTCACCCATATATATAACATCTGGAGCAACAATTTCTGAAGTATATGAATTATTAATTTTTGTAATATGTAAAAAGATAACTAAACCAATAATCAATATTACTAAAAATATCGCAACTAAAACAATCAATACTTTTGTATTAATTGTACTTATAAAATATTTAATTTTATCAATAATTGTTTGATTTGGATCTTCTTCATAAACAACTTCTGCATCATCAATAATAGGACCATCAATAGAACTAGGATGATTTACATCAGAAACATAACTATCATTATCAATAGTTTTTCCAACATCAAACCAGCTACTATGAGAATTATTATCTTGTTTCGCCATATACTAGCACCCCTATTCTATATAAATAATATCAATAATAATAACAAAAATCAAGTAAAATCAATTATATTAATTAACAAGTTTAACACTAACAAGTTTAGATACACCAGATTCTTGCATAGTTATCCCATAAAGTGTATTAGCATATTCCATAGTCTTCTTTTTGTGAGTAATGATGATAAGTTGAGTTTTGCCTTTGTATTTTGACAAATAAGAACCAAATTTATCAACATTAGCCTCATCAAGAGCAGCTTCAACTTCATCAAACAAACAGAATGGAATATCTTTTAAATTTAAAATAGCAAATAATAAACTTATGGCAGTAAGAGTTTTCTCACCACCAGATAAAAGATTAATACTAGAAAGCTTCTTTCCCGGAGGAGTAACAATAATATTAATACCTGTTTCAAGTAAATTATTACTGTCAGTGAGTTCAAGATGTGCTTCTCCACCACCAAATAATTCTTGGAAAACTCTATTAAACTCAACTTGCACTTGCTTAAACAAACGAAGGAATTCTGCTTTCATAACTTCGTCAAGTTCTGAAATAATTTTTAAAAGTTCTTCAATAGCATTTTCAAGATCGCTATTTTGTTTCATTAAAAATTCATAACGAGTACTTACTCTATCATATTCATCGATAGCAAGCGTATTAACCGGTCCGATACTAGCAAGTTTTTTCTTATAACTAGACACTTGTTCCCTAGCAATATCTTCAGGAATTTCTAAAATATAATTAGCTCTGGCTTTTTCAAAAGTCATTTCATAGTTTTCACTAAGAGTATTTAGCAAATTATCAAGTTTAACACTACTTCTTGAATTAACAATTTCACATTTCTTAAGTTCTGACTCAAGATTTCTAATTTTGGAACTAGAGACCCTATAAGATGCTTCAAGTTCTTCCACCATAGACTCAAGCTTTTCTTTCGATGATTTTTCTTTTTCTAAATCAGTAGATATCTTATCCTTAAGGGCTTTTACTTCATAGTACTTTTCCATTATTTTAGTTTCTTGATCATTTAATACATTGTTAGATATGCTTTCCAAACTAGAAAGTTCTAACATTGTTTTATCATATTCCATAGATATAGAATTATATCTATTTTTCTTAACTTCCTTTTCTTCATCCAAACTAACACGTCTTTTTTGAACATCAAAAGTAACAGTTTGATAATCTTCAGAGTCTTTTAATTCAGAATCCAGTTTTACTTTTAAATCAGATATTTCTGATTCAAGTTTTTCTTTTTCGGCAGTTAATTTTGCAAGTTCATGCCTTTCATTAATAACAGAACTAGTCTTTACCTTACCGCCTGTAATAGAACCTCCAACATTAATAACTTCACCAGTTAGAGTGACAATACGATAGCGATTATTAATCATATCTCTAATCTTATTGGCATTATCTAAATTGTCAACAAGCAAAACATTTCCCAATTGATTTTTCACAATATTATCGTACTTATCATTGTATGTTACAATTTTATCCATTGTATTAATGAAACCTGCCATACCTTTTAGAATAGGCATAGTTTCATTATCAATAAACCTAGGTTTAATAACACTAAGTGGAAAGAAAGTAACACGTCCTAAATTATTATTTTTTAAAAATTCAATAGCTCTTTTAGCGTTATCAGTAGTATCAACTACCACATAGTCTTTAGCACCACCAAGTGCAACGGTAAGAGCCATTAAATACTCTTCTGGTACATCTATTAAATTAGAAATAGTATTATGAATACCACTAAGCGCTGGATTAGAAAGTACTCGTTTAACATTTATTGAAAACCCAGCACCTTGCTCTATATAATCTGTAAGAGATTTAATTTTATAAGAAATTTCAGTAATTCTTTTATTTCTACTATTTATATCAGATTCTAATTCTTTAATTACAGCATTTTTGTTGCTAAAATCACTATTTACTTTATCAATTTCAAGAAGAACTTCATCTGTTTTAGATTCAATAAGTTCAATTTGTTTTTTAATTGTCTCCATTTCTGTCTTAAGAGACAGACTCTTTTCTTTAAGATTAGCAACATTATCATGTACTTTTACATCATCACTATCATATTTACTACGTTCTGTTAAGATATTCTTTTCACCATTAAGTCTTTCAAGTTCTCTCGTATAAGAAATATAATCATTATTTAATGATGTTATTCTTTCATTAACTTTTATAAGTTCACTTTTAGCATTTTCCAAACGCACATCAGAAGAACTAGAACTACCCATAAGTGATGCTATTTCATCTTGCAAAGATTCTATTCTGTTAGAGCTATCATGAAATTCTGCATTAAGTTTTTCAACATCATTAACAATAAGAGCTACCTCAATATCAGATAATTTTTTCTTATAATCAAGGTAAGCTAGAGCTTCTTCTCGTTGCTTTTTAAGAGGTTCAATTTGAGTATCAAGTTCCATAATTATATCTTTAATACGAACCATATTTTCATTGCTTTTCTCAAGCTTGCGTAATGCTTCTTCCTTACGTTTTTTATATTTTAAAACACCAGCAGCTTCTTCGAATATAGCGCGTCTATCATAAGGGGAACTATTAATAATATTAACAACTTCTCCTTGAGAAATTATATTAAAAGCATATTTACCAATACCACTATCTAAAAACATATCATTTATATCTTTTAAACGACATTTTTCATTATTAATGAAATATTCATTTTCACCATTTCTATACACTTTACGAGTGACAGAAATTTCAGAATAAGGCACTTTTATATAAGAATCAGTATTATCAAAAATTAAAGTAACAGATGCCACATTAAGAGGATTCCTAGTTTTAGATCCTGAAAAAATAACATCAGCCATGTTATTAGAGCCCCTTAAATTCTTAACTGATTGCTCTCCTAAAACCCATCTAACAGCATCAACGATATTACTTTTACCACTACCATTTGGCCCTACAATACAAGTAATTTCATTGTCTAAGTTTAAGTCTATTTTATCTGCAAATGATTTAAATCCAGAAGTTTTTATTTCTTTCAAATACATAATCTCACGCCTCTTCTATACTCATATATATCAATTATATCAAACTTTTCAATAACTATAAAGAAAAAGAAGTAAAAAGAAATAAAAATATCGACAAAAGTATAAAAAAGAAATTAGCTATTTGATAAATACTCATCAATAAAGCTAATTTCTTTAGAAAGTTGCTCTTTTTTAACTTCATCTGTTATATGTGGATATACTCTTGCAAGTTTTTCTTTCAAAAAAGATAAATATTCTATAAATAATGGTTCTCTTTTCTTTAAAAGAACTGGTCCGTATAACAATTCATAATAACTATAATCACTTTTTTCTTTAACGAAACAAACTATAGGATAATATTTATCATTTTCATATACTAAGGCCTCATCAGAAATAGAAAATCCTAAATCACAAATATTTTTTCTAAGAAAATAATAATCGTTATTAGAGGAAACAATAATTCTTTGTACAATATCCAAAATAGATTTTTTTCTAGATAAAATATCAACAATTGTAGAAGAGCCAAGCCCAGATAAAACTATAGTGTCAACTCCAAATCTAAAGGCATCAATACCGTCAGCTAAAACAACGTCAACTTTATCAGAAACATCATATTTCATAACATTATACTCAGCAAATTCAAGGGGTTTAGGGTTAATATCAGAAGCTATACATTTGACGTTTTCCTTGTGTAAAGCACAGTAAACATCAAGTAAAGCATGATCACATCCAATATCTAAAATAAAAGAGTTATTAGGAACAAAATCACTAATAACTCTAAGTCTGTTTGAAATTTTCACTAATCTGTTAAGAAATCCTTAAGTTTTTTACTTCTAGAAGGATGTCTCATTTTTCTTAGTGCTTTTGCTTCAATTTGTCTTATTCTTTCACGTGTAACCCCAAATATTTGCCCTACTTCTTCAAGTGTTCTACATTGACCATCTTCAAGACCAAATCTTAATCTAAGAACTTTTTCTTCTCTTTCAGTAAGTGTTTCAAGTACACTAGCAAGTTCTTCTTTTAATAACTCAGCAGTCGCATATTCTTCCGGAGACATCATTCTTTCATCAGGAACAAAATCTCCAAGATGTGAATCTTCTTCTTCACCAATTGGTGTTTCAAGCGATACTGGATCTTGACTTATTTTAATAACTTCGCGAACTTTTTCTTCACTAAGTCCAAGTTTTTCAGCTATTTCCTTATCTGTAGGTTCTCTATTAAGTTCTTGAGTAAGAGTACGTTGAACTCTAGCAAGCTTGTTAATTGTTTCAACCATATGAACTGGTACTCTTATAGTACGAGCCTGATCCGCTATAGCACGAGTTATAGCTTGACGTATCCACCAAGTTGCATAAGTTGAAAACTTATATCCTTTACTAGGATTAAATTTTTCAACAGCTTTCATAAGTCCAATATTACCTTCTTGAATTAAATCAAGGAAAGCCATTCCACGTCCAACATACCTTTTAGCAATAGACACTACAAGACGCAAATTTGATTCCGCAAGTATTCTTTTTGCATCTTCATTTCCTTCCTCTACTTGAAGAGCATATTCATATTCTTCTTCAGAAGTTAACAAATTGATTCTACCAATTTCTTTTAAATACATCCTAACAGGATCATTAATTTTGATATCTTTGTTTGAAGAATCATCAATGATTATTCCACCATCATCATCGGCATCTTCATCATCTTCTTCAATTTCACTAGATATTATTTCAATACCATTTTGAACGAACATATTATATAACTCATCTAGCGAATCACTATCTGGTTCAATCCCCTTTAAGTGTTCTGCAATCTCTTCGAAAGTAACCTTGTTTCCGTTCTTTTTACCTAATTCAAGTAAATCTTGTTCTCTTTCTTCGAAAGACTTAATTTCATTAATCACAAAACTTCACTCTCCATCTTAACAAGTCTAATTTTTTCAAGTAACATAGCTTTTTTAACAGGATCATTCTCTTCATTAATCATTTCTTTTAACCTTTTTATCTCTTGGTTCTTATTATAGTCCCTAATAACTGCTATATAATCATTAAAAATTTCATCAGACTCATCATCACTAACGTTTTTCATTACTTCTTTAACTAAAGCAAGTAACTCTGGTTTAGAATATAAATTAGTAATAAAATCCGCTAAAACCAAAGAATCATTATATCTATAAGTATATATAATTTCATTAGCTAAAAATCTAGCTTCTTTGCTTGGTAAATAATTAAGTTTTTTCTCATAAATCTTAGTTTTTTCATAACTATTCATCATAGCATATAAAATACCATAAGTTGCTTTAGTATACTTATCAATTTTTTCTTTTTTCTCCGGTTTTTTATTTAACGTTTCAATTTTACTATATTTTTCTTGTTTTTTCAAGTTATTTTTTAAAATATTTATATCAATATCAAACTCTGTACTCATTTTTTTAAGAAGAAACTCTCTTTTTATATCATCCGTTTCTTTGGATACCTCAGAAAGCACTGAATTTACATACCTAGTTTTATCATCCATATTAGACAGATTAAGACCATCTCTCATATGATATATTTTATACTCATTAAAAGGAAGAGCCTTATCATATAGTGATAAAAAGTCCTCTTTTCCGTTTTTTAGCACATATTCATCCGGATCATATCCATCACTAAGATTAATTACAAAGACATCGCATCCAGCATTTACTAAATCTGCTCCGACAGACAGATTAGCTTTAATACCAGCAGTATCTCCATCTAAACAAAGATATATATTTGTAGATAATCTCTTTAATAACGTAATTTGTTGTTTAGTAAGGGCAGTTCCCATAAGAGCAACTACATTTTTTATCCCAATAGTATAAAGTCTAATAACATCCATAAATCCTTCTACTAAAATGACATTTTTAGAAAGACGAGAGTGTTCTTTAGCATTGTAATAATTATATAAAAGCTCACCTTTTTTAAATATCGGAGTCTCTTTGGTATTAATATATTTACTACCAGTACTAGTATTATAAATTCTTCCAGAAAAGCCTACTACCCTGTTATTAGTATCGAACAAAGGAAACATTATCCGATTATAATATAAATCATTATAACCATCACCAAGTCCATACTTTTCCATGTCTATAGCACTATAATCTTTTTTTAATAAAAGATTAGTAAGAGCTTTATTATCAATAGCAAGTCCAATCTTAAAATCGTGAATAATCTCTTTAGAAATAGCACGACCCTTCAAATATTCAATTGCATTTTTGCCTAAAGCACTATTAATATTATTTTGATATAGCTTAAGAGCAAAATCATACATCTTATAATATTTATCAAATGACGATGAATTATTTTTTACACTTGCTCTACCAATAGAAATACCTGCACGCTTAGCAAGAATAGATAATGCTTCTTTAAAATCAACATTTTCATAATCCATTACAAAAGTAAAGACATTCCCGCTTGCGCCACAAGCGAAACATTTATATATTTGCTTTTCACTAGAAACACTCATACTAGGATTAGTATCATCATGAAAAGGACATACTCCAAAATAATTTTTACCCCTCTTAGTAAGAGAAACATAGGATGAAATAACATCAACAATATCATTAGCTTTTCTAACTTCATTAATAGTGTTATCCATATAAATTCCTCCAAACAAATTATATTATACACCAAAACCAAAAGAAAAAAAACACCTATATCAAAGACATAAGTGTTTTAAAAAATATATATCACCTAACTTAATACAGAACCTTTCACTACATTACTAGTACTACTCTTAGTAGCTATTATAGCATCTATATTTGTAGTAGTACTCTTATAGTTTACTGTTATAAGGGCACCGCTTGCAGTAGCAGCATTACTAAATGCACTGCTATAACTAGTAGGATTACTATATATATTAATTGTTGCTTTTGCTTTAGGGCATTTCAAAAACATATCTTCTATGCGCTCAGCATAAACTTTTAATGTTCCTATACTATTCCAAGTAGTAGCACTATAACCCGCTTGATCAAACATAGAACCCATATCTGATACACTTGAGGTATTCCAATTTGATAGAGTTCCAATATTCCAAGTTGTGGCACCTCGGCCTGCCTTATAAAATATACTATTCATATTTGTTACTTTTGAGGTATCCCAATTGGATAAATTCCCTATATTAAAGGTTGTTGCTCTATAGCCAGAACATGAGAATAAGAAACTCATATTTGTTACTTTTGAGGTATTCCATGAAGAAAGGTTCCCAATACTCCAAGTCGTGGCACTATAGCCTGCATATATAAATATAGCATTCATATTTTTTACATTTGAGGTGTTCCAATTGTTAAGCCCTGTTAAAGTAAATGATGTCACAGATGAATTATAACCTGCATAACCAAACATACTCACCATTTCTGTTACATTCTTTGTATCTAAATTAGTAAGATTTCCTGACTGCATATTTCTTAATTCGTCAAACCAATATGATGTATTTGTTGGC